>FLOH01000737.1_pt1 | contig 60790 bp, 76 predicted proteins | sample 756751 | NCBI WGS metagenome assembly FLOH01 (sample SAMEA4026879, study PRJEB14308) | marine metagenome | biome: coastal water; material: water | depth 74 m
GCTCCCAATGTGGTCTTTGTTGCCAATTGTTTTTAATAAATTTAGACAGAGAAGAATATCAATCAGGAAAATATGAAACCCAACTTGAAAAATTTGGTTTTATTGATAATTTCAAAAAAGCTTCTACATGCGGAGCAAATATCCTTAAACAAAAAAGAAATGGTAGTTGCATCTACCTTAAAAAAAATAAATGTTCTATCCATAAAATTAGACCAAAAGTCTGCAGAGAATTTTTCTGTGGATCAAATTTGAAAAAATTTAAAGATATGATTGAACAAATTAAAAAGAAACGAACTGATCAGCAAGAAACTCAGCTCTAACAAAATCTTTATTAAAAGAAGCAGTGTTATAATAAAATCATGTCTTCTAAATCAATTGTCATGCTGGGAGCAATAATCGGATCAAGCATCGGCGGATATATTCCCATTTTTTTCGGAGTTGGTTTTTTATCAACGTTGTCTCTTTTAGCAAGCGCTGCTGGTGGATTAATTGGCATCTGGATCGCATACAAAAAGGTTATGTAAATTAATTTAATTTGCTTGACTTGTTAATGTGATTGATATAACGTTTATATATTGATAATAATATGAGTATTAAAAGATCGCTAATATTGGTTTTATCCCTCTTCTCCCTAAGCCTTTTTGCCCCTAAAACCATTAAGGCAGTAAGCTTGCAGGAAGCTCTGACCTCAGAAAACTCAATTTTCGTTAAAATACAAGAGAAAGTTGAATATTTCTTTGCTTTCAAAGTTGAAAAAAAGGTGGAAGTATTAGAAGAACATGCCGAAAAAAGACTGGTCATGGCTCAAAACTCTGCAGAAAACGGAAATAATGAAAGGGTTCAGAATCAAGTGCAGAATTATCTTCAAATAAAAGAAAAGCAAAATGGTTTGCTGGAAGAAAACAATAGCGGAGCGGTTTTAGGCGCAGTTGAACAAAGAACCATAGAACAACAAAAGACCATGGAAGAAATTAAAACAAAAATCGACGAAGATACAAAAGGGCAAGTTATCCAAGTCCAAGAACAGGTTGTAAATCAAGTGGCACAAAGAATTGTTGAGGTGAACGGATCTGAGGGACAAACCGAATTCTTTCAAAAAGTTGAACATGTTTGGGCACCGGGAACAGGACCTGGAGGAGGAGAATCAGGAGTAGTTGTTGAAGGAGGAACAATGCAATTCGCACCTGGGACTTCTGCAGGTGGTAATGGTGGAGGAGTAACTATAGAAGGAAGCAATCAAAATATGGCTCCTGGAACTGAATAAGAATTAAAGAAATTCCAACAAAAACTTCACTTTTCATTCGAATTTTATTTCTGTATCTTTTTCCTCCCCACATTCTATAACCCATAAATAACTCTTGTTTCTCCATGTTTCACTAATCCTAAAATTAATAAAATTTTCCATTCTTACATCAAAAATACCTCAGGCGCGCCTTACGATTAAAATAGAAAAAGATTGTTGAAAACGCTTGAGCCTAAGGGATTATTGCCTCAAATTTCCGCAATTTAATATGCTACAATGGATTCATCGACAATAAAGATACGATAACTAATTTAGTAAGCACTTTCTTTGAAAAAGGCGGTCGGATTAACAAGTTTTACCTCCAAAACCAGAGAAAAGGACCTTTCCTCGTCTATTTGAATGGCTGGTATAGTGGTAAAAATATAAGAGACGCAATATCAAAAGCCTTCACAGATCAATAATTGTCTCTCCAGCAATAAAAACAAACCTCTACTTTTAGATATCTTTACTAGAATATGAACTATCAAAGAAACTGGATTCCTTCTAATAAAATAAACAAAAAACATACAAATCTCCCTATTACTCAAATCTACTGCTGGCTAACAACCAAAGATGAAAAAATAGCATTGGTTTCAAAAGACCATGGAAACTGGCAATTTCCAGGAGGAAAACCAAGAGAAAATGAATCTCACTTTGACACTTTAGAAAGAGAATTAGACGAAGAAATATCTTTTGATTTAAAAGAAACCAAGCATACTCCTCAGTTATTTGGCTACTACATCATCAAGGAGCTTAATGATGATGGAAAATTAGAAAAAACATTTTTACAAGTTCGCTACTTCCAATATCTTGAAAAAGATTCGATTAATTTGAAGATTCATCCTAATGAAAAAGATTCTGAACAAGAGTCTGAAAGAATTGTTACCGCAAAGTGGACAGACATAAATGAAGCTAAACAACTTATCCCTTGGCTTTCCAACTCGCCAGAATTAGCTACTTTCCTTGAATTAACCCAATAGTTTACTTTCTTTCAGCTCTTCTTCTATCTATATCCGTTAAAAACTTCTTTCTAAGACGAAGTGATTCCGGAGTAATTTCCAAAAGCTCATCTTTTTCAATAAAATCCAGACATTGCTCTAAACTAAATACTGTTGGAGGAGTTAACTGAATTACTCCATCTGAAGATTTTGAACGCATATTAGTTAATTGTTTCCCTTTACAAACATTTATGGAAATATCGTCTTCTTTGGAATTCTTACCAACGATCATTCCTACATATACTTTTGTTCCAGGATTAATAAAAGTGATCCCTCTTTCTTGAGCAGCCCTAAGACCATAAGACAAAGCTTCTCCTGGTTGAGCTGCTATTAAAACTCCGCTTCTCATTCTTGGTATTGATTTTCCAACAGGCTCATAATCAATAAGTTGAGAGCTAAAAAGTATTGTCCCTTTTGTTGCCATTAATAAAATACTTCTCAAACCGATTATTGCTCTGGTAGGAACTCTGTATATGAACTCAACTTCTCTTTCATTGATAGGTTCTGTTTTAACTAAGGTTGCAAATCTTTTCCCCATCTCTTGGTTAATGACTCCCTGATGTTCATTAAGAACAATAATACTCACTTCCTCAACAGGCTCACTTAATACTCCATCTATCTTTTTTACAATCACTTCTGGCTTTTCTACTTCCATTTCATAACCTTCTCTTCTTAAGTTTTCCAAAAACACTGCCAGATGAAGTTCTCCTCTTCCAGAAATTTGAAACTTTCCATCATCTCTTTTGGAAACTTTAAGACTTAAATTCTTCTCAAGCTCTTTGTTTAATCGCTCTTCAAGTTGTCGGCTGGTCACAAACTTTCCTTCTGTCCCAGAAAAAGGAGAAGTGTTGACCCTCAGCGTTAAATGAAGAGTTGGCTCGCCAATTTTGATTGTAGGAAGAGATTGAGTGTCCCCTGGCTCAGAGATAGTGTCCCCAATTTTTGATTCAGGAACCCCAGCAATGGTTACAATATCGCCAGAAGAAACTTCTTCAACAGCCGTCTTTTCAAGCCCTTCGTAAATAAATATTTTTTCAGTTTTGAAAACCTTTCCTGGATGACTCGCTAAAATTAATTTCTTGCCTATTTTTATTACTCCTTGATGAATTTTACCGACAACCATTCTGCCAAGATGCGGATCATAATCAAGAGCAGAAACCAACATCTTAAAAGATTCTTTATCATCTATATTTGGAGCCGGAACATACTCAATGATTTTTTCCAGTAGTGGGACTACTGTTGCTGGTTCATCAAAATTATCCGGCAAGGCGTTATAAACTCTTCCCTCTCTTCCCACCGCATAAAGCACGGGGAAATCAAGTTGATCTTCAATTGTTGCTAGTTCTAGAAACAAATTCTCTGTTTTCTCCAAAACATGACCAACGCGAGCATATGGTTTGTCAATTTTATTCACAACTACGATTGGCTTTAACCCCAACTCTAAAGCCTTTTTCAAAACAAATCTGGTCTGTGGCATTGGACCTTCCTGAGCATCAATAATGAGCAAAGCCCCATCAGCCATCCCTAAAGTTCTTTCGACCTCACCAGAAAAATCAGCATGGCCCGGAGTATCGATAATGTTTATTTTCACACCATTGTGTAATATGGCGCAATTTTTTGCCGTAATAGTAATTCCTCTTTCTCTTTCCTGATCATTACTATCCATTATTCGCTCTTCGCCCATTTGTTGTTGGTTATCACGAAAAACATGAGTCTGCTTAAGTAGAGCATCAATTAGGGTTGTTTTGCCATGGTCAACGTGGGCAATTACCGCGACATTTCTAATACTTTTTTTTGTTTTTTCCATAATAAAACCCCATTATTAGGGGGAAACAGCATTATAGCAGTAAAATAGGCTAAAAGCCAATGTGAGCTAAGGATACTGCTCTTAAGAAATAACTTTAGAAAAATGAATAAATTAAAAATTATTCTCTTTTCTAAAAGTACTTTAAAAATTGAAAGCCAGATAGAAACGGTTGTGATTGTCAGAATCGACATCACTTAGTTTCTACCTGGCTATGAACCAACTAATTCCAGCAGAAGGTGACCCCATCCAAAATATATGGATCCCCTCTCCCGGAAACCAGTATATTCGAATTGTCGTCATTCGGCATTACGTTGTAGACGACAATCCCTTCAATCCCCGACTCGGCGGCGCCCAGTATCGTGAAAGTCTTGTCTTTCTCTGGACGAATGAAGAATCGGGTTTCACCCTCCTCTCGCACCTCAACAAGATCAACCCCGAGGGAAAGTCGAACAACTTCATCAGCAGGCTCTCCCTTTTTTATAGCACTCCCCAATTGGAATTTTGCCGAGGCGTAGACTTCTTCCCCATTGGGAAGGAAGTAGAAATCCACCCCTACTCCATAATCACTGTAGGAAGTCTTCCAAGGGCTAAAGCTTAGTCGATAGTAATTTTCGTCCCCCCAAAACCCCCAGAATGGCAGAATGTCCTCTTCAACTCGAACCATTTCTGAAATTTCGGAGAACCTGTATCCGATAACATCGCCATCGGAATTGAATACCGCAAACTCCCCAGGCCGAAGAGTTCTTACAAGAATCTCCTCTGGCTCTCTCTCTGGAGGAGAATAAGCAACATCCCTATAACCAAGGACATCGCCATCCGACGTTAGTATCACAACCTCTCCTGGATGAGAAGTTGTCTTCACAACTCTTTCTTCTGGCTCTACCTTCTTCAGGTAAGTGACGACTCTATAACCGCGAACATCACCACCGTCAGATGTGAAAACCGGAATCCACTCAGTGATTTCCTCAAAAACCACGGCCGGCCGATCCGAACCTGAACTCAATCCCTCTGGTTTCCACGCATAAGCTGCCGTGGAAAAAAGAATGGAGAGAACAATAGCGATCACCAAAGAGCCGAATATTTTCTTCATGCCCAATTTCTCCTTTTCTTTCACTAATTCCTTCTACTCGTCTCACCATAAAGCTGTGAGCAATCTGTGCTTATAATGATTCTAGAATAAGCACACATTGCCCAAGCCTTACAACAAGATTCCCTGAAAAATTTGTTTATGTGCAAATTAATTTACATCGTAATTATAGCATAAAAAACGCCTTAAATCAATACTACAGGATACTATTTGTCCCTAAATTATCACCATGAGAACTCCCTTTCGAGAAAAGAACAGCGCTACAACAACGCATAGGTAAAAATACCAGTACTTCAGCCTAAATTCAATCAATAATATCTCCTTGAAATCTTTGCATTTTTTATTTCAATTAACTAGAATAGAAATAGATCATCCTTATCTAACAAGGGAGGATATTTATTTCACGCTCCCCCTTTAGCCAAGTCAGCCTCCATAGCGGAGGAAGAGGTCAAGACCTCTTGATAACGGTGGATGCGGTAAAAGGCTGGAATCCAAGGACTTAAGCCTTGCCAGAGAGTATTACCAAGTTATTCGTAGGGGCAGATCCTACGCTTGGCACAAAATTGATTAAAAAAGAAAAAATACAAAAAAAGGAGGTGAAAAAATATTAAAATACAAAAAAAAGACGGATCCTTAGAAGATTTTGACAGGGCTAAAATAACCAATGGTCTTGCCAAAGCCGGAGTATCGCTTGATCAAGCAGAAAGCGTTGCCAGCCAAATTGAAGCTTGGATTCAAAATACAGCAGCCAGCGAACCAGTCAAATCAAGCGAAATTAAAGCAAAAGTGCTTGGATTTTTACAACCAGTTAATCCGGAGGCAGCGGCTAAATTTGGAGCTTACCAAAAATCCGTTTCTCCAACTGAATAAGCGTCCATTGACACTTGACAACAATTATGTTGTTGTATTATTATTACAACAATGATTGGTGAAAATAAAAAAATTAAAACATTTGGCCAATATTTCAGAGAAAAAAGATTGTCGCTAGGCTTGAATTTAAGGTCCTTTTGCGAACGGTATGATTATGACCCAGGTAATATTAGTAGGTTAGAAAGAGATATTCTATCTCCCTCAATAGATAGAGAAAAACTTGCTGGGTATGCTTCTGCTTTAAAAATCAAAAAGGACAGTGAGGCGTGGATAACTTTCTTTGACCTGGCATACATTAGTAAAAATGTCATTCCTCACGATCTTAAAAATAATTCTCAATCCTCTGAATTACTCCCAGTTTTTTTTCGCACAATGAGAAATAAAAAAATTGATAAAGATAAATTGAAAAAATTAATTGATCTCTTAGAGAGATAATGAATGGATCCTTTAAACATCACGCTCGTAGATGTTAAAACCGCTTCAGAGAAATTTCTTAAAAAATATCATCCTCCCGAGAACCTTCCAATTCCAATCGAAGATATTGCAGAAATCAAGTTAGATATTCGAATCATTCTTATTCCCGGATTAATTCGAAACTTCGGGATAAACGCATTTATCAATCAAAAGTTTGATTCTATCGTGATAGATGAAAATATTTACACTAAGCAACCAGAAAGAACTAGATTCACCATAGCAGAAGAAATTGGTCACAAAGTACTACATGGGAATTGGTATCCCCCTAAAGGACTTATTCCGCAACCGAGAAATACAATTTGGTATTAGTTTAGAAGATATAAGAATTATTTAACCAAAAGTGGAGTCTAACTTAATACCAATTTTGGTTAATAACTGAAATAATTAGAAAATGATGCTAAAATAGCTTTTGGCTTCAAACTATATCCGAACTAATAATCAAATGAAATATCTCCCAAAAATTATCCTCAAGACAGACATTGATGAAGAAACACAAATGTTTTATTCCTTTCTTCATCATAAATATTTCGTTGGACATAGAGGAAAGATCTTAAGAATATTCCCAGAATTAGAAAAACAGCTAATAAATTCGACGGACGAAAAGAAAGATATCAAGGATTTTCTTAGAAAGTATTACAATGACAATAAAAACAAAATAGATGGAATTGTCACGAAAAATAAAACACTTATCAGCAAAAAATCCAAATTAGCGCTTTCCGCTTTGGGAGAGTTGATGGACTACGAATGGGGATCACAAACAACTTACTATACGATACCAACTGTATCACCCTTTTCTCCATTTAAAGACGATACATTTTTTCTCTCTATATTATCCCAAATAAAAGGTTATAAAGATGAGACAAAAAACGCTTTAAGCGTCTCCATTCATGAAATATCGCACTTTGTATTTTACAAACAACTTGAGAAGTTAAAACAGAGTGAGTCTATCTCAAAAGAAATATCTAAAGATTTGATTCACTATTACAAAGAATCTTTAGCCGCAGTCTTATTAAACAGAAAACCACTACAAAGTATACTGGGAATTAGAAACTATCGAGGCAATCCTGAATTATGGGAGCTAAATATTAAAATTGGGGACCAGAAAATCAACATCAATTATTTTCTTAACGATCTTTACGAGAAAATTAAAATCGGAGAGAACAAACCTTTCCACAAATTTCTTGAAGAATCAATTAAGGTGCTCCAACTTCACAGTCAAGAATTTCATAAAAAATGGGATTTGTGGTCTAAAATTGGTATGGCAAAAGATAAGGAAAAACAAAAACTTCTCAAGAGATACTCTAACCCAATAGTTATAAAAAAATAGAGCATCCTCTTTTCATTTTTAATGATAGTTTGGATGCTCATGTTGAAATTGAGATTTGAAGTTTCTGCAGATTGTTTATTGGTTAGATTAAATCTCTTAGGCTATATAAAATTACCAAATAATTTCTGGAGAAAAATAAGACAAAAAAATAACTACTAAAATTTAACAAACTTCTTTTATGCTACAATTCTTTTAATGCCTGACAAAGTTTTTAAAGGGAAAATAAACGCAAAAATTATTGAAGTGCGATTTGCTCTGTCGGGAAAAACCTCAAGAATTTCCAAAAAAACAGGCGATTCTGTTCGCAAAGGAGAACTTTTAGCATCTCTTGATAAAAGTTCTCTTCAAACAAATCTTGATAGGCAACTTGCAGACTATGAGAAAACAAGAGCAGATTTTGAAATTTTCAACCTCAAAATGGGAGAACCTCAAGACGCTTTAAACAAATATCTGAAAACAGAAAAACAAGCGCAATTGAATGCAAGCGTAAAAGAGGTAGAGCTTGCAAAAATAAAACTTGACCAAGCAGATCTTTTCTCTCCAATTGACGGCATTATCCTTAATGATAACAATCTGGTCCCCAATCTTTACGTCACATCTTCCTCAAATCCATTTGAAATAGTGGATACTTCGTCTTTCTTTTTTGAAATAGAAGTTAAACAAGAAGAAATATCCTTTTTCACTGAACCAAAGATAGGCAAAATAAATATTTTGGGATTAAAAAAACAAGACTCTGCTAAAACCAATCCTGTTTTAACTGATGGAAAAAGATTTTACTTGAAAATTGATATTCCCGATAAAAAAGATCTTCTTCTTGGGATGGAAGGAAAAATAACTTTTGGGGAATAACTCAAACAAAGCATTATGATAACTCGACAATCAGTATCGCCCACAAGAATTTTATTTTTTTCCATCCCAACAATAAAGACAAAGTTTTTCTTTAGGCAATCCAATTGCTTTAATCATGTCCTTTAAAGATTGGTATTTAAGAGAAGTTACATTTAATTCCTTCCTTATACCTTCTACCATTTTTTTATAATAAGAATCCTCTTCTTCAAGAAGTCTTTCAATATCAATTTCTTTTCTATCAATATTGTTAAAAATTGATCTTCTTGCTGCCAACTCTTTATTTGTTCTGGTAGAAAGCAAATACGGACATTTAAACAAAAGAGGAGGGCAAGCAATTCGAACATGAATCTCTTTTGCCTTATAATCCCAAAGTTTTTCAATTACTTGATTTTTGAGCTGTGTCCCTCTTACGATAGAATCATCACAAAGCACAATTCTCTGCCCCTCTACCACTTCCGGAATTGGAATTAATTTCATTTTTGCTATTTGATCACGAACCTTTTGTTGAGGAGGAATATAACTTCGGCCATAACCGGGAGAATATTTAACTACAGATCTTCTATAGGGAATCTTGTATTCTTGAGCATATCCTAATCCATGAGCAACTCCAGAATCTGGGACTCCTGTTACAAAATCTACTTTTAGACCCTCTTTCTTGTCGGCACGAGCTAAATTTGCCCCACATCTTTCTCTGACTATTTCAACCGATATTCCATCATAAGTTGAAGCAGGATAGCCAGTATAAATCCATAAAAAAGAACAAGTTTTCCCTCCGCCGTTTATTTTTCCCAATCTCTTAAGACCTCCCCCTTTCATCAATATAATTTCTCCAGGAAGAAGTTGTTTTTCAATCTGAAAGCCTAAGTTTGGAAAAGAACATGTTTCCGAAGCAATTGCCCACTCCCCAGATTTTTTTCCAATGGTCAAAGTAGTTATTCCCAATATGTCACGAGCGGCATAAATACCCTCTTTTGACAAAACTAACAAAGAAATTGATCCTTTTAAAATAGAAAAGAAATAATTAATTCCTTCTTCAATATTATTCTTAGAAGCGATAATTTTACCAACCACTTCAGCTGTATTTATTTCTCCAGAGCTCATTTCAGAAAAACTTCCACCCTTGCTTAAAATTTCTGAAACCAGTTTTTTCTTATTCCCTAAAAGGCCTGTCGTTGCAATTGCAAAATCTCCAAACTGAGAAGAAATAATTATTGGTTGAGGATTAGAGTCGGAAATAACACCAATTCCCATTTTCCCGAACATTTTGGGAAGTTCTTCGATGAATTTTGATTTGAATTGAGAGGTAGAAATATTGTGAATTGCTCGATAAAGCTTTCTGCCCATCACTGCCATTCCTGCTCTTTGAGAGCCTAAATGAGTTTGGTAATCCGTTCCATAAAAAAGGGTTTCAACACAATCTTTATTGCTTACAATCCCGAACAATCCGCTCATCGTCTAACTCTATCATCTTTGTTCTTCTTGAAATAGACCCAAAAAAACAATATTTGAAGAGTTTTTTAAAGTTTATCTAATTCCCAACTAAAACAGCATAAAGCAAAAAACAAAGAGCAACACAGTGGAAACTGAATCTTATTATCTGAAAACTTAAACTTTTTTTTCTAAACATTTTTTAAAAATTCTTTTAACTCTCCCTTAAAATCTTCTCTCTTTAGTGCAAATTTAATATTGGCCTTAAGCCAACGAAGCGGATCTCCCGTAGTCAACCATTCCCCTTTTACGACAGGTTCGGCAATAACCACATCTTCTTTTGCCAAAGTATTCACAGCATCAGCAAGCCAAAGTTCATTATTTCGAGCTTTCTGTTTGGAAAGCACCGAAAAAACTTTAGGAGAAAAAACAAATCGACCCAACTGAGCAATGTTGGAGGGAGCTTCTTTTGAAGAAACTTTTTCAAGAACTGCTATTGCCCTGTTTGGATAAGTCTTGTCCTTTTTATATTCAACGCTTCCATATCTTGAAATTTCTTCCCAAGGAACTTCTTGTGATCCTAAGACAGCTGAAATCTTATATTTATCGAAAATGTTAATTAGCTTAGATAAATAATCACCTATCTTCTCTTCTAAGATAAGATCGTCTCCGAACATAAAAACAAAAGAATCGCTACCAACAAAATTTTTTGCTGCTAAAACTGGAGAAGCATTCCCATAAGGGAGACTTCTTGGCTGAGGAATAAATTTAAAAACTTTAACTTTTTTCCAAATAAATCTTAGGCTTTTTAGGGCCTCTTCTTTGCCTGTTTTTTTAAGATAATTCTCGAGCTCCAAGTTGGGAGTAAAATAACGCTTAATAGCAGGATCTCCGTGTCTGTGGACAATGGCTATTTCGCTGATGCCAGCGCCAATAAGTTCTTCAACAAGATATTGTATATTCGGTTTCTCTAGAATAGGAAGAAGTTCTTTTGGATATTCTTTGACAGCCGGCAAAAATCTGGTCCCTCTTCCGGCAGCAGCAATAACTCCTTTTTTAATCATTCTCAAAAAGATAATACTAAAACACGAGATTAATTTCAACTTTTTGATCCCTTGACAAGAATTATTAGTGGTAGTATTCTCTAAATACCTATACCCTAGGTGTAGGTAGAAAGCAATTTAAATATGGAAAATAAAAAACAAGATTCACTAACAAACTTTAAAAAAGCCCAAAGTCATATTGGCAAAATTATCAAAATGATTGAGAATAACGAATATTGTATTGATGTTATGCAGCAAAATCTGGCAGTAATTGGCCTTTTAAAATCAGCCCATCAAATGCTTATGGAAAATCATCTCAATACTTGCTTCCAAGGAGCAATGAGCTCTAAAAATGAAAAGAAAAAGCAGGAAATGACGCAAGAAATATTAAAGGTTAGCAAATTATTTAATAAATAAAAACCATGGAAAAAGAAGGCAACAACCGACAAATGACTATCAATCCTAAATACTTATTAATCGTCTTCGGCTTCATTATCATTTCTGTAATCGGATTCATGGCAATCTCATCAGCAGGAGGAAAAGTTGCTTCCTTATCTACAAGTAAAGAGACAACCAAAGCAACAAATGATGGATTCTTAGGAGAAAAAGGAGAATCAGTTGGTGCAATTGATGGAAAAATTTTGATAGATGAAAAAGGTGTTGCTGACGGTAATATACATTCTTTTAATTACTTCTCAGATAAAGAATCAAAAACTATTTACTTCTTTATTGTTAAAGCTTCCGACGGTACTTATCGTGTAGCCGCAAATGCCTGTGAAGTTTGTTTTGGATCAATGAAGGGATTTAAACAAGTAGGAGATTTAATAAGATGTGAAAACTGCCGAGTCACCTATTCCAAAGACAAAATTGCTTTGGAAAAAGGCGGCTGCAATCCTGGACCAATAAATAAAAATGCCTTAGTGGAGAATGGGAAACTCATAATTGATGTCTCCGATGTTGAGGCTGTTTCTTATTTGTTTTAAATTCAGTTATTCTTAATTTATGCCCCCTGAAAATCAATCAAGATTAAAAAAACATTCGTACTTCGTCAAAGGAATGCATTGCGCTTCTTGCGAAATCTTAATAGAAAAAAGGCTTTTAGAAGAGAATCTGGAATTTGTTGAAGCCTCTACAGCAAAAAGTGAAATTAGAGTTTCTTATCTTGATAAAAGACCAAGTGTAAAAAAATTAAACAGAATTTTCAAAAAAGATAATTATATTTTTTCAGATCAAAAATTCGAAAAAAAGAACAATGACCCACTTTTTAAAATAAACGGACGAAAACAATTTGTTGTGAACAAAAAAAGACTCCGCAGTTTTTTAACTACTTCTGCTATTTTTCTATCGATCGTTATTGGTTTTCTTGCTTTGAATAAGTCAGGCCTTGCCGCTCTTATTAGTGTTAACTCGCAATCTGCCCTTCCTGCTTTTCTAGTTTTTGGCTTATTGGCTGGATTCTCCAGTTGCTCAGCCCTTGTAGGTGGAATTATTCTTTCCATGTCCAAACAATGGTCTCAGCTTTACTCAAAAGAAAATTCTACTTTAGTAAGATTTAAACCTCATCTTCTATTCAACAGTGGTCGATTAATTTCTTACGCCTTATTGGGAGTAGCACTTGGAGCAATTGGAAATACTTTGCAAATCTCTCTTGAATTTACCTCAACCCTAACTTTAGTAGTTTCTGTAATTATGATTCTTCTGGCTCTTCAAATGCTTGGAATAAGGGCATTTGCTAGGTTTCAAATTACTACTCCTAAATTTATAACCAAATTCGTTGCAGATGAAAATAATTTTCAAGGACAATGGATGCCTTTTTTGATGGGAGCTTTTACTTTTTTTCTTCCATGCGGTTTCACAATCACTGCTCTCGGATTAGCATTAATTTCAGCAAGTCCTCTTCAAGCTGGCTTAATCATGCTCTTTTTTGCTCTGGGAACATTGCCGGCACTTTTGCTTATTGGGTTAACAACCATCAAGTTTTCTCAAAAACCACATTTTTCGGGACAGTTTTTAAAAATTGCCGGAGCATTAGTCTTGTTTTTCGCATTTTACAACATCAACTCACAATTAAATGTTTTGGGGATAACAAGTCTTAACGACTTAAACATTAACTTTTCAAAAATTGATGCTTCTGATAATCTTCCTCCTATTATCAATGGCAAGCAGATTGTTAAAATGAACGCCTTAGCATTTGGATACGAGCCCGATAATATCAGAGTGAGAACTGGTATTCCTGTCCGATGGGAAATTACCGACAAAGGCACAAGTGGCTGTACTAATGCGATTATATCGAAAAGCTTATTTGATGGACAAATTGACTTAACTCCAGGAACCACAAGCATCAAAGAGTTTACTCCTGAGAAACCGGGAAAATATAAGTTCAGCTGTTGGATGGGAATGATTTCCGGAACTATAATTGCAATAGAGGAAAATAGCCCAGATGGAACTTTAAAAGAAATTTCTTCTGGAGCGAGTAGTAATTGTGGTGAAGCCAATCAGGAAAACTGTATCGGTAGCTGTAATGGCGGTTGCGGCAACCCTAATTGTGCTGCAAAATAAATTAAAATTGACAAAAGATAATTTAAAACAAATCATTTAAAATATAAATATGAGCAAAAAGGTCATCCTAACAATTTCCGGAATGCATTGTGCCTCATGCGTTGTTAATATTGAACGATTTCTAAAAGATCAAAAAGGAATCATCTCAGTTGTCGTCAACCTTGCTTCAGAAAAAGCAAATATTGAATTTGACCCTCAAAAAACTAATTTGGCTGAAATTTTCAAGTCCGTTAAAAGTTTAGGGTACCAAGCTGAAGAATCGAAAGATTCCCATCAAAAAGACGGAGGAAATAAAATAAAAAAATTTAAAAACGCTTTCTGGGGCTCTCTTATTTTAAGCCTTCCTCTTCTTTACTTAAGCATGGGAGAAATGGTTGGACTTCCTAAGCTGGAAATTCCTTTGGAAATAAATATTCTCATTCAATTCTTGTCTGCAACGGCAATTATTCTCTTAAATTCCAGTCTTTACACTTCTGGAATAAAAAAACTAATCAAAAAAACCCCAAATATGGATTCCCTTGTAGTAATGGGAACCTTGGCTGCTTATCTTTACAGTATTGCTGCTTCTATTTCCATTTTAACCTCATTTGGGAATATGAGCCTTTACTTTGAAAGCACTGGCTTTATCTTGGTTTTTATTTCACTTGGTAAATATCTAGAGGCAATTACCAAAGGAAAAACAAGTGGAGCCATTAAGAAATTAATTGGCCTTCAGCCAAAGCAAGCAACGGTTATAAGAAATGGCAAAGAAATAAAAATTCCAATAACCCAAGTCGTGGTTGGGGATATTGTTATTGTTAAACCTGGGGAAAAAATTCCTGTTGATGGCAACGTTTTATCCGGCTATTCCGGGGTTGATGAGAAAATGATTACCGGAGAGAGTATTCCTGTTGAAAAGAAAAAAGGAGATAATGTTATTGGAGCCACAATAAACAAGACTGGGGTTTTAAAGTTTCAAGCAATGAGAATTGGAAAAGACACTATGCTTTCCCAAATTATCAAAATCGTAGAAGAGGCAATCGGCTCTAAGGCTCCAATTCAGCTTTTGGCAGACAAAGTATCTTTTTATTTTGTCCCAACTGTAATTGTCCTTGCAACTTTGTCTTTTATTATCTGGATTTTATTGGGCCAATCTTTTATCTTCAGTTTAACTATTTTTATTTCGGTTCTAATCATTGCCTGCCCTTGCGCCTTGGGATTGGCCACACCAACTGCAGTAATGATGGGAACTGGAGTTGCTGCTCAAAACGGAATTTTAATTAAAAGCAGTAAAGCCTTAGAAATTGCTCAAAAAGTCAATGTCATTGTTTTTGATAAAACAGGCACTTTAACAAAAGGGGAACCAAAAGTAACAGACATCGTAAAAATAAATGAAAAATCAAAAACAAAAGATATCCTACAACTAGCAGGTTCTCTGGAAAAAAATTCCGAACATCCCCTAGCTCAGGCAATTCTTGAAAAATCTAAAGAAAAAAACATTAGTTTTTTTGAAATTAAAAACTTTAAAGCAATTCCCGGAAAAGGTATCGAGGCAAAATTTAAAAATAAAAAACTTCTTCTGGGAACTAAAAGACTTCTAGAAGAAAACAATATCGAAACTAGCTTCATTGAATTGAAAATAAAAGAATTAGAGAATCAGGGGAAAACATTAATGATTCTAGCTGAAGATAAAGACATTCTTGGAATAATCGCTGTAGCCGATACTTTAAAAGAACATTCAAAAGAAGCTGTTAAAATTCTGCGCCGTTTAGGAAAAAAATCGGCACTAATCACCGGAGACAATGAGAGATCGGCAAAAGCAATCGCTAAAGAACTCGGTATTGATTATGTCTTAGCAGAAGTTTTACCTGAAGAAAAAGCAAAGGAAATTAAAAAACTACAAGAAAATGGAGATACTGTTGCCATGGTTGGCGATGGCATTAATGACGCTCCAGCTTTAGCTCAAGCTGATTTGGGTATTGCCTTGGGATCAGGGACTGATGTGGCCATAGAAACAGGAGAAATTGTCTTAATAAAAAATGATTTGCGCGACGTAGTTAAAGCAATTGATTTGAGCAAATATACTTTGAAAAAAATAAAACAAAACCTTTTTTGGGCTTTCTTCTACAACATTCTTGGCATTCCTATCGCTGCTGGAATTTTATTTCCCTTTACCGGAATCACTTTAAACCCAGTTATTGCCTCCGCAGCTATGGCTTTTTCGTCAGTCAGCGTTGTCTCCAATTCACTCTTAATAAAAAGGTATAAGGCTAAAGAATCTTAAAAAAGCCCAAGCTCCTTGATTTATTTGAGGCTAAAAGGTAAAATCCTAATACTTATGAATCTTGAAAAAGTCCGTTCTGACTTTCCATTCTTAAATAAAAAACTAAAAGGGAAATACCCTATCTATTTTGACAACGCTTGTCAAACACTAAGACCAAGAAGTGTAATTGATGCCATCGTCAAATACTACGAATCTTATCCTGCTTGCGCGGGTAGAAGCTCTCATAAAGCCGCAGTTATGGTAACTGAGGAGATTGAAAAGGCAAGAAAAAATATTGCTAAATTTATAAATGCTTATGTTCCTTCTGAAATTATTTTTACCAGAAACACCACTGAATCCATAAACCTGCTTGTGCACTCACTTGATCTTAAAAAAGGAGATGTTGTTTTAGCAACTGACAAAGAACACAATTCAAACCTTATTCCCTGGCAAATTCTTGTTAAAAAAAAGGGGATCATCCATAAAGTAATCCCCTCCAAAGAAGATAACACTTTTGATCTTGATGCTTTTAAAAAGGAACTTAAAAGTAATGTAAAACTTGTCTCTGTCGGACTCACTTCAAACATAGACGGGACAACCCTTCCAATAAAAGAAATTGTAAAAGAAGCTAAAAAGAAAAATGCCTTAGTTCTTCTTGACGCTGCTCAAACTGCCCCTCATCAAAAAATTGATGTTAAAAAACTTAAGTGTGATTTCCTCTGTTTCTCAGGACATAAAATGCTTGGACCATCTGGGACAGGTGTTCTCTGGGGAAAACAAAAATTATTGGAAAAACTTAACCCCTTCATGCTTGGTGGTGAAACTGTCATTGACTCAACCTACAAAACACACAAACTTCTTGGCACCCCTGAAAAATTTGAAGCAGGACTTCAAGACTTTGCTGGAATAATTGGTTTCTCTGAAGCTACTCTCTATCTTGAAAAAATTGGTTTTAAAAATATCACAAAACAAGAAAGTCTTTTAAATAAACTTGCAACTGATGGTCTTTCAAAAATTAAAGACCTTGAGTTTGTTGGACCCTTAGATTATCGCCAGAGAGCAGGCATTGTTAATTTCTTCATCAAGGGAATTGATCACCATCGAATCGCTTTAATGCTTGATGAATCAAAAAACATTATGGTCCGTTCAGGACAACACTGTGTTCATTCCTGGTATAATGATCGGAAGATCCCCGGTTCTGTCAGGGCTTCTTTCTACTTTTACAACACTAAGTCCGAAGTTGAAACTTTTGTAAAAGAGCTTGAGAAAATTATTAAAATATTAGCTTGATATGATTTGTATTGTTGCTTTAGTTGTTCTTTCAATCTTGGGAATTTTCAGTACTGCAAATCGCAGACTTGCAAAAGAAGCTTTTGATTGTGTCTTTAAGCGAATTACTTTTAGAGCTTGTGATACTGGCTTTGATGAAAAAACGAGAATTAAAATCTTAACCAAGATATCTAAAGCCTCTCCCTTTTTTGCAAAGAAAATAAATAAAAATTTTGAAGTTTTCTCTTGGATTCTTTTTGTTTTAATGATTTCAAGCGCCATCTGGACCGGATATGGTATTTACAACTTTTACATGTACGGCAGCTGTAATGGTTTAAATGAAACTGGCATTTGTGTTTTTGATCCAACTGATTCTCACAATCAGATTTCTTCAGTCGGTTTATCTTGTTCAGACAGTAAAACTTCAGAAAAAGATTTAAAGATAGGGGAAGTTAATCTAGATCTTTTTCCTTCAAAAAAAACTGCCTCAATCAATGAAGTCGTCTTTGTTGGCTGTTTTGAATGTGATTACAGTCGAGAAATTTATCCAGAAATAGAGAAACTTGTTAACAAATATCACACTAATTTCACCTTCATTCATTTACCCGCAGTTGGCAATACCGGATATCTTTCTAATTATGTAAATTGCGTTAATGAGGTAAACTCCGAGAAACTTTGGGAATTTAATAGTATTGTTTTTTCAAGCAATAAAAAAATTTTAGAAAGGCCAGATGAAATTGAGAAAATTATTGAAGAACTTGGAATACCAAGTGAAACTATAAAAACCTGCGTTGAAAATCAAGAAACTATTAAAAAAGTTCAAGAAGGATTAACTGAGATACAGAAAGCAAATATCTATGGAACACCAACTATTTTTATAAATGGTAAAGTGTTTGTGGGCCCAAAGCCATATCGTGTTTATCAAAAAGCCCTGAAATAATATGTTGATTGATGAAGTAACAATTAGAGCCAAAGCTGGAAATGGCGGAAACGGAAAAGCGCTTTTCAGAAGAGCAAAATATGTTAGTAGAGGTGGCCCCGACGGGGGCAACGGTGGAGATGGAGGAGATCTTTATCTTTTGGCGGTTTCTGATCTTTCTGCTTTGAAAAAATATAGAAATGCAAAGGAATTTTCAGCAGATGATGGCAATCCTGGAGGCATTAAAAAAATGACCGGAAAAAACGGTAAAGACTTAGTCCTAACTATTCCTGTCGGCACAAAAGTGACGTTCAGAGAAATGACTATTGAATTGACTAAAGACCAAGAAAAAGTTTTGATTAGCAAAGGAGGAAGAGGTGGAAAAGGAAATTATGAATTTAGATCCTCAACAAACCAAGCTCCAACTGAATTTGAAGAAGGAGAAAAAAGAGAATTTTTTGAAATCAAACTTGAACTCCAACTCATTGCTGATATTGGTTTAGTCGGAAAACCAAATGCCGGAAAATCCAGTCTTTTAAATGAGCTCTCTCATGCAAACGCTCCAGTTGGAGCCTTCCCATTCACTACTCTTGAGCCAAATTTAGGAACTCTTGAAAAAATTATTATTGCCGATATTCCTGGTCTTATTGAAGGAGCTTCAGAAGGAAAAGGGCTCGGGATAAGATTTTTGCGCCACATAAACAGAACTAGAATTATTGCTTACTGCATTTCAAACGAAGAAGAAGATCCCAAAAAAACACTCAACATTCTTAAAAAAGAACTTGAAAGCTACAACAAAGAGCTCATTGAAAAAAAGGCGCTTATTATTCTAACCAAAAGTGATCTAGTAGACGAAAAAACATTAAAGAAAAAAATAAAAATTCTTAGCAAAGAGTACGATGTTTTTCCTGTCTCAATTCATGATCTTGATCAAATAGAAGCTTTGGCAAAAAAACTGAAATCTTTTTCAAAGTAATGAAAAAGTATTTTAAGACTAAGGATAATAAGATAGAACTTCCTGTATTTTTCCCAGACGCTACTCGAGCCATTATAAAGACAGTCGATTCTGAAGATATTAAAAATACAAAAACTCTTGGCATCTTAGTAAACACTTATCATCTCTACAAAGACTTAGGGAAAATTATTCTCAAAAAACACAAAGGCATTAGAGAATTCATGTCTTTTGAAGGCGGATTAATTTCCGATTCAGGAGGATTCCAAATAATGTCTCTTGCGAAGTCTGGCAAAAGCCGAGGGAAAATAACAGACGATGGCGTTGTCTTTAAAGAAAATGGTAAAAAAATCTCTCTTACTCCCGAAGATTCTATTAAATTCCAAATGCTTCTTGGATCAGATATGATGGTTGTTTTGGATGATTTCACCCCACCAAAGGCAACTCGTGGCCAAGCAGAAGAAACAGTGAGAAGAACAATTCTTTGGGCTAAAAAATCAAAGATAGAGTTTGAAAAGCAATGTAGGAAAAAAGGTTTTACTTCAAAAAACAAGCCATACCTACTTGGCGTTGTTCAGGGAGGAGAATATCTTGATTTAAGAGAACATTGCGCCAAAGAACTTTTAAAAATAGGCTTTGATGGATTTGGATATGGTGGTTGGCCAATAAAAGAAGATGGCAGCTTTAATTATGATGTTGCTAAAACAATAGCCAAGTTTACTCCGAAAGATTATTTTCTTTACGGTCTTGGAATTGGCAAGCCAGACGAAATTGTAAATTGTGTCGATCTAGGATATAACATTTTTGATTGTGTTCTCCCAACTAGAGACGCTCGCCACAAAAGACTTTATGTCTATGATGCAGATTCTATAGAAAACATTAATATTAGAAAGCCAAAATTCTATTCTTACTATGTTCCTACTAAAGAAAAACATTATCATGACAATGAACCTGTAAGCAAAGCTTGTGATTGCCTTTTATGTCGAAAATATACAAGAGCCTACCTTGCTCATCTTTTTAAGATAAAGGATGTTACTGCCCTGAGGCTTGCAACAATCCACAACCTTCGTTTTTATTCACTCTTAATGGAAAAATTGAAAGAAGGAAATTAAGTTTTTTTCTTTAAAACTTTTTTAATGTCTTCGACATCTTCTGATAACTGTTTTTGCATTCTCTTTATCTCCAAAAGTTGCCTATCTGCTTTTTCATCTAAATAAATATCATGCTCCACTCTTTTTCTATCCTGAGTTCTAAGAATAGCCTCCTGCCTATCTCTATTCTCTTCACTTTTATTTGAAGACATCAGCAAAAAAATGCCCAAGAAAATTGCTTCCAGAGATACCCAAAGAGTCAATATGTTTAAATCAAAATTGAAAATAAGCCAAACACCAAACCATGTTGTGTGGAAGATTACAGACCACCAACTACCCATAAACCAAGCAACTCCTTTTGTAATTTTTTCTAGAGTAGATTTCTTTTTTTTCATATTTGTCTATTTTAAAAGAATTTCAAAACACTTTTCAAGCGGCAAATTGTTTTTTGCTTTCCCAAGAGAGCCATTGATTCAAAAAGAGGCGGTGTTATTGTTTTTCCAGTCACAGCAATTCTTATAGCCATAAAATATTTTCCAATTTTCCAATCATTTTTATCTAGAAGTGATTTCAGTGTTTTTTCAATTCCTGAAACTTCCCAGCTATCAAGTTTTTCAAGCTCTGAAATAACAGCTCCAAGTTGATTTTTCAAAATCTCTTTTTCTTCTCCCTTTTTAAAAAGAATATCTTTATCAATAATCACGTCCTCTACTAAAAAATCAATAAAATCACTGTATTCCGAAAGCTTTGCTATTCTTTCCTTTATTAGAGGTATTGTTTTTAGAATAAGTTCTTTATCCATTCCTTTAGGGGCAAAAGGAACTAAAAGAGACGCTAATTCTTTATCTTCTGTCTCTCTGATATAGACACCATTGAGCCAAGAAAGTTTTTCTAAATCAAAAACAGGAGCTGAAGTCGACATTCTTTCAAAGGAAAAGTTTTCAACAAACTCTGAAAGTGAAAAAACTTCTTTTCCTTTTGGATGGGACCAGCCCATATGCGCTAAAAAATTAATAATCGCTCCAGCTAAATAACCTTCTTTTTTGTAAAAATCAATCGCCACTGGATTCTTCCTTTTTGAAACTTTTGACCTGTCTTTGTTTCTCAGGACTGGAGTATGAGCAAAAAATGGAATTTTGGCTTCAAGAGCGTTGTAAATCAAAATTTGCCTTGGCGTATTTGAAATATGTTCTTCTCCTCTTGCGACATGAGTAATTTCCATTTTCATATCATCGACGACTACCGCAAAATTATATGTTGGAAAACCATCTGATTTCATGATCACAAAATCAGAAATATCTTTATTCTCCCAAGAAATTTCTCCTCTTATAAGATCTTCCCAAAATGTTCTTCCTTCTTTTTGCACTCTTAATCTTATCGCTCCATCGTCCTCATAAGCTAAATCTTTTTCTAAAAGTTCATCAGCATATTCTTTATAGATATCAAGCCTCTCTGACTGTCTGTAAGGAGCAAATTCCCCACCAATATTTGGAGCTTCATCATAATCTATGCCAAGCCAGTCAAAAGCCTCGTAGATCGCCTCTTCTGCCTTCTCAACATGACGTTTCACGTCAGTGTCCTCTATCCTAATAATAAATTGACCTTTGTTCTTTCTTGCAAAAGCATAATTAAACAAAGCTTGATAGGCAGTTCCTATATGAGCCATTCCTGTAGGAGATGGGGCGACTCTTGTTCTTATTTTCATAGCCTTGATTTTAACACAAGCTAAATTTATACTCAAAGGAGATGATAACACTAACTGACACTGCCAAATTTGTTCGTGGAGGAATAAAAGTATTTTTTCTTCTTATCATTGGCTTCATTGGTATTAAGATATCTCTTTCTTTGGGAACTGCTATTTGGAGAAAAATAAGTCCACCAGCCCCTCCTCCTCCAACTGTTGCATTCGGAACTCTACCAAAATTAGTTTTCCCTGAAAAAGATTCTGTGAATCTTTCCTTTGATCTAGAAACAATTGAGGGAAGACTTCCAAAAATGCCAAGTGCTGCAAAGGTCTTCCTTGTAAATCAAAGAGGTATTAACCTCTTGTCTCTTGAAAGAGCAACCCAAAAAGCACAAGAAATGGGTTTTGAGGCATCTTATGAAAAAATAAGCGAAACTATTTTTCGCTGGAAAACATCCTCCATCCCTGAAACTATTCTTGAGATGAATATAAATAATGGGAACTTCTTCTTGAAATATAGCTTTGAAAACGATCCAGAAATCCTTATCCAGAAGAATTTGCCCAATGAAATTCAAGCCGCTCAAGAAGCAAAAGCCTTTCTTCAATCCAATAACCTGCTGTCATCCGATTTGGCAACAGGAAGTGCTCAAGTAAAATTTTTCAAATTCCAAACTCCAAATCTTCTTGAAATGCCATCCCTTTCTCAAGCAGATCTAGTCAAGATAAATCTTTTTAGATCAGATATTGATGGATTTGCCATTCTCCCACCTGATCCATCTGATTCTTTAATTAATTTTACTTTCTCAGGGAATAGGCAAAAAGGGAAAAGAGTAATTGAGATAGACTACAACTATTCTCCAATTGAAAGAACTATTTTCGCAACTTACCCACTTTTGCCAATTGAAAAAGCATGGGAAGAACTTAAAAATGGAAATGCATTTATCGCTAATCAGGGCAATTTACCTAAAGTAACTATTAGGAAGGTTTATTTGGCTTATTATGACTCAGAAGAGCCTCAAAACTTTCTCCAGCCAATTTATGTGTTCCAAGGAGATCAAGGCTTTTTAGGATTTTATCCGGCTATTGATCCAAGCTGGCAGACTCAAGCTCTTCCCAACTAAAATTATTAAAAGCCCAATTGACAAGTCTCTCTGTTTCTCCAAAGCGATCATCGCTTTTTAAAACAACACTTATTATCCCTCGACCGTCTCTCTCTACATAGCCAACGAAGCATTCACCAGCTTCTTCTGTCCAGCCAGTTTTTATTCCTTTTGTTCCAGGGAACCTTCCTAGAAGAGAATTGATACTGTAAAGGGAATGAGCTCCTCCACTGCTAAGATCAAATATCTGCTGGTAAGAAGTTGAAACTATTTTCAGAAAAGACTCGTCAAGAATTGCAAACCTTGCCAAAGAAGCAAGATCAGCCGCAGTACTATACGAAAAATTATTTAAAAGATTTCCCTCTTCATCACTATCAAGACCTGTTGGATTAGCAAAATGAGAATTCTCTAAATTAAGTTCAATTGCTTTGCTATTCATTCTTTCAACAAAAGAATCCAATCCTCCAGGATAATGTCTGGCCAAAACCATTGCCGCATCATTTGCAGAGCTGATGAGTAGTGCTGAAAGCAAATCTTCAACGCTTACAATCTCTCCTTCCTTAAATCCAACATCTTGCCCATTTGGAAAAGAACTTCTGACACGCAAAACATCCTTTAAATCATAATGCTCCAAAGAAACAAGTGCTGTCATTATTTTGACTGTCGATGCCGGCAAAAGCTTTCTTTCTTCATTCTTTGAAAAAAGAACAACTCCGGAATCCCTGTCGATTAGCTGAGCTGAAACAGCTGAAACATCAAATGGCATATCTCCACCTTTAAATTGAGGATAATCGTAAACTTTCGGACTATTAAAACCAAGAGCCTCAGATGAAAAGTTTTTAGAAGGAGCTATCCTCAACTTTGAAATCCAATTATTACTTGGAAAAAATAAAAGACTAAAACCAAATAAAAGAAAACTTATTCTCTTAAACAAAAGCGTTCGGGGGGAGGACTTAATCTTCTTTTTTGCTTTTTTTGACATTTAAACCTAATTCTTTTAATTGTTCTTCACTTGCTTTAGATGGAGCATCCATAACTGCAGTCTTTCCCCCTGAAGTCATTGGAAAAGCCATTACTTCGCGCAAAGAACGCTCAGAAAGGGCAACATATAAAAATCTATCAATTCCTGGAGCAATTCCACCATGAGGAGGAACTCCGTATTCAAATGCCTCCAAAAGATGACCAAATTTTTCTCTTATTTCGCTCTTGCCGTGTCCTAGTACTTCAAAAATGGCTTCTTGAAGAGCCGGATCTGTAATCCTAATGCTTCCCCCTCCAACCTCAAATCCATTTAAAACCAAATCATGTTGAAAAGACTCGATCTCTAAAGGAGATTTTTTAATTAGGGAGATATCTTTTGTCTTTGGAGCGGTAAAGGGATGATGCATTGAAGACAATCCCTTTTCTTTTTTTTCAAAAAGAGGAAAATCTACTACAAAACAAAAAGACATTAAATCTGGATCCTTTTTTTGAGCTTCAGTTCGAAGATCAGGCTTATCAGTCTTATATTTTTCCATTACTTCTTTATAAGAAAGTCTTGGAAAAGGAAATTCTGCTACTTTTTTCTTTAAAACTTTTTCAACCAAATCTTTAAAAAGATTTTCTGTCAGTTCTAAAATTTCTTCTTGGCTCGCAAAAGACATTTCTACATCAAGTTGGGTAAATTCTCCATAAGCTCTGTCTGCCCTTGGGTCTTCATCTCTAAAGCAACGAGCAATTTGAAAATATTTTTCAATTCCAGCAACCATTAAAAGCTGTTTGTACTGTTGAGGGGATTGAGGCAAAGCGTAAAATTCACCCTTTTGAAGTCTTGATCCAACCAGAAAATCACGAGCACCCTCAGGAGTTGCTTTAGTCAAAATTGGTGTCTCAATTTCAACAAAACCCTTTTCATCAAAATAATCTCTAATAAATTTAATTACTTCGTATCTTATTCTTAAATTTCCTGCCATGCGAGGACGGCGGATGTCCAAATAACGATAGTTCAATCTTTTTTCTTCAGATATTTCATATCCATCTGTCTTTATGTCAAATGGAAGCTCTTTTGATTTCCCCAAAACTTTAAGACTCTCAAGCTCTACTTCAACTTTTCCAGTTAAAAGATTTTTATTTACGAGCTTTTCTGGTCTTTCTTTTACTTTTCCAACTATTTCTACAACATCACCAACCCTTGTATCTAAATCTTTCCCAACAATTTGAATAACACCACTTTTATCTTTTAAATCCAAAAAGGCAATTTTCCCGTGATCTCGAAGAGTGTCTACCCAACCGCAAAGCTTTAAACTCTCACCAATTTTTTCAACTGAATCTGAAATATAAGTTCTTTTCATATCTGATATTTTACAATAAATTAGACTCTTTTGACATACCTATTAATTCTTGACTTAGCAAGTCTTGTAACAACGAAATTAAGCCAGCTCTTTGATGGACCTTTTCTATTTTTATCAGTAATTATTTCAACAACTTGCCCACTTTTAAGTTTACAATCAAGGCCAACAAACTTACCATCAACTCTTGCTCCAGTGCAACGATCTCCGAGAATGGTGTGAATCGCATAAGCAAAATCAACTGGAGTGGCATCTTTTGGCAAATCAAAAACATCTCCCTTTGGAGAGAATATAAAATTTCTGGTATTTAAAGCGTCAAACTTTATTGAATTTAAAAACTCTTTAGAATCACTTATCTCTTTTTGCCAAGACATAAGATCTTTTACCCAGTTTAATTTTTCAGATGGAGCGAAAAAACCTGCTTCTACATCATCTGCACTTGATCCTTTTTTTTCTTGAGCATAATGCCAATGGGCAGCAATTCCAATTTCTGATTCTTCATGCATCTCATGAGTCCTTATCTGAATTTCAACAATTTTCCCCTCTTCTCCAAAAACTTTAGTGTGAATTGATTGATATCCGTTTGGTTTTGGCTGGGCAATAAAATCACTTACCCCAAGCCAGGGAACTGGCCTGTAAAGTTTATGGACCAATCCTAAAGATTTGTAACAATCTTCAACTGATGAAGTTAAAATCCTTAAAGCCACCAAATCGTAAATCTTGCCAATATCTTGGTTAATTTCTTCTCTTGAAAGTTTTTTATAAAGACTATAGAGGTGCTTTTTACGACTATGCACTTTAACTTCAAGTTTTTCTTTCGCAAAATTTTTCGAAAGTTTTTGTTTCATTTCTTTCGCAACCTTATCCGTATTTTTATAAGCAAATCGAGATGCCTTTTTAAGCTTTCTGTATCTTTTTGGATAAAGATAAGAAAAAGCTAAATCCTCAAGCTCTCCTTTTACTGCTCCTATTCCAAGTCTTTCGGCAAGTGGGGCATAAACTTCCAATGTTTCCTTAGCTATTCTTTTTTTCTTTTTTTCATCAAAAACATAAAGTGTTTCCATATTGTGAAGTCTATCCGCAAGTTTTATCAGGACAACTCGAAGATCTTTTGCCATGACAACAATCATTTTTCTTAAATTTTCAACAAAAATTTCGTCTTTAGTTCCTTTAAATTTTAAATCTCCAATTTTAGTAACGCCATCAACCAATAAAGCTATATCTTCACCAAATTGTTTTTCTATGGATTCCAGACTCACTTCACTATCTTCAACTGTGTCATGAAGAAGTCCAGCAATTATTGAACCACTATCAAGTCTCCAATCAGCCAAAAATTGGATAACTGAAAGGGGATGATTTAAATAAGCTTCTCCTGAAATTCTCTTCTGATTTGTATGGGCTTTTTGAGCTATCAAAAATGCTTTTCTTATTTTGGTAACATCTGCTTCTGGATTATAAGAAATTATCTGAGAAAGAATTTTTTCAAACCTTGTCTTCATTTGTTTTTATATCTTTTACAAATAGTTCTAAGCTTCTCTTTCCATTAAACTCATTTATTGTTGGACTAAAAACAACATCTACAAGTTTATCTGTATCTATTTCATCTAAGATAAAAGCCCCACTAAAATAAATCCCAGAAATACTTTTCCCAAGCCCAGTGTCGGAAAAAACAAGCTTTAAATGACTTGCATCTGCTCCAACTCTTCTAGTATCAAGAACTGACAACTTCTTTAAAACAAAAACAGGTTTGGAGTTTGAAATTCCAAAGGGCTCAAAAGATGAAATCTTCTCTATTAGTTCAAAATTTAAATCCGAAAGATTAATTTCCATATCAACATCAATCGTCGGGCTTAGCTCAACTTTAGACAAAGCTTTTTTAGCTATTTTTAAAAGCTTCTCCTTTACTTTTCCGAGATTTTCAGAGCTGACGCTAAAACCAGCCGCAAGCTTATGTCCGCCATGATCCTTAATTAAACTAGAGCATTCTCTTATAGCCTCAATTATATTGAACTCTTCTATTGATCTGGCTGATGCCACCCAATAATCTTTTCTTGGAGCAAGAATCACGGCAGGTTTGTAAAACTCTTCTTTTATCCTACTTGCCGCAAGTCCTATTACTCCATAGCTATAGCTTTTATCATTGACAAAAACCAAAGATGATTTTTCATCTTCTTTAAGCCAAAGTTTCCGAGCATGATCAACAGTTTGCTTAGTTAGAATTTGGCGTTCTTTATTGCTTTCATCAAGTTTGTCTGCCAAAACTCCTGCTCTTTTAGGATCAATCGTACACAAAAGCCTTAAAGCATCCATCGGATCATCCATCCTTCCAGAGGCATTAATCCGTGGACCAATTAAAAAACCAACTTCCCAAGCTTGAATCTTATTCTTGTCAATCCCAGCTCTTTGATAAAGAAAACTAAGCCCTCTTCTCTTTGAAGATTTTAAAAATTTTATTCCATGCGCGGCTATTGACCGATTAGCATGGATTAGCGAAACCATATCAGTAATTGTTCCGATTGACGCCAAATCTAAAAGATAATCTTCTTCTCTTTCAACTTTAAAGGCTTTCAATATTTCTCTTGCCAAAAACCAAGCAACACCAGCCCCAGCAAGCTTTGTTGTGTGGACAATGGCAAAAGCTTTTGGAAGCTTTTCATCTTTCTCATGGTGATCTGTAATAATAACATCAATTTTTTTCTTTTTAGCAAAATCAACTTGAGCTCCATGAACAATACCCTGATCAACAGTAATAATTAAACTTACCTCCTCTTTTGAGAGTTTTCTTATTTTTTCATTTTTTAATCCATACCCATCTTCTCTTGATGGAATAAAAGGCATTACGTCAGCTCCCAGAAAAGCCAGCGTCTCCCAAATAATGGCTGTTGCGCAAACACCATCAGCATCGTAATCCCCATAAACAATAATCTTCTCTTTATCTTTAATTGCTTTTTTTATTCTTGAAATTGCTTTTTTTATTTGGCTCTCAGAAAAAAAAGAACCAGCAGGAATCTTAAAAGGATGAATTGGATTTAAAAATTCTTCTTTTTCTTTAATAGAGATTTTTCTATTCAAAAGCAACGCGTTTATTATTTCTTCTTCTCTATCGCCTTCCTCTTTTGATTTAAGCTTTGTTTTAATTTTCCAATTCATGTATTTTGAAGCTAGACTATAATTGTGTTTTGCAATATCATTATAATACCAGTATGAGGCAAGTTTTGACTAAATCTAATAAAAAAGAACTTCCAAAAGAAATTCTAGGTGTTTTTGAAAAATTTACCCTTTCTAAATTTGAAATCTATCTTGTTGGAGGTGGAGTAAGAAATATTCTTCACGATGAAACCACTTTTGATTGGGATTTCACTACAAATGCTACCCCCAATCAAATCCAAAAGCTTTATCCTGACAGTTTTTATGACAACAAATTTGGTACTGTTGGCATCCCCATAAAAATTGGGGAAAAAGAAAAAGCAATTGAAATAACAACATACAGAACTGAAAAAGGCTATTCAGATAAAAGAAGACCAGATGAAGTTTCCTGGGGAAAAAACTTGGAAGAAGATTTAAAAAGACGCGATTTTACCTTTAATGCAATTGTCATCGGGCCAAAGCTTGAAAATAACACTTGGAACAAAGAAACTCTAGAAATTGTTGACCTCTTCGAAGGTAAAAAAGATTTTGATAAAAAAATTATCAGGGCAGTTGGAGATCCCGAAAAACGCTTCGGAGAAGACGCTTTAAGGATGCTTAGAGCAGTCCGTTTTGCAAGTCAATTGGGATTCATCATTGAGAAGCAAACACTTCTAGCAATTCAAGAAAATGCAAAACTCTTAGAACACGTCAGTGTTGAAAGAATAAAAATAGAACTTTTCAAAATTCTTTCAAGTTCTCATAAAGCTGACGGCTATCTGCTCTTAAGAGAAGCTGGCCTTGCAAAAGAAATTCTACCAGAGCTTGAATCAATGTTTGGAGTTCAACAAAAAAGTCCAGAACGCCATCACATTTATGATGTTGGCACCCACGGAGTTGAATCACTAAGAGCCAGTAAATCAAAAAACCCTGTTGTTAATTTAGCAATTTTGGCTCACGACTCAGGAAAACCAAAAACATATGCTAAAGACCCAGAAACAAAAATTATTACCTTTTACAATCACGAGCTTGTGAGCGCAAAAATTGCCAGAGAAATTTCTAAAAGATTAAAATTTTCAAAAAAAGAGGCAGGTCTCTTTTGGGTCTTAGTCAGATACCATCAATTTGTTTTAAGCGAAGACCAAACAGACAAAGCGATAAGAAGGTTTATAAAAAACGTTGGTAAAGAAAATATTAAAGATATGCTCGAACTAAGAAGAGCAGATAGACTTGGAGGAGGAGCGAAAGAAACTTCTTGGAGATTTGAAAAATTCAAAGAAAGAATTTTGGAAGTTCAAAAACAACCCTTCTCAATAAAAGATTTAAAAGTAAATGGAAATGACATCATAAAAACCCTCAATATAAAACCAGGGCCAGAGGTAGGAAAGATTCTCAAAAAACTCTTCGAAGAGGTAGAAGAAGATAAAGAAAAAAACAAAAGAGAATATCTTCTTGGGAAAATAAAAGAAATAAAATAATAAATATTATTTAAAAGAAATTATCTGATATCCATATTTCTCAACTTCTTCTTTTGGCCAAAAATCCATACTCTTTGTTTTTCCAACATAAGTAACTTCTTTTTCAATCTCTCTACCTGTAAATTTTTTTAACTTAGAATCCCATTCTTTTAAAACTAAGATGTCTCCTTCTTTACACTCCCAATCTGCAAGACGAAATTCATATGTTTTCTTGCCTTCCAAAATTTTTTCAAAATATTCCGGTAAAACTTTTTTCTCGTGTTTCATGAAAATAAAAATTTATTAATAATCTCTTTCCTATTTTTTAAGTTTTCTTTTCTCTTCAATCTTTGTCCAAACAACTAGAAAAGGTACTGCTGTAAATGTTGAAGAATAGGTTCCTGAAATTGTTCCGATAAGAAGAGCGGCCGTAAAGAATTTTATGCTCTGTCCTCCCAAAAGAAGAAGGGCAACAAGCATAAAGATAATTGTTAAAGAATTGTTTAGTGACCTTGGGAGAGTTTCCGTTACTGCATTGTTTGCTATTTGCTCAAAATCATCTTTTGAAGCAAATTTTTGAGATTCCCTAATTCTATCGTAAACAACAACAGTATCATGAACTGAAAAAGAAAGGATGGTCAGTACCGCAGTGACAAAAAGAGTATCAACTTCAACTCCAAAAAAATGCCCTAAAAGAGAAAAGCTACCGAGAAGGATAAAAGTATCATGGAACATTGCCAAAATTGCACAAATACCAAATTTTGCATTCTTAAACTGCCAAGCAACATAGGCCATGATAAAACCAGCTGCTAAAATAATTGCCCAAATTGTTTTTTTAATTAATTCTTTACCAAGAGTCGGCCCAACTGTTTCAAATCTAAGCTCACTCACTTGGCCCTCTTCGAAAGAGGAAATGATCAAACTAACATCTTCTCGTTTGATTGGCTCAAGCTTTAAAAGAAAAGAATCCTCTCCTGAAGATTGAATCGAAGAAAGAGTAAACCCTTTTTCTTTAACTACCTCTTCTATCTTTGAGGAATTTATTTCTTCTGGCACTGAAAGCTCTAAAAGACTTCCTCCGCTAAAATCAATTGAGGGCTTAAGGCCAAATTTTATTAGCGAGAAGATTCCAGGGATCAAAAAAAGAAGTGAAATTGCGAAAAATAAAATTCTAAATTTCATCCATTTCATATTTTTTTCTCCTTTGCAGCAAATAATCTTAAAAGCGTTCTAGTAACAACAATCCCTGTAAATAAGCTGATGAAAACTCCCAGTCCTAAAGTTAGCGCAAATCCTCTTATCATTCCGGAATTATTCAAGAAACTCCAATCAAAAGGATTAAAAAGAATAAAGCAAGTAATAAGAGTGCAAACATTAGCATCTCTTATAGAATCCCACGCTCTACCAAATCCCAACTCCATCGCCATTCTCCTTGGCTTTCCTGCTCTTATCTCCTCTTTCATTCTTTCAAAAACTAAAATATTAGCATCAACAGCCATTCCAACTGACAATAAGAACCCAGCAATACCAGGAAGAGTTAAGGTTACTGGAAGAAGTTTGTAAATCATTAATGTAATTGCTCCATAAATCACCAAACCTATATTTGCTAAAATTCCGTTTTTACCGTAGTAAAAAGTCATAAAAAGAATAACCATTAATAACCCTATCATTCCGGCTTGAACACTTTTTTGTACTGATTCTTCTCCCAGTGTTGCTCCAATATTTCTCTCTTCAATTATTTCAATTGAAACGGGGAGTGCTCCAGCATTAAGTTGAGTCGCTAAAAGCTTAGCTCCCTCAAGATCAAAATTTCCACTTATCACCGCGCCCCCGGCTGTAATTTTGTCTTGGACTATTGGAGTTGTAATTGGATATTCATCTAAAAATATTGCCACTGGTAACCCAATGTTTCTTCCAGTAATATCAGCAAATTTTTTTCCTCCCTCGGCACTAAACTCCAAACCAATAACTGGATTACCGGTGTTGCTGTCAAATTGAACTTGAGCTTTTTTCAAATCAGATCCTTCTAATCCTGTTTTAACAAAATCCAGAAGCGAAGAATCTGTCGCTTGATTTGGTGATTCCCTGAAATCAAGTTTTGCGGTTTGGCCAATAAGATCAACTGCCTGCTCTGCGTCTGTCACTCCAGGAAGCTCGACAATAAGTCTATAGCTATCACCAATCAAAGATGTTTGAACAACTGATTCGCTAAGACCAAACAAATTAATTCTTCTTTCGATGTTTTCCTTTGCCGCTTCAAGAGCAACTAGCCTATCTTCTTCCAAGACACCTTCCATATCTGCTTTGAAAACAATGTGACTTCCTCCTGCCAAATCAATTCCTTTTTTAATATCCATTTCATTAGAGATTTCTCTTTTTCCCAAATTAAAAGAAAGTTTTGGAATAGAAATATTTTTTCCAAAAGCAGAAAATTCTCTTGGGACATCAATAAAAAAAGAAAAAAATGTTAAAACTAGTATGAACCAAAAAACTTTTCTCTGACTTTTCATGTATCTATTATCTAATAAAAAATTATTCTAATCAAAGGGAAATTATTTAATCAATCCCTTGGCAAGAGGAAGTTGCTTTAAACCAGAAAAAATATAAGTGACTTCAGCTTTTTCAGGACTTATTCTCACCTTTACTTCTTCTCCAGCTTTGATACCAACTGATTTTGCAAAATCAGAAGGGACAGTAACAGCTAAGCTGTTTCCTGTTCTAATTATTTTCTGTTTTGACATAAAGCGTTAGCTTTCCTCAGCATACTTTGCTACCAAATCCTCTTCGTCTCCAATAATCATAACTCTTGATCCTAGTAGAATTCCAGAGAGAAAAGGATCTCTCCTCTTTTTCCTGAAATTAAATTCATTTTTTGTCATTACAGTATAATTTATTTCTCTTTTTAATCTTTTTTCTTCTTCTTGGACTAAATGGCCAAGTTTTACCAAATCAATTTCTCCAACCACCAGCAAATCAACGCCACCCTCAAGAGTATCTAAACGACGAGCAAAGCGACCAGAAAGCATTGCTAAACTAATTTTCCCTAATTGTGATTTCTTTTTTACTAAATCTTTGCCTATCCCAACTGTCTTATGCATCATGGAAATTAAATCTCCATAAAGAATGTGCTGCTTATTTAGATCATAGTAAAGCCTATTGCCTCTGGCTTCTTTCTTTAAAATGCCCATTTTTTCAAGATTAGCAAGCTCACGCCTTACAGCATTAATTTCTTCACCAGTCATTCTAACTAATTCCCTTACATAGTAAATCTGGCCAGACTGGTCGAAAAAGGTTTGAAGTATTTTTATACGAACCTTTGAAACAATAAGGTTTTTAAGCATATTTTGCCAGGTAATTAAAGCTAATAATCTACTTCCTGGCCGAGAGGCAGAACTTCGATCCAAATAGGACCTCGGCTAAAGGCAATTTCATCTCCAGCACTATCAGTAAATATTGTTCTTGAATGTCTCTTATCTTTACTCCAACTTGCCTTTGTCACATTCCCATCTTTGAAAACTAAAGCCTTTCCTTCACCAATAACTCCGTAAAGCATATGTTTAAGCTCATCAACTGGGCCAGTTTCTTTTGCGAATTGAACAACAATATTCTTCGCTTGAATTTGAGAATCTTTATTCAAATCTTTGTGTTCAACTTCTCCATTAAATCTCTTGTAATCTTTTGTTTCGGAATCAAATTGCCATTTAACCGAATACGCTTTGTACCCACTCCAAAAGTCAAAAGCGATTTCCAAAACATCACCAGGTTCTTTGCTGTCTTCAAATTCCCAAGAAACAAAATCTTCATTCCATAAATTTCCATCTTCATCTTCAGCATTCAAACCTCTCTTCGTTGCTTCTGCCCAAAGCTTATCACTAGATGAATACATAGTGTGTTCAGTTGCTACTTCTCTACCTAATCTCTCATAGTCTCTCCAAAATGTTGGAAACCCTAAAGAGAATTGGTTCATGTCATTGCCCATATTCAGCCAACCATAATCGCCAATTTGGCCCAGTGCGTTTGTTTTTCCGGGCTTATTAGCGCCTCCAACATGGGCGTAAAGAGGATAATCCCCATATTCTGAAGCAAGATCTAAGAAATAAGTCCTGGCAGACCTTACTGGACCCACAATCACATCATCTACTGAAGCACTACAATAGAACACTGCCATAAAACGAGTAATTCCACCTTCTGCAATAACTTCGTAAACAACATCTGCACTAGAAAGCCCTGATTGAGGACGAGAATCCTCATGATTCTCAATCATAACAGCCAAAGGCCTTCTTGATTCCCAAATTGATCTTTCCTGTTTAGTGAACATTTCTCCATTTATTGGACACTCTTCTGTTTTTGGAAGCGATAAATCAATTTTCGATCTCGCATCTTCCGCCCCTCCTGGAGAAATCGCTACTATTCCACCATTAAAACTTCGAAACGCAGCATAAGAAATACCGGAAGAAACAAGGTATAGAACCAAGCACCCTAAAATAATTGTTATAATTTTTTTATTTTTTAACATTTGTTTTCCCTAATTTTTTAGCGTTTTTGACAGAGTCTTTTTCTTCTTCAGAAAACTCGTACCCAAAAGCTTTAAGATTTTTAACAGGTTTTGCATAAATTCTAGTTACCTCCCTGCTATGAAGGCTAGAAATAACTATACCATTGCCATTTCCATCCAGCAAGCTTAAACAAAAACTTTGATTCCCACCAGTTTCTGCAAAAGGGTTATATCTTGTCAAACCTACCTTTTGAATATTATAAAGATTATTTTTAGCAATGTCATCTATTGATTTTTCTATTTCTTTTATCTTAATGGAATTCATGTCAACATTTTTCAAAATCTGGCTCAACACTTCTTTTAACTCTTTTTTAGTGATTCCTTTTGTTAATTTATCATAATGAGTAACTGTTTTGACTAAAAAAATGGTTAAGCCGACGCTCCAAAGAACTAAAATGGGTACTAATATAGATAAAAACTCTGTTGGGATTATTTCCGTCATTAGCTTGATTTTATGCCTGTTGCATGCTATTGTCAACTTGGAATGGCAAAAAAAAGAAAAACAAAAAAACAAAAAATTTCTACCAAAGCAAAGAGAAAAATAGCTGTTTCAAACAAGCTTTTTGAACCTAGTCAAGAGGCAATTTCAATCAGTGAAACTCTATCCAAAACCCCAAAGAAGGTCTCTAAAGAAAACGGCGATAATAAGGCCTCTTCATCAGAATATAAACTCATTAAAAAAGATCTTCTAAGAAGTTTACTTATCACTGCAGGCATAATCAGCCTTGAGATCGTGCTATACTTGAAGCTAAGATGATTAAAATGAAAGGAGGTGAAGATTAATGCCAGACTTTTATTGTGTAAAGTGTCGAGAAAAAAGAGAAGGAAAAGATGTCCAAAAGGTAACTATGAAAAACGGCAAACCAGCTAGAAAAGCTGTTTGTGAAGTTTGTGGTACCACCATGTTTAGGATCGGTGCCTAAACACCCTGATTTTAAAACTGTCCGAACAAACCCAATCCTTTTGAAAGAGGACGGGTTTGTTGGTGAGAACACACCTCTTTTCTAAAGTTACAAAGGAAAGTTTCTAGAAGATCAAAACAAAAAAACCCAAAAACAGACAGTAAAATCCGAAAATCCAAAGTTTTGATTTTATTACTAATTCCCCCAACATCCTCAAAGAGAAAAGCCCAACAAAAAAAGAAATAAACATCCCTAAAAAGCCTTGATTCAAAAATAAAGCTTCCTTATCCATTATTTGGGGCAACTGCAAAACTAAAGCTCCAATTATTGCAGGAATCGATAGAAGAAAGGAAAATTTAAAAGCTACTTCTCGACTAATTCCCCTAAACATCCCAGCGGCTATTGTCGAACCAGAACGAGAAACTCCAGGAAGTATCGCTAATGCCTGAAAAGCTCCAATGATAAAAGCATCAAGCTTAGAGACTGATCTTATCTTTTTTGCCTCTAAAACTTTTGTTAAAAACAAAAGAAAAGATGTAAATAAAAGACTAAATCCAACCATTCTAGAAGAAGAAAATAAAACCTCTGCACTTTTATTTAAGAAAAAACCAGTCAATCCCGCAGGGATTGATGCCAATAAAAGTAAAAATAAAAATCTTTTTTCTTCTTTTTTATTTGAAATCACTCCTATAAAAAGATTCCTTAAATCTTTTCTAAAGAAAACTATAACCGCTCCAAGAGTACCTGTATGCACTAAAATATCAAATAAAACTGGAGGGAACTCTAATTTAAAAAGATTTTGAACCAAAACTAAATGGCCTGAAGAAGAAACAGGAAAAAATTCAGTTAAACCTTGAATGATCGCTAAAAAAACCACCTGTAGATAAGTCATTCTCTATACTTTATTTTATTTTAGCTAATCTATCAAGATTTGCTCCTAAAAAACTCATAAGCCGGATTCTGTTTTAACAGTCATCTATCTAGGCCCTCACCTTAGGACTAAGGAAGACATCTTAATCGTCCAATTCGGAGGTTGCAACAGGAAAGGGTTACCTCTTTTCATTCTCTTCCCTTTTTAGGGGGTGAGTCGTAGTTTCTGTGGCCCTATCTAGCCCCACCTATCCCTCGATAAAGTGGAGTGACGTCTTTCAACGCCTACCTTGTCTTCTGTTGTCCGGACTTTCCTCTCTGATTAAAAGAATCAGAGTAACTGCCGATCTTTCAGGAACAGGTTCAATTATAGCAGAAAAAGGCTAAAAAGCTAGTAAAACAAGAAAGCCTACCCTGCTTTTTCGGAAGATAAGAGTTCATTAAAAACAATTTCTATTAGCAAAACTATCGGAACTGCCAAAACTGCGCCAAAAACTCCACCCAGCTTAAAGCCAACTGCCAAAGAAATGATTGTTACCAAAGGATTGACCCCCGCTTGCTTTGACATAACTTGGGGAACAATCAAAGTATTTTCAATTTGTTGAATTAAAAAGTAGAAAACACCAACAACTAAAGCCGTTAAAGGCGAAACTGAAAGACCAATGAGAACTGCAGGAACTGCAGCCACTACTGGCCCAATATTGGGAATAAGCTCTAAAAGGCCTGCAAGAATCGCTAAAGGAAGAGCGTACTCCAACCCAATAACACGAAGACCAATATAGCTTGTCACTCCTATTATAATCATCAATAAAAGCTCTGCTCTCACCCATCCACCAAGCTTTTCCTCCATCTTGGCAATAATTCTTTCTGCCCTTTCTTCTCCTTTTTCACCAAAAAAAGTATAAAGATAACGATTTAAATTTTTTCTTTCTAAAAGCATGTAAAAAGTTATTATTAAAAAGGCAAAAATGGCAATAAAGTTAGAAAATACTGCCATTCCAAGCTTTAGAAAATCACCAGGTAGTGATCTTAATTGCCCCAATTGATTCTCAACAATTCCTTTATCAATATTCCCCAAAACTTCAATATTTTTTATAAAGTCAGGCAATCCAGAAAGAAACTTTGAAGTTTGCGCAACAAGCGGAGGAATGATTCCGGCAATCACAAAACCCAATAGGCTAAAAATGAAAATGTAAACAAAAATTATTCCCAAAGCTCTTGGAATTTTTAGTTTTTCCATTCTGCCCAAAAGGGGATTTATGGCAGACATTAAAACAATCGAAACAAAAAGGCCAACAACAATTTGACGAATCTCATAAAGAAGCCATAAAGAACTTAAGAAAACAACAGTAAATATTATCGTTTTATGGGAGACTTCAACTTTTTTTAGAGATATTTTTTCCACTTAACCAATTATTAATTTTTTTATTAGCTTCATCTTCCCATTTATCTTGATTTATGTCAAACCAAATAATTCGATCATCTTTTTTAAACCAAGCCATTTGTCGTCTTGCATAAGAATGCTCGTCATATTGCCATCTCTCAACCACTAAATCTAAAGAAATTTCTTCTTCGAAATATGGTTTCCATTGGATATATCCCATTGCCTGCATCGCTGGCAGGTTCCAAGAATATCCCTTGTCGAGCAATCCTCTTATTTCTTTTTCGGACCCCGCATCAATTCTTCTCAAAACCCTTTCGTCAATTCTTTTGTAAACTTCTTTAAACTCTAAACCCAATCCGATCATCAATGCATCCACTTTCTCTTTTTTAGGAGGTTTCCAATCAAGATTCTCTTTCTTGAAAAGATCCACCTCTATTGCTCTAATTAAACGGCGAGGATTAGTTCTGTCCGATTTATTAAAAGAAGCCGCCTTTACTGAATCTATTTCAGATAAATAATTAAAAAGATCTTCTACCTTCCAATCTTTCATACCCTCTCTTACTTTTTGGTTGGGAGGAATCTCTAGAGTATCAACTCCATCAACAACCACCTTAATGTAGAAACCTGTTCCTCCAACTAAAATTGGAAGTTTCCCTCTTTTCCAAATATCTTTAATTATCTTCCAAGCTAGTAAATGAAAAGAAAAAACATTGAACTCCTCATCTGGCTTTACAACATCAATAAGATGAATCTTCATATTTTTTGGATGGTCTTTTCCTGTCCCAATATCCATACCAACATAAACTTGACGAGAATCAGCTGAAACAAGTTCTCCGTCATATTTTTCAGCCAAAGAAATAGCAAACTTTGTTTTTCCTGTCGCGGTCAAACCGCAAACGACTAGTAATTTCCCTTTATATTTTTTATCTTTCATATGCTTTAACTTAAACTCCAGTTTATTTTAGCAAATTATTAGAAAAATATGAAGAATGGGGCTATTCTTTGTTTACAAGATCATCTAAAAGTTTCCATCTCCTTCTTTTTTCTGTCGGAGAAACGTTATCTTTTAGAGAAGAAGCTACTGTCCCTGGCCTTGGAGAGTATCTTGAAATATAAGCCTTAGCAAAATTGGCTTTCTTAACCAAATTTACTGTCTCTTCAAACTGCTCTTCTGTTTCTCCCGGAAAACCAACAATCACATCTGTCCCTATTTCCATCTTGGGAACTCTCTTTCTGATTTTAGAGATTAATTTTAGATAATCTTCAGAAGTATATTTTCTATTCATTCTTCTCAAGACTTCATCACTCCCTGATTGAACTGCCAAATGAAGATACTTGTCTATCTTATCAAAAGAAAAAGCCTCAATAATATCGTCTGTTAAATCCCAAGGATTAGACGTCATAAAAGAAATCTTTTCTAGTCCCTTTATTTTATCGAGTCTTTTCAAAAGATTGGCAAAAGAAATATCCTTTGATTCCAAATCTTTTCCATAGCTGTTAACATTCTGCCCTAGAAGCATAATTTCTTTATATCCATTCTTAGAAAGGGCTTCTATCTCGCAAATAATCTCATCAAAATCTCTCGATACTTCTTTTCCTCTTGCATAAGGGACAACACAATAAGAACAAAAATTATTGCATCCCTCCATAATAGGGATTAGAGCAAAGTCTTTTTTCTTTCTCTTTGGCGTATTCTCTTCAAAAGAAAAAAACTCACTAATTGTTTTGAATTCACAAACATCTGGGAATTTATTTTTTAACTGCTTCAAACTAAAACGTTTTCTTTCTCCCTTGGTTGATCCAACCATGCATCCAGTAATAATTATTTCCCCCTTAAAATCTTTTTTTATTAGATTATTAACAAATCCAAAAACTCTATTTTCTGCAGACTCCCGAACAGAGCAAGTATTAACAACAACAATATCAGCCTTTTCTAAAATTGAAGATTTAAATCCCCTCCTTTCAAAAAAGGAAGCAATTCTTTCGCTGTCCGATTCATTAGCCAAACAACCAAATGTTTTAATGAAATATTTTTCCATCCCAGAATTTTACCATTTTGAAGCGTTTTTTAAAAACTAATTACTCGCGCTTGAATATTTAGTTAGTGAATATTTCCAAAACTTAAAGGATCCAAAAACAAAAATTGCTGTTACCAAAAATGAAAGAACTAGCCAATGCCAAGAAAGAAGTCCCATCAAAGCTTTCGCCGGCACGGTTATCATAAAAATCACTGGGAAAACAAAAGTTAAGATTATTCTTACAAAATTTGAATATATATCTGTTGGAAATCGAGCAAGGTTAAAAAAGTCTCTGTAAATTTCCATGATGAAATCAACGGCCAGGGTTAATATTCCGATAGAGCAAACAAATAGATGAAAAGAAAAGCTAATCAAAATTCCATTTACGAAAAGAGCAAAAAAAAGAATCCAACTTTCAAAAGAGCCAGCAATCCCATTTGAACTGGCGTAAAAAATAGAATAAGCAGCCAAAGGAACCAAAACTATAAAATCCAAAATATCGGTTCTTCCAAAAATTGGTTGAAAAAAAGAAGGTTTTGGCTGAAGAAGATGTAAATCAAAGTCTCCCTTTAGAACAAGGGGCCTAAAAACATAAACACCCCTAAATAAAAATTGAGCAACAATATCTGAAAGATTAAAGATCAAAAAGAAAAATATTACTTGAGATGTATTGTATCCAGCTAAATTATTTGTTTGTTTTAAAACTGTGAAAATTAAAAAATAAAACATGACAAAACGAATAACTTTCCCAAGGATAAAAAGAACTGCAGCAAAAAAACTCGTAATCTGAGTTTGCATCGCCATCTTACTCATTAAAAGCCAGACTTTAACTAATCTTTTTATTTCTTTCATGATCCAGGGGCGTCATAGTTTTCTAATCCCTTTTTCCAAACAACTCTAACTAGTCCATACATCCCAAAAACCCAAAAGCCAGAAATCAAAAGAGCGTTTATAACTTCAGCGCTTGAGATTTGTCCCAAATAGACTTTCATTGGAAAATAAAGCATATAAGGAAAAGGCGTAAACTGAATAATTTTTAAAAATATTGGGGGCAATATATCAAGTGGAAAGAAACCGCCACCGACAATTTGCAAAAGAACAACCATGAATAAAAAATTTGGAGCCCAAACATCTGTTAACCAAAATCCAGCTGCAGAAAAAAATAATGATAGAAGAAAAAAGAGGGCGGTAGCCAAGCACAGAAGAACACCAAAGCTTATCAAATAAAAAAGATCTGTTTGAAAAACCAATTCAGGTTTAAAAATGAAAACAACTAATGAAAGCTCAAATATTGTAAAAAGTATATTTAAAACTTTGTCTGCCATATCCATGCTAAACCAAAGCTTGAAAATTCCAACCGGTTTTAAAAGCCAACTTGAAATCACTCCAGACTTTATGTTCCCCGCAAGATCGGCACTTTTAGATGCCAAAACAATGCTCCTTATTAGAGCTATTCCTAAAGTGTAAGTTAAAATTTGAGATTCCCCATAACCAAGCATTTCTTCCTGCCCTCTAAAAATTGCCTTCCAAAATATAATCAAAGAAACCATTAGAATCAGGTTTCTCACTCTCCAAAGAACAAAATTAAATCTGTAAATAAAGTGTCTTTGAAGATTAATTTTGCCTACCAAAAAATATTTACGCATAGTTTTTCCCAACAAACAAATCTCTTATCACATCTTCTATTGGAGGCTCCTCTATACTCAAATCTACCACCGAAAAATCATTTAAAATTTTCGAGACTACTGAAGAAACTTGGTTTCGCTTAACATTAAAAATAAATTTTGAGGAATCCACCTCTTTGACCTTTACGATTTTAGAGATCTTTTCCAAATTCTCCTTTTTCGAAAAAACAACGGTAATTTTCTTGCTTTGGCTAAACCTTTTTGAAATATTATCTAAAGTCCCATCATAAACAAGTTTCCCTTTATCAATAATCATCACTCTCTTGCAAAGCTTCTTAACATCCTCCATATTGTGAGATGTTAAAATCACAGTTGAATTATATTTTTTATTGTAGTCTTTAATAAAATCACGAATATTCTTTTGAGAAACAACATCCAACCCTATTGTTGGCTCATCTAAAAGTAAAAGTCTAGGAGAATGGAGGAGAGAGCCGATAAATTCGCACTTCATTCTTTGCCCCAAGGAAAGCTTTCTGATTGGAGTTGATAAAACACCTTCTATTTCTAACAAAGAGGTAAGCTCACTTAAAACTTTTTTAAATTTATCATCCTCAACTCCATAAATTGCTTTGTTTAAAAGAAAAGAATCCATCGCCGGCAAATCCCACCAAAGTTGGTTTTTTTGCCCCATAACCAAAGAAATTTGGCGTTTAAATTCAGTTTTCTTCTCCCAAGGATTAAACCCTAAAGTTTCAATAGAGCCGGAAGTGGGATGCAACAGGCCAGACAAGCATTTTAGGGTTGTTGTTTTCCCAGCTCCATTTGGGCCAATAAATCCAATTAACTCTCCCTCTGAAATGTTAAAAGAAATCCCATCAACCGCCTTTACAATTTCAAAGCTATTTGAGAATAAGGATTTCACGGATCCCTTTATGCCAGGATCTTTTTGGCGGACTTTATAATACTTTTTTAAATTCTTTACTTTTATCGCTGACACGGTTCAAGTATAACACAAAACCCCGCCTACTAAGCGGGGTTTGAAGTGTTTTTTTATTTTAAAAAATATTTACTTTACAGCTTTTTTAAGAGGCTTTCCTGGAACGAATCTAGCCGCTTTATGTCCTTTGACAATTTTCCTCTCTTTAGTATGAGGAACTATTACTGGCTTATCTTTAACATCAGTCAACTTGAAAGTTCCGAAACCAGAAAGAACGACTTTGTCTCCCTTTCTCAAAACGTTGACTATTTCTGCTAAAAAGACATCAACTGCTTCCCCTGCAGCTTTTTTAGTTAAATGGGCTTTGGTTGCTACCAAAGAAACTATTTGTTTTTTTGTCATCCTTCTCCTTTAAAGAATAAAAATAATATTAATAACCAAAGGTTCTCTCTTCCAAGCAAAATAACAAAATCAAGAAGCTTTGTCAAGAAAAAAGCCCTATTACTTTGCTTTAGTTGTGCCAAATGAAGAAGTTTCTCTTATGCAAGTTACTTTGATTTGCCCAGCATAAGAAACTTTTTCTTCCAACTCCGAGGCAATTTTACTCGCTAAAACAACTAATTCATCATCTGAAACTTCTTCAGGTTTAACCATAACACGGACGTCTCTTCCGGCCTGATAAGCAAATACTTCTTTTACTCCTGGAAACTCAGAAGCGATTTCCTCTATTTGGGTCATTCTCTTAAGATAATCTTCGTGAGGCTCGTATCTTGCTCCAGGACGAGATCCCGAAACGGCATCTGAAATCCAAACTACTCTTGATTCAGGAGAAGAGAAAGGGATGTCTTCATGATGCTGGGCAATTGTATCAATAACTTCTTTTGGAAGCCCGTATTTTTTAGCAATATCCACACCAAGCTGGACATGAGTTCCTTCTCCGTCAGTCACAACTTTTCCAATGTCATGAAGCAAACAACCCAATCTAACTATATTCACATCTGCTCCAACCTCATGAGCAATTTGAACTCCAACTCTAGTTTCTTCTAGAGTATGGATTATCATATTTTGACCATAAGAAAATCTGAATTTGAATTTTCCCAAAAGCTTCATTAGATCAGGATGAAGCCTGTACACTCCGACAGCATGACAAAGTTTCTTACCTTCTTCAAAAATGATTTTATCTACTTCACTTCTTGTTTGATTTACGACTTCTTCAATTCTTGCTGGAGTAATTCTTCTGTCCTTTATAAGTTTTAATAAAGCTCTTTTGGCCACTTCTCGTCTAATTGAGTCAAAAGAAGATAAAATTATTTCATTTGCCTCATCAAGCTCAATCTCAACTCCAGTTACTTTTTCAAAAGATCTAATATTTCTGCCCTCTCTACCAATAATTCTTCCCTTTATGCCTTCGTCTTCAAGCTTTACAGAGGAGATTGTGTATTCAGCAGTATAATCAGTCGCTCCGTGTTGCATCGCGTCTATAAGAAGCTCTTTGGCCTCTTCTTCAGCTGATTCTTTTACTTCTTCTCTTGCTTCTTCTATTTTCTTAGCAAGTTCTTCCGATATTCTTTTTTCGGTTGCCTCAAGAAGAATCTCCCTTGCTTTCTTATGATCAAGCTCGGCAATTTTCTCAAGTTTTACTAATTGTTTCTTTCTTAGCTCTTCTATTTCTTTAAGTTTTTCTTCTGCTTTTTCTTCCAAAGCTTTTACTTCTCTTGAGCTGGCTTCAATCTGTCTTTCTCTTTCTCCAAGAGCGCCTTCTTTTCGCTCAATTTCAGCCAATTCAGAGGCAATTTTATGAGCTAAAGCTTCTTTAGATTTAGAAACAGCAATGCTTTCAGTTGGTTTGCTGATAGTTTTTTTACTTTTAAATTGAGGTTTGCCTTGTTTTTTTGGAATAGAAACAGATTGAGCTTTTCCATCCTCAGTTTTTCCTTCTTCAATTAAAGCGTTTGCAATAATATCTAATAATCCCATGATTTTCTCCTTTTTTTATTTAGCGAGCTGGAAATAGAAAAACGAACCCTTAAAGGGCTTTTCTTAAATAGGGTTGTGGATAAATTCGAAACACCATATTTTTAATTTCCAAATTCTCTAAAATATAATTAAAATAATTCTAACAATCTTTATTTTACTTCAAAAAGCACTTTTAGTCAATAAATCCTATCTCCTCTTTAATTTTCTCCCAAGAAAAGCCTTTGCGAAGTAAAAATTGAATTAATTTCTCTTTCTTTTCTTTTTCAGGAAATCTTTGAAGTGTTTTCATTTTTTTGTCTACTAATTTTCTAATCAAATCCTTTTCGTCTCCTAAAAAGACTAATGCTTTCCTAATTGGCTCATCAGCCACCCCCTTTGCCATAAGCTCCATCTTAAGAGCTCTTCCCCCCTTAGGTCGGAATTCATTTCTTTGTTCCACCCACCACTTAGCAAACTTTTCATCATCTATAAAATTTAATCTTGAAAGTTTTTCTAAAACAAAATTTATCAACTCATCCTTATTAATAAACTCAGGAGGCTTTTTTTTATATAGCTTTTGAGAAATCCTGTCTCTTATTTCTTTTTCGCTTCGAGGTCTTATTGCTAAAAACTTACCAATACTCCCGAGAAGTTTGCTAACTTCTCCTTTAAAAACTAGCTTTTTTAATTCTTCTTCATTTATTTCTTGGCCTATCTTCAATCTGGAGAATAAGACGTTTTCAACGTCAAGACCGAATCCGAACTTATTGTCAATAAAAATATTTGCTCTTTTGGAATTTCTCTGAAGTTTAATTCTGGTAATTTTTCCCATTACCTTGGTGGTTTTATTTTGTTTCTTCGCCTATATCCATCCCTAAATCTGCTTTGCCACTTTTTACTTTTTCCCAAATTTCTTTCTCAATCTTTTTAGCTATCTTTTTGTTTTCCGATAAATACTTTTTGGAAGATTCTCTGCCTTGCCCCAACATTTCATCCCCAAGTTTGTAAAAAGCGCCAGATCGAACAACTATTCCCATTTCTGTTGCAATATCTAAAAGACTTCCAGGCTTTGAAACTCCGCCAACATTCATAATATCAAACTCCGCTGTTCTAAATGGGGGAGCAACTTTATTCTTAACAACTCTTGCTCTATGTCTTGAACCAATAACAATTTCTCCGTCTTTTATTGTTGAAATTTTCCTTAAATCAATCCTTACCGAAGAATAAAATTTTAAAGCCATTCCTCCGGGTGTTGTTTCTGGATTACCAAACATTACTCCAATTTCATGTCTTAATTGGTTTGTGAAGATAACAACAGTTTTTGACTTGGAAATTGCTGAAGTTAACTTTCTTAAGGCTTGCGACATCAATCTTGCTTGAACTCCCATCATTGAATCACCCATTTCTCCTTCAATTTCTGCCCTTGGGACCAAAGCAGCAACGGAATCAATTACAACAACATCTAATCCTCCAGATCGAATTAAAGTTTCAACAATTTCTAAAGCTTGCTCTCCAGTATCTGGTTGAGAAATTAAAAGTTCATCTAAATCAACGCCTATTGATTCTGCTCTTGTTGGATCAAGGGCATGTTCTGCATCAATAAAAGCAGCTGTTCCTCCCATTTTTTGAGCTTCGGCAATTACATGAAGAGCGACTGTTGTTTTTCCTGAAGCTTCTGGACCATACATTTCAACGACTCTTCCTCTTGGAAGGCCACCAATACCAAGGGCAATATCTAAAGCAATTGAACCAGTTGGAATCATGTTAACCTCACGAACATCAACTTTCTCACCAAGTTTCATAATTGCACCTTTACCATATTGGCGCTCAATTTGATCCATGGCCATCTTTACGGCTTGAAGTTTTTGATCATTATTTTCTTGCTTTACAACTGGTTCTTTTTGGGTTTTCTTCTTTTTTGCCATTAAAATCATTTTACACAATAGAATATAAAATACAAGCAGTTTTAAAACAAAATGAATATTAATCGAAAAGATTAATTCTTAAATTTAAACCTTACTGCTAAAAAAGTTGTAATTGGAACTGCAAAAACAAGACCGATACTCCCGACTAATGTTCTAACCACTTCTTCTGCAACTATTTGATAATTTATAATTTCAGTAAATGGATGAGGGTTATCAATGAAAAGAAGAAGGAGAGGGAGAGATGCTCCCGTATAAACTAAAACCAATGTATTAACCATTGAGGCGATGTGATCTTGACCAACACTCATCGCTGATGAAAATATTTTCTTTGGTTTCATTGAAGGATTGGCTTTTTTTAACTCTTGGACAATTGAAGCTTGAGAAACTGTAATATCATCTAGAATACCCAAAGTTCCTATAATTATCCCTGCGAGGAGTATCCCCTGAAGGTTAACTTGCCCATCTTTGGCAACAAAAATAAAAGAAGCCTCTTCCGAAGCAAAACCACTTAAAGTAGAAAATAAAATAAAAACCTTAGCCAAAATACCTACTAGGATTAAGGAAACAATCGTTGCCAAAACAGCAATCAAAGTCTTCTTATTTAATCCATGGCTTAAAAAGAAAGTAATTGGAATTATAATAAAAGATCCCCCGATACTAACTAAAACAGGATCTACTCCTTTATAAATAAGAGGTAGAATTATGAAAAGAATAACGAAAAAAGTAACCCCAAGACCAACAAGAGACATTACTCCTCTTATTCTCCCAATCAAAACCGTTAGTAGTGAAAAAATTAAAAATAAAATTAAAAGGGGAATCCTTCTTATAAAGTCAGTAATATAGAAAACATCATTTCCTTCGATATCCTTGCTATAAGAAACTAAAACTCTATCTCCTTTTTTGAAAACTTGTTGTCCAACAATTTGAATATCTCCAGCTTCAACAACAATTTGTTTGTCTTTCAGCGAACCCTTATTTACAGTGAGATTTAATCTTTGATAAATATGTTTTTCACCATTTTCAATAATTGTTTTTTCTTCAATAACATTGTTTATCTTCGCTTCCAAGGTTTCTTCCGTAAACTCTTGAGCATAAGAAAATCTCGAAAAAAATAAAAAAGGCAAAAGGAAAAAAATAAATATAAAAATCTTTTTCATCAACTGAATTCTAACATAAAATATATCTTCCAGGGCACAGCATCATAAATTTTTTTATTCATGATGCTGACTAAAAATCCCCCCTGGAGAATTTATTTCCTTGCCATTAAAGTACCACATTTTGGACACTTTTTTTGATTACAAGGAGTTGCTATATCATGAGCTTCCTCATAATTACAGCTAGGATTTGTGCAAGCGCACATTCCTCCTGGCCCAGCAGCTAAGGGACCTCCCATTCTGCCCCTTCCACCTGAAACTCCTCTTCCTAAACCTCTTCTTGGTCTTACCATATTTACTTCACCTCCTTTCACTCTTATTGCTTTCCCACAAACTAAAGCATCAGCTATTTTCCCATAAGCACTCGATAAAATACGAGCAAGCGTTGGTTGCGAAATCTTCATCAATTTAGAAGCAGTTATTTGATCTTTGCCTTCTTTTTGAGTTAGTCGAATAGCTTCCAACTCATCTACTGTAATCTTTACTTCTTCAAGAGAAAACAGAGGAACACCCCGCGGCTTAAAATAAGTAACCTCGGGATCAAATCTAACTCGTCTTGGTTTAATTGGTCTTGTCATATTGGTTATGAATATATATTCATAATACCACTAACCAAAAAGCTTGTCAAGTAAAAATTGAAATTAGTGAAGGGGTAAAATAATCCTACCTCTTTGGAGATTGTTTTCTGGCTCTCGCACTTTGTGCAAGTCCTGGCTTCCTACGTTCCTTCATTCTAGAATCTCTTGTTAAAAGACCAGCCTGTTTTAATGCGGGTCTAAACTTATCTCTATCTTCTTTCTCTAAAGCCCTAGCAATACCATGAACTACTGCTCCTAGTTGAGCTTGACTCCCAGAGCCTAACACTTTAGAAGTTGTATAATACTTCCCTTTTGTCTCCGTTACTTCAAATGGTTTTTCTAAAAGAGATTGGGAAACTTTTCCTGAAAAATAATCTTTTAATGACTTGTCGTTTACTAAAGATTCTCCTTTTCCAGCAAAAAGCCTAACTCTTGCCGAAGCAGTTTTTCTACGACCGAGAGCATAAGTAAACTTTATCTTTTTTACTTTTTTCGTTTTTATCTTTTTTACTTTCGCTTTTGGCTTTGCTTTTACTTTTGTTGGCATTTTAAATCAAATTAAAAATAACTTATTTTTCTGGCGTTTCTTTTTTAAACTTATCGGCAAATTTATGTTCTTCTCCGGCAAAAATCTTCAATCTTTCAAGTCTTGGACCTCTTAACTTGTTTTTAGGAAGCATTCCTCCAACTGCCTGAATTATGATTTTCTCAGGGTCTCTTGCCATTTGTTTTTCAAATGTGATCTCTTTAAAACCTCCTGGATAACCTGAGTGTCTCTGATAAAGCTTTTGTGTTTCTTTTTTACCGGTAACTCTTACTTTTTCTGCGTTTATCAAAACAACAAAATCACCACAATCAAGGTGAGGAACATAATAAACTTTATCTTTCCCCATTAAAAGCTTAGCAATTTTTGTTGACATACGACCCAAAACCTGATCTTTAGCATCAATCAAATGCCAATTTACTTCTATTTCACTTTTTTTAAGATTTGTTGTTTTATGCATCTTTCTTTTTTAATTTAACTTCTTTTTTCGGTTTCTTGATTGTCTTTTTTACCTTTGCTTTTTTCTCTTCTTTTAATTCTTTTTTCTTAGGCTCTTCTTTCTTAACTTCAGGCTTTACCATTAGCTCAAGTTTCACTATTGTTGCATTGTCTCCCAATCTTCTTTTTAATCTCACTATTCTAGTGTATCCTCCTGCTCTCTTCTCGTAGAGAGGGGCAATCTCGTCAACTAGTTTATTTACTAGCTTTCTTTTAGCCAAGTCCTTGGAAACTATCCGCCTTGCCTGAACCGTATTTTCTTTGGCTCTTGTTAAAAGCTTTTCAAAAATTGGCTTTATTGCCTTCGCTTTCGCTTCTGTTGTTTCAATCTCTCCATGGAGAATTAAAGCGCTTACTAAATTTCTAAAAAGTGCCTTTCTATGACCAGGGCTCCTGGAAAGCTTTCTTTTGTTTATTCTCTTCTTCATTTTTTAATAGCTAAATTTTTCTCAGAAAGAGCTTTTTCTACTATTTCTGCAGACTTTCCACCTAAGTTCTTCACTTTGGAAAGATCATCAGCAGTAGTTTTAGTCAAGTCTTCGACCGTTTCATAACCACTCTTTCTTAAAGCATTAGCCACTCTTGTTGGAAGATCAAGCTCTTCAATGGTGAGCCTTAGATCAGGATTGGCTATTTCCTTCTCTGTGTCTTTCTTTTTAATAATTTTCTTAGGATTGGCAATCTGGCCAAAATAAGAAGTGAGAAGTACTGCTGCCTGCTTTAGAGCATCTGATGGCTCAATTGTTCCATCAGTTGTTATATCTAAAAGAAGCTTGTCAAAGTCGATTCGACGACCAACACGAGCTACTTCTACTTTGTAGTTAACTTGGGTTATCGGCGTGAAAAGTGCATCTACTGGAATTTCTCCAATTTTGTCAGATACCCTATCATCAGCAGGGGAATAACCGAATCCAGACTCTACCACTAGGGTCATTTTAAGCCTATCTTTTTTAGTTGATAGTTCTCCTATAACCAAGTCCGGATTGCCTATTTTGACTCCAGTTGGAAGAGCAATATCTGAAGCTAAAACTTTTCCTGGTCCAACTTTATCTAGAGTCAACTTAACTGGTTTTGAAGATGTACAGGAAACCTTGATTTCCTTTACATTCAAAACTAAATCAATAATGTCTTCTCTTAAACCATCGAGGGTGGAGAACTTATGCTTAACTCCAGCTACTCTGATTTTTGTTACTGCTGCTCCAGGAATACTGGTTAGCAAAACTCTTCTCAAAGCATTACCTAGAGTGGATCCATATCCATTCTCTAAAGGACTAATAACAAATTGGCCAGAACCAACTGTTTCCTTTACTTTTTTAATTTCGAACAAGATTTCCGGTAGAACTTGTTTTTTTGAATCTGACATATTTTCTCCTTTTTTTTAATAAAAATAAATAAAAATTATTTCGAATAATACTCTACTATTAACTGTTCGTTTATTCCTATTCCTATTTCTTCTTTTTCAGGAAGACGAACAACTTTACCAACTGGCCCTTTTCTATCAAGCCAATCAGGGATCTTTTTTGCTCTTTCACTAAAGTCTTTTTTAACTGCAGAAATCTCCAATGCTTTTTCTTTAAGAGTGACCACTTGGCCTATTTTAACCTGATATGAAGCGATCGTTACTTTTTCACCATCAACTAAAACATTCCCATGGTTTACCAACTGTCGAGAAACTGACCTTGAAGGAGCTAATCCCATTTTATAAACAACATTGTCAAGCCTAGTTTCCAAAAGCCTTAAAAGAATTTCACCTGTTGAAGTTCTTGAAGAAGTTGCTTTCTTATAGTAATTCCTAAATTGAGCTTCAAGCACTCCATAAAGTCTTTTCGCTTTTTGCTTTTCTCTTAATTGTTGTCCATACTCGCTTAATTTTCTAAAAGAGCGAGCGCCATGTTGTCCAGGTGGAACAGCTCCTTTTTTCTCAATTGGACATTTTGGACCATAACAACGCTCACCTTTCAAAAAAAGCTTCGTTCCTTCTCTTCCACATCTTTTACATTTTGGTCCTGTATATCTTGCCATTTTAATTTCTCCTTCTTTTCTTTGGCCTTGGCCCATTGTGGGGCATTGGCGTAATATCAGCAATTAAACTCATTTTTAAACCAACTGTCTTTAAAGCTCTCAAACTCGCATCTCTGCCTGGTCCTGGCCCTTTTATAAAAACTTCAACTTCACGAAGCCCATGATTATCAATTACTTTTCTTGCAACGGTCTCTACTGAGGTTGTTGCCGCAAAGGGTGTTGATTTTCTTGTTCCCTTAAATCCAGCTGACCCGGATGATCCGGCCCCTAAAACATTACCATCCATATCAGCGAAGCTTACAATTGTGTTATTAAAAGTAGCTTGAATGAAAACTTTTCCATGGGCTGCTTGTTTTAATTCTTTTTTAGTTTTTACTTTTGTTTTAGCCATTATTCTTCTTTTTTAACAACTTTATCGCTTTTACTAATTGATCCTACTGTCTTTTTCTTACCTTTTCTGGTTCTAGCGTTGCTTCTTGTTCTTTGTCCTCTTGTTGGCAATCCCATGCTATGTCTCATTCCTCTATAGGATCCTATTGCTTGTAGTCGCTTAATATTTTCATTAATTGTCTTTCTTAAAGCCCCACCTGTTTGTATTTCCTCAAGAACTTTCTGTAGTCTTGCTATTTCGTCTCCGGTTAGATCTTTTATCTTTTTATCTTTGTCTATTTCTGATTTTTCTAAAATACCAATTACATTACTTCTGCCAACACCAAATATCGCAGTCAATCCTATAAGTGCTTTTTTATTATCTGGTACGTCGATTCCTGTAATTCTTGCCATATTATCCTTGTCTTTGTTTGTGGCGAGAATTCTCGCAAATAACATAAACCACGCCCTTGCGCTTAATAATTTTACATTTGATACATCTTTTTTTGACTGATGCTTGTACTTTCATTACTGTTTTTTACCTCTATAAACAATTCGTCCTTTTGATTCGTCGTATGGTGTCATCTCTACTTTTACTGTGTCTCCAGGCATTACTCGAATTCTATGAATTCTCATTTTACCGGCTAAAACACCGATAATATTTCTTCCGTCCTCAAGTTTAATTCTAAACTGAGTGTTTGGCAGAGCTTCAAGAACTTCGCCGTCAATAGTAATGTTTTCGTTTTCTTTTATCATTTATTTCTTTTAGTCAACAAAATAAAAGCTTGACAACCCAAGCGTTTTTATATTCTAACAGATTATAAGCTTTTTCTCAAGGTATTATATCCTATTCCCCCTAATTTTGCCAGAGGCTAAAATACAACTCTTTAAGCCTTACTTAAAACCAAGGGGCCCTTATTAGTAATTGCAACCATATCTTCAAATAAACCAGCAATTCCACCATCTATCGTTTCAACGGTCCAGCCATCTTTTAGCACTTGGACTTGCAATCCTTTTTCAACATAGATAACCTCTAAACAAAATACCATCCCAACTTTAATTAGCTCTGTGGTCTTTGCGCTTTCTCTTAAAAAACCAGGGATTTGCGGTTTTTCATGAAGGTCTTTGCCAATACCATGGCCTACAAAAGACTCAACCGGCTTTAATCCTGAAGCTTTTAAACTTTTTTCTATTGCTTCCGAAATGTGGCCTATCCGATTACCTGGTTTTGACACTGAAATAGCCCTTTTAAGAGCTTTGTCACCTTCAGAAAGAAACTTCTCCAAGTGGGAGTCTTTCTGGTCTAATTTTGGCACTAGAACAGTCCTGGCCATATCCGCGTTGTATTCTTTGAAGAGCATTCCAACATCTATGCTTACTAAATCTCCTGGCTTAATTTCATAATTACCAGGAATACCATGAACAATCCCACTATTTACGTTTATACATGTGGCCCACTTATAATTAGAGACCTTGTTAAAATTTGGAATTCCTTCTGCTTTTTTGATAAGAACCATCGCAAGCTGCTCTATTTCCGAGAGCTTAACTCCAGGAGCTACCTTTTTTAATAACTTATCCATAATTAAAAAAAGCCTCTTGCCAGCTTCTTCCATTATTTTTATTTCTTCGGGAGTTTTAATTGGAATCATTCTTGATTTTCGACGCAATATTTTTTTGAATGCCCTCAACAGTACCTTCCCCGCTAATTCTCTCTAAAATTCCAAGGTCTTCGTAATAGTTAAGTATTGGGTCTGTCTCTTTGTTAAATATCTCAAACCTCTTTTTGATTACTTCAGCATCATCATCATCTCTCTTCTCAACTTTCGCCCTTTTTAAAAGACGATCAACAGCAACTTTTTCTCTCACTTCAAGAAAAAAAACTTTAAAAACTTTAATATCTAAAAGTTTAGCTTGATCAACATTTCGAGGCGTTCCCTCTAAAATAAAACCTTTTTCATATTTTTTCTTTTTAAGTTCCTCACTAAGAATCTTGAAAAGTAATTCATTAGGAAGAATTCTTCCACTATCTATTATTTCATTGACCTCTTTGCCAAAGGAGGTTTTTTCTAAAGCTACTTCTCTGGCAAGACGCCCTGTTGATAAATAGGGAAGGTCAAGTTTCTCGGCTAATACTCTGGCTTGTGTTGATTTTCCAGAACCTGGACCTCCTAAAATAATAATTATCATCTTTTAAGTTTTTAAAAATCCTTCGTAACTTCTCATTACCATCATTGATTCCATTTGTCGAGTTGTTTCCATAATAACGGAGACAACAATCAAAATTCCCGTTCCTCCAATTGTCATGCTACTCATTCCGGTAATTCCTTGAGCAATTGATGGCAAAATAGCAATAACCCCCAAAAATATTGCTCCAACTAAAGTGATTCTAGTTAAAATCCTGTTCAAAAAATCAGCTGTCGGAATTCCAGGCCTGACGCCAGGAATGAAACCACCATGCTTTCTAATTTCATCGGCTATTTTTTCAGGATTAAAGACAATTGCTGTGTAAAAATAAGTAAATCCTAAAACCAGAAAGAAGTAAGTTAAATTGTAAACAAGACTCCCTGGAGCAAAAATGGTTGATAACCCGGTTGCAAAATTTGCGACAGAAGGATTGTTAACATTTGATAAAAAATTACCAACCATTGAAGGCATAAGAATTAAACTGACGGCAAAAATTATTGGGATCACTCCTGCCTGGTTTATCTTTAAAGGCAAATAAGTTGCTTGCCCACCATAAGTCTTCTTGCCCGCTGTTCGCCTGGCATATTGGACTTTAATTTTTCGAGAAGATTCATCAACAACAACAATCGCCGCGATAACTGACAGTGCCATAACAACAAAGACTACGAAATTAAAAAAGTTTGCTGAATCGGCAACACTTAGAGTTTGGCTAAACGTTACTGGATAACGAGCCGCAATTCCTGCAAAAATAAGCATAGAAATTCCATTACCGATTCCGTACTCTGTTATCAATTCTCCCAACCACATTAAAAACATCGTGCCAGCAACCATTGCTGCCACCATTGCAACTAAGTTAATAGCTGGAAGAGAGGAAATAATGCCTTGGTTCTTTAATAGAACATACATTCCAAAAGCTTGGAAAATAGCAATTGGGACTGTTGCTATCCTGGTGTATTGATTCATTTTTTGTTTACCATATTCTCCCTCTTTCGAAAGTTCTTCAAATTTTGGGATCACCATCGTCAAAAGCTGAAAAACAATCGAGGCATTAATATAAGGAGCTAGTCCTAAAGCCATAATTGAAAAATTAGCCAGTGTTCCACCGGAAAACATGTCCAAAAGACCCAAAAGTTGGCTTTGCAAAAAAAGTTCTTTTAAGGATGAGGAGTCAATACCAGCAACCGGAATATGAGCGGCTAATCTGAAAACAATAAATATTGCCGCTGTGAAGCCAAGCTTGCGTCTTAATTCCGGAATTTTAAAAGCATTTGTAATCGTTTTTAAAATCCGATTCATTTAATTATCAGCGATCGTTCCTCCTGCTTTTTTAATTTTATCTTGGACAGACTTTGAGCAGGGAACTGTAACTTTTAAGTCTTTTTCTATATTACCATTATTAAGAATCTTTACTCCAGTCTTTATGGCTTTGCTGGAAACTAAACCTTTCTTTATAAGGCTTTCTAAAGAAACTTCTTCTCCCTTTTTGAAAATAGAAAGATCTTTCAAGTCAACAATTTCTACTTTACTAACAGACCTACCTCTTCCTTTTCCTCGTTGAAGGGGGAGTCTTGCCAAAAAAGATTTCTTTGATTTTGTCCCAGTAAAAGCCAAGGGAACATTGCCTCTAGCTTTTCGCCCTTTTGCTCCTCTACCACTTGTGTGCCCACCTTTACCAGAACCATAACCACGACCAACTCTTTTTTTTGAAGTCTTAGTAATTTTAGTTAAATTATTTGTTTTTTCCATTTTAGTTTTTAAGGCTTCTAAGCGCCTCTATCGTTGTATAGGCATTACTAATTTTATTATTTGTTCCCAATATTTTAGCAACCAAATCTTTTATTCCAACCGATTGAGCAACTACACGAATGACTCCTCCAGCAATAATACCGGTTCCCTCAGGAGCTGGTTTAAAAAGAAGCTTGGAAGCCCCGTTTTTAACTCGTACTTCATGAGGAATCGTACTCCCATTTAAGCAAACATCAATCATTTCTTTTTTAGCCTTCTTCATTCCTTTTTTAATTGCTGAGGAAACATCAGGAGCTTTTCCTAAAGCAACGCCTACTCTTCCTTTTCTATCTCCAACCACAACCAAAGCAGAGAAACTTGATCTGTTTCCTCCCTTAGTTTTTTTTGAAACCCTATTAATTTGAATTACTGTTTCTTCAAACTCCTTTGGTTCATTACTGAAATTATTAAACTTGTTTTGAGGTCTCATCATTTTAGAAAACTAAACCACCCTTCCTGGCTCCTTCGGCAATCGCTTTCACTCTTCCATGAAATTTGTAGGAACCACGATCAAAAATAACTTTACTAACTTTCTTTTCTATTGCTCTCTTGGCCAAAAGTTCTCCAGCAAGCCCTGAGCTTTCCATTTTAGTTTTAGGACCCTTAATCTCTTTTGTTCTGACTGATGCTAAAACATTTCCCTTTTCATCAATTATTTGGCCATAAATTGATTTGTTTGAACGAAAAACAACAAGTCTTGGCTTGCCAAGCAAACTTTTAATCTTTGATCTTGTTCTTATTTTTCTTTTTTGTATTTGTTTATTATTCATTTTTAAACTCCTTATTCACTGCTCTTGCCAGCTTTGCCAGCTTTAAGACGGATAACTTCATCAATGTAGCGAATTCCTTTTCCCTTATATGGTTCTGGTGGTCTTATTCTCCTTATTTTTGCGGCTTTCTCTCCAACTTTTGCCTTATCAATTCCTAGGATTTTTATAATATCATTTCCCTCAACTTCTAAAGTTAACCCTTCTTCCGGCATTATATCCACATCATGAGACAAGCCAACAGATAAAATAAGCTTATCTCCTTCTTTTTTAACTCTGTACCCAACTCCAATAAGCTTTAATGTTTTTTCGAAACCATTTGAGACTCCCTCAACCATATTAGCAATTAAACTTCTATATAAACCATGAAGGGATCTGCTGAATTTATCATCCTTTTTTCTCAATACATTTACCTCTGAATCTTTTATCTGAATCTCTATTTCTGAACGAATATCCTGAGAAAGTTCACCCTTTGGGCCAGAGACAACAATTGTCCTATCAGAAAAAACAACCTTTACTGTTTCTGGAAATTTTACTGGCATTTTTCCTATTCTGCTCATGTTACCAAATTTGACAAATAACTTCTCCACCAAGACTTTTCTTTTTAGCTTCATTAGCCGTCATCAATCCTTCTGGAGTTGAAATAATCTGAACGCTAAATTTCCTAGCTGAAGTTCTTATATCTTTAGCCTTTAAATATGTCCTCAAGCTAGGTTTTGAAATTCTCCTAATATTCTTGACGGCTGGTTCTCTGCCATGATATTTAAGTCTAACTATAAGAACTCTCTCTACAGGAGTTTCTCCCTCTTCTTCAATAGAGGTTATATATTTTTGCTCAACTAAAAGCTCTCCTAATCTTTTCTTAAGGTCAGAAAAGGGAACTGAGAATTCTTTATTCCCAGCCATATAGGCATTCTTTATTCTTATTAAAAAATCGGCTACTGGATCTGTCATATTTTTACCAACTTGCTTTAGTAACTCCGGGAAGTTCACCTTTATGGGCTAATTCCCTAAAACACAATCTGCAAAGTCCGAAAAGTCTCATATAAGCTCTTGGTCTCCCACACAAGTTACAACGATTATGCTGTCTTGTTTTATATTTAGGTTTCCTATTATCTTTTGCTATCTTTGACTTTTTCGCCATTTATTTTTCCTCCTTTTTAAAAGGCATTCCTAATAATTCTAATAGTCTTTTTGCTTCTTCGTTCTTTTTCGCTGTTGTCACAAATGTTATCTCAAGTCCCTTTACCTTCTTAACCTTATTATAGTCAACTTCCGGAAACACAATTTGCTCAGAAATCCCAAGTGAGTAATTTCCTTGTCCATCAAAGCTCTTGAGAGGCACGCCTTGAAAATCTCTCATTCTTGGTAAAACAATTCTTATAAACTTCTCAAAGAAATCATACATCCTTTGCCCTCTTAGGGTTGTGCTTATCCCTATTATTTGTCCTTCTCTTAAATTAAAGCCTGCCACTGATTGGCGAGCCTTGTTCTTTTTTGGCTTTTGTCCGGCAATCGCTTCAAGCTGGCTTTCAAACTCAGCAACAATTGCTTTATCTCTCACAGCTTCTCCCAGTCCTATATTTATAACAATTTTTGTTAATTTAGGAGCGGCCATTAAATTATCAATCTTCAAATCTTTCTGAAGTTGTGGCCTTACTTTTTCAATATATTGTTTCTTTATTTCTGACATTTTAATTTTCTATAAAAGTGATTTGCACTTGGCACATATTCTAGTCTTTGAGCCTGATTTGTCAAGATGATAAGCTATTCTTGTTCTTTTGGTACACTTTGGGCAAACTAAAGAAACACTACTTGCAGGCAGGGGTCTAGAAAATTCCACAATCCCGCCTGAATCTTTACCACTTCCAGAACGAACATGTTTTTTATACATATTAACGCCTGTAACCAAAACCTTTCCGCTCTTTTCAAAAACCTTTTCAATCTTTCCTTTACGGCCTTTGTCTTTACCTCTTAGAACAATAATTGAATCTTCTTTTTTTAACCTCATATTACCTCCTTCGCAAGCGATGCAATTTTATTATAACCAAGCTCTTTTATTTCTCTTGCTATTGGGCCAAATATTCTTGTGCCTATTGGATTTTTATCTTTATCAATTACAACCGCAGCATTGTCATCAAAACGAATATAAGATCCATCTGATCTTCTTATTTCTTTTCTAGTTCTGACAATAACCGCCTTAACAATCTCTGAATCTTTTACTGTACCATTTGGATCAGCCTTATCAACTACAACACTGACAACATCCCCAACATAACCAAATCTACGGCTTGAACCTCCAAAAACATGGATAACCATCAAGCGTTTTGCTCCACAATTATCAGCTGGTTTTAGTATTGATCTTAGTTGAATCATTCCTTAACTACCTCCAATATTTTATGTTTCTTAGTCTTACTAATAGGTCTTGTCTCTACGATCGTTACTTTTTCACCAATTTTTGCTCCAATAGTATTATCAACATGATATTTTTTCTTTATTCTCATACGTTTTTTGTATAAAGGATGTACCCTTGATCTAACGACTTCGACCACGACTGTTTTATTCATTTTATCGCTTATAACGGTCCCTGTTAATTTTTTCATTTTTTTAATTCTTTTTGAGTAATAATTGTTAAAATTCTAGATAAATCATGTCTTTTCTTCATAAAAAGACTTGTGTTTTTTTCTTTTTGAGCTTTTAATTTTAGTTTTGTCTCTACAATTTCAAGACTTAAAACCTCTGCTTGTTTTTTAAGGTCTGGTAGTGATTTTTGATGTAATTCTTGTTTTTTTCTAGCTTTCATTATTCTAATTTTCTTTTTTAATAATCTTTGTTTTAAAAGGCAATTTTGCCGACGCCAGTTTCATTGACTCAAGTGCAATTTGTTCCGATACTCCAGCCATTTCGAAAAGGATTCTTCCAGGCTTTATCACTGCAACATATTTATCTATATCTCCTTTACCAGATCCCATTCTTACTCCCGCAGCTTTTTTAGTAATTGGCTTGTCTGGGAAAACTCTAACCCAAATTTTACCTTCTCTTTTAGTATGATGCGCCAAAGCACGCCTCGCTGCCTCTATTTGATTTGCAGTCATCCAACCACGATCTTGTGATTTTAAACCATAATCGCCAAAAGACAAGCTTGAACCACGAAATGCTAAACCTCGTCTTTTTCCCCTAAACTGTTTTCTGTATTTTGATTTCTTAGGTTGTAACATAATTATTTTTTATAAATCTAATTCTCCTTTATAAATCCAAACCTTCACTCCAACATAACCCATTCTCGTTAAAGCTGGAACTTGAGCATAATCCACATCGGCTCTAATTGTCTGCAGAGGAATTGCTCCTTGCTTATAAACTTCGGTCCTTCCAATTTCAGCTCCGGCAACTCGACCAGAGAGCGCAATCTTTACTCCTTTTGCCCCAGAGATCATTACTTTTTCTATTGCTTTACCGACAACTCTACGATGTGGCATTCTTTGTTCAAGCTGCGCGGAAACTTTAGAAGCTACTAATTGGGCCGATATTTCAGGATCCTTCACTTCTTCTACGTCCAACTCTAAATTCTTTTCAGGGCTTGGTGTTGAAACCAAATCACAAAGCTCTTTTTTAAGAATTTCTAGGCCAGATCCGCCTCTTCCAATTACAACCCCTGGTCTTGAAACTTTAAGAGCAATCCTAATCTTGTGTATCGACCTATCAATTTGAGTTTCAACAAGACCAGCCATTTTTAACTTATCAGCTAAATATTTCCTGATTCCAATGTCTTCAAGCAAATTCTTTTTATATTCAGTTTTATCTTTCGCCATCCAGCGAGATTTCCACTCTTTGGTGGTCGCTAGTCTAAAACTAAATGGATTAACCTTTTGTCCCATCTTATTTTTCTTTCTCTTTTGTTTTTTTAATAGTTTTTTTAACGGTTGTTTTCACAATTGGCTTTTCTATTTTTTCACCTTCAAGAACAAGATTTATATGGCTTGTCCTTTTTAAAATCTTATGGACTCTGCCTCTACCAACAAAATGATGGCGTTTCATTATTGGACCTTTACCGACTTCTAAAGTTTTTATTGTTAAGTCTTGAGCTCTTAAGCCAAAATTATTCTTAGCATTAGCCAAACCCTGCTTCAAAACCCAAAGCAAAGGCTTTGATGCGCTTTTGTTTAAATTTTCCAAGGCAATTTCAGCTTCAACCAATGGCAAGTGACGAATTCCATCAGCAACAAGCCTAATCTTTCTTGGAGAAATTCTTATATTTTTAGATTTTGCAATAATTTCCATTGTTTATTTAGGTCTTGCTAATAGTTCTCTTAACAATTTTCCCATGACCTCTAAAGGATCTAGTTGGTGAAAATTCTCCTAATCTGTGCCCAACCATAAGTTCAGAAATATAAACTTCGATAAATTTTTTACCATTGTGAACTAAAAATGTATGCCCTATAAATTCAGGTGGAACTTGACTAGAACGAGCCCAAGTTTTAATTGGGTCTTTCTTGCCAGTAGCCTTCTGAGCTTTAATCTTACTCATTAATTTTTCATCAATATATGGTCCTTTTTTAGAACTCCTACTCATTTTATTTTTTTCTCTTAATTATTAATTTATCAGAGTATTTCTTTCTTGATCTTGTTCTCTTGCCAAGTGTTTTCTTGCCCCAAGGAGACTTCGGGCTAGGCATACCAATACCAGAACGGCCTTCTCCTCCACCATGAGGGTGGGACTTTGGATGTTGGGCAACTCCTCTGACAGAAGGTCTTATCCCTAAATGTCTTTTTCTTCCGGCCTTCCCAAGCTTAATTATCTTTTTTTCAGGGTTACTTACTTGGCCTAT
>FLOH01000738.1_pt1 | contig 60788 bp, 61 predicted proteins | sample 756751 | NCBI WGS metagenome assembly FLOH01 (sample SAMEA4026879, study PRJEB14308) | marine metagenome | biome: coastal water; material: water | depth 74 m
AGTACTCCAGCGTATCGAAAAGAGCCAACAGCCTAGTGTTGGGCACCATCTTTTTGACTTCAGCTGTGATTTCGGCCAGACTCCGGCCGGCTTTGGCCAGCCGGGCGGCGGCAACGACCATTGTACCCAGCGCCATAGAAACATTCAGTGAGTCTATTATTTCGATAGGGCAGCCAGCGGTTGTCAGCTTCTTGGCCTGCTCGGCTGAGTTGACGGTACCTGACAGTTTAGTTGATACGTGAATGGACAGTATGCCATCGGCTTCCTTGCCCAGTGAGTTGTAGATCTCCACAAAGTCTTGAGGAGTGGGCTGGGAGGTGGTAGGGTGCACTGGTCCGTGCAGGAGTTTTTCGTAGAATTCATCCTCGGAAATATCAATGTGGTCGCGGTATGACTTGTTACCGAAGACTACATAGACGGGGACAACAGTAATACCCAGTTCCTTGGCCAATTGCGTAGACAAGTCGGCGGTACTGTCGGTTACGATTCTGATCGTCATGTTCAGCCTCCTCAGTTTGGTCGAATATGCGTTCAATATTAGGTTATGCGATATACGAAGTCAATACACCCAAAAAAAGGAATTTGATCATGGCGCGTCAATCCCGATGATTGACCTTTTTAAAACAAAGCGGTATTGTTAAGCTATGTGGTTTCAATCATTAGGCAATCGATTGAAATACGGGATTCTGGGTGGGTTTCTCGGTGGATTAATAGCCTTAATCGGGTTCTGGATATTATCACCGCAAACTGATTCATTATTGTTTTTCGTGGTAATCAGGATAATTCTAGGTGCAATTGTCGCAATGATATTCGGACCATTATTTATAGGTAAATTCCCACAATAACGGGTAAATATGAAAGAAGATAAACACCAGTCTGGCTTTGCTCCCATCCCCTTTAGAACTGGGGGTAAAATCCTGTTGCGGATCTCGCTCGTTGTTTTTGTGATAAGCGGAATTGATTATCTAGTTGGTTGGGGCTTAATTCCGGGCTTCATACTTGCACTGAGTATAGGTTTATCACTAGTAAGCCTATATATGGTGTATGTAGTACCAGAAGAATAAACAAGGGGATTGTTACAAAACCTCAACGTACACATGGAAGGACAAACATCCCGATGTTCGTGCAGTGGTAGGTATACCACCTAGTATGGTTGAATTATTGAGAGCGGTTACTCAAGGATACCCAGGAGTTTTATTCTGAGATAGTTGTTACGGTACAACATCGTGGGCAGTAGCCTTGAACCAGACCCCCACCTACGTAGGAGTGACAGGGGTGCAAGCAGTGAGATTGCCACGTCGCTACATTCCTCGCAATGACAGTATTACAATTCGGAACACGGGCGTTCACCGAACTTGTCTACAGCCACTCCGAAGGTCTATAATCCATAGCCATAGCATCCTAAAAAGGAGAGCCACCATGCCGTCATATTGCTACTTCCAAGGCCAGATAATCCCTCTTGAAGATGCCAAGATCAGCGTTATGACCCATGCACTGCACTACGGCACCGCCCTTTTTGAGGGTATCCGCGGCAACTGGAATGAGGCACACGGCCAACTCTATATCTTCCGCCTGCAGGAGCACATGGAACGACTAAAGAACGGCGCTAAGGTACTGCGCATTGATACCCCCCTAACCGCCGAGGAACTGGGGCGTATCACCCTTGAGGTGACTAAGAAGAGTGGTTTCAGGGAAGATACATATATCCGCCCCTTAGGCTATAAATCAAGCAAGGCACTGGGTGTCAGACTGCATGATCTGGAGAGTGATTTTCTGGTTTTTGCCATACCCTGGGGACGCTACCTGGATACTGACGCTTGCCGCGTGGCCGTTTCCACCTGGCGACGGCCTGATGATAACGTCTTCCCACCCAGCGTGAAGGCGACAGGGCTTTATATCAATAACGCCCTGACTAAGACCGAGGCAATTGAGAACGGCTTTGACGAGGGTATCATGCTGACCCCCGACGGCCATGTGGCCGAGGGCAGCGGTGAAAATATCTTTCTAATTAAAGACGGCAAACTGGTGACTCCGGCCACTTACTGTAGTATTTTAAACGGCATCACCCGCGACACGGTCATCACCCTAGCCAAACAGGAATTGGGGCTGGAAGTGGTAGAACGCCCGGTTGACCGCTATGAACTTTATACCTGCGACGAGTGTTTCCTGACCGGCACGGCGGCGCACCTGACCCCGGTGTGCGAAATTGACCGGCATAAGCTGGGCGACGGCGGCGTAGGCCCGATTACCGCCAAACTGAAGGACCTCTACTTTGAAGCCATCAAAGGCAATCTGCCCAAGTACACTGGCTGGTGCACGCCCGTTTTCTAAAGAAAACGGAAATTCCAAAATACAAATAACAAACAAGCTCCAATACCCAAATACAAATAACTAAACGATTTGGAGATTGGAACTTGTTTTACGCCTCATAGTTCGGATTTAAACTTTGGGGGATTGCTATGGAATTTTTAGCGCTGGCGATCGGCTACCTGTGGGGGAGTACCCCCACCGCCTATCTTGTTGCCTGGAAAGTGACCGGTAAACACGGGGAGCTGGGCGACGGCAACATCGGCGGCTTGAACACCCTCCGCCGTATCGGCCTGAAAGCGGGGCTGGCGGTAGCGGGCATTGACGTCACCAAGGGCGCAGCGGCAGTGCTGACCGCCCGGTATATCCTTGATGTGGAGACGGCATTTGTATTAGGTGCTGGCGTCATGGCTGTAGTTGGGCACAACTGGATGGTCTGGCTGGGTTTCCGCGGAGGCAAGGGTATGGCTGCGGCGGTGGGCGCTATTGGTGCAACTTCTTTCATCTACGGCTTCCCAGTGGTCATCCTAGCACTGATGGGTATTATCCTTGGTGTATGGCTCATCACCCGCAATCTTGTGCTGGGCAACGCCGTCAGTCTGTTGCTGTTACCCCTGAGCGTATGGCTGGTCACGGACTCAACAATGGCTGCATGGCTGGCTGCGGTGCTGCTGGGGGTGATAGTGGTCAAGTATATTCCCGATGGCGTGGCGGACTACAAGCGGCGGGGGCTGGAAGGACTGGGCCGCGATGACCTTAATCCTAAAATGTAATGTCAGTACGAGGAGTGTAACAGAGCTTTTTCTGAGACTACCGCAGGATGGCAATCGTACATGACGGGCAATGATGTTGGTCGCCCTGCAACCCCACCATGGGGCAAAGTGCAATAGCAGTGCGATTGCCACGACCTGACAATAGGCACGTCTCCAAAGACAGTCTTATATGTGTGATTGCTACAGCCGCCTTTGGGTGTTTGCAATGACAATGTTAATCAAATATTTAACGATGAAGATATTAGGTGAATTTGAGGCGGTAGCTATTTAGCCTTATGTAGCGTCTTGACCAACCACAGAACCTGACAGGCTTCTTCCAGCCCGGCGGTATACTTATAGGCTTCTTCCAGATCCGCCCCAATGGCAAAGGTGCCGTGACCATAAACCAGGGCGATCTTTTGAGTTTTCAAAGCCTCTGCGATGTCGTCAGACAGACATCCCGGTTTTACATTTTGATTCCAGCCCAGTACTGGCAGTTTACCCAGCTCGTAAAGCTCAGCCTGCTCAGAGACAATCTCCTGTTCAGTCATCGACAGAGCAATGGCATGCGGCGGGTGGGCGTGAACAATAGCGCCAGCACCGGTCTTTTGCATGATGGTGCGGTGCACCGGCAATTCCACTGAGGCCAGTGAAGTTTGCGGGTCATTACACTCAATACCTGTAATGATGATATCTTCATCCTTCAGAGCGCCCAATTGGCTGCCGCGACGGGTGATAGCAATCACCTCGTCGTCCATGCGCACTGACATATTACCGCTGTGGGAGGACACCAGCCCACGGCTGAATAAAGCTTTACCTATTTCTTTGAACTGATTGATCGGTATGAACATAAAACCCCTATGATATTGTTGAAAGGACGACGGCTCAACACCCGACCTGAGGAGAATTAAACAAGCTTGCGGATAACTCCGATGACACGACCTTGGATGACTACGTTCTTGGCGTTTTCATACATCGGCGTCATCAGCGCGTTAGCCGGTTGCAGGCGGATTTTGCCGTTATCTTCTTTGAAAATGCGCTTCAGGGTAGCTTCTTTTTCCGACTTTAGCCACACTGCGGCCATCTGGCCATTTTCCACATCATTAGCCACTTGAAGGATAACGATGTCACCGTCGTTGACCAGGGCGTCAATCATAGAGTTACCCCTGACCTTTAGGGCAAATACATTTTTGAGATGCCCCAGCATGGTCTCCGGCACATCAACATTTTCAGAGGCCAGTTCCGGTTTCCAGGTATCAATATCAGGCACCGGTATCGGTCGGCCAGCGGCAATCTTGCCCAAGAGCGGCACCAACTGGCGGGGACGGCCTTCGGAGCCTAAAAGTTCAATGCCCCGGGAAATTTCATGGTGCCGCCGGATATAACCGGCGCGCTCCAGATGTTTCAAATTATAGTCAGCTACCGAAGTAGAACTGATTTTGCACCCGGCGACGATGTCGCGGATGCTGGGTGGTATGCCGTAGTCCTTAAAATACTCCCTAATGAAATCCAGCATTTTTAGCTGTCTTTCAGATAATGTCTTTCTTGCTGTTCTAGGCATATCCCCTCCCTGTCTGAACAATTGTTCTCTAACACTTTACCCCATGACAACAACGGTTGTCAAGAGGTTAACCCATCCGGCAGCCGGTAAAACCGCTATTCAATCATAGTGGCAAAGGTAACTACACGGTCGTTCTCATCAGGACGGATGACGATGACACCCTGAGTACTGCGACCCATGACAATGATGCCTTTTTCCTCATCCTCGGTACCGACGGGGGTGCGGATGACCACACCCTCAGCGGTGGCGATCATCACCTGATGCTCCCGATCAACGACGCGTCCGGCGACCACTTTACCAGTCTTGTCCACCACTTTGAAGGTCAGCACGCCGGAACCGGCGCGATGCTGCAACGGATATTCTTCCACCGGCGTCAGCTTACCGTAACCGCCGGCGGTGACGACCAGTACAAAGTGGTCCGGACGGGCAACATCCAGACCGACGACGCGATCATCCGCTTCCAGCTCGATGCCCCGGACGCCACCGGAAGCCCGCTGTGATACCCGCAGATCTTCAACCGGGAAGCGGATGGATTGGCCGTTATGAGTTATAAGTAGGATATTTTCTTCTGCTTTGGCCAGGACCGCGCCGATAAGCTCATCGTGCCGCGGCAGATCCACAGCTATCAGGCCGCTGGAACGTACCGCGGCAAAATCTGATACCAAGGTGCGCTTAACTTCGCCACCGGCGGTGGCCATTAGAAGTGAGGTATCATCCTTGAATTCCGATACTGACAACATAGCCGTAATCTTCTCATTTTCCGTCAGCGGCACCAGATTGATTATGGCCATACCTTTGGCGGTTCGCAACAGGTCACAGGGTATCTCATGGCAGCGGATTGAGAATATCTTACCCCGATTGGTAAAGAGCAACACACTGTCATGGGTATCGGCCACCATGATAAAGCGCACCGCGTCTTCCTCACGGGTCTTGATGATGCTCTTGCCGCGCCCGGCCCGGTGCTGTAGGCGGTAAACCTCGGTCGGCACCCGTTTGATAAAGCCACGATCGGTCAGCGTCACCACCATGCTCTGATGTGGGATTAGGTCTTCCATCCGGAACTCAATGACGCCCTGCGCCTGTATTTCAGTGCGACGGGCATCGCCGTATTTTGTTTTGATCTCGGTCACGTCGGTCTTGACCAGCGCCAGCACTTTGCGGGGGTTGGCCAAGAGGTCTTCCAAGTAGGATATCTGCTTTAAAATTTCAGCGTATTCGTCCAGAATCTTCTGGCGTTCCAGACTGGCCAGCCGTCTCAGTTGCAGATCTAGGATAGCCTGTGCCTGAAGTTGGGAAAGCTGGAACCGGCTCATTAACTCACGGCGGGCAACATCGGCGTTCTCAGCATGGCGGATAAGTTTGATGATGGCATCCAGATTATCTAGGGCGATCTTGAGACCTTCCAGGATATGCGCTCGGTCTTTGGCAGCCTTAAGTTCAAAACGGGAGCGTTTGGTGATAACTTCTTGACGGAAAGTTATGTAATAACCGAGCGCTTCCTTGAGGGTGAGAACAACCGGTCTATTGTCCACCAATGCCAGCATGTTGATAAAGAAACTGGTTTGTAGATTGGTGTGCTTATACAAATTATTCAGTATCTGTTGCGGTTCACCGTCGCGCTTAAGATCAAGGACAACCCGCATGCCCTGGCGATCAGATTCATCACGCACCTCGGCGATGCCGTTGACCTTCCGTTCGCGGGAGAGCGTAGCAATACGCTTGACCAGTTCCGCCTTGTTCACCTGATACGGCAGTTCGGTAATAATGATCTGGCGCTTGCTGCCGGTATCCATCGCGTCGGCGACATGGACGCGGGCACGGATAACAAGTTTGCCGTGCCCTGTGGCATAGGCGCTCCTGATACCGTCACGGCCGAGGAGGATGCCAGCGGTGGGAAAATCCGGACCTTTAACGTAATGCATCAAGTCATCAAGGTTACAGTCAGGATTATCGATTAGGTGAACGATGGCATCACAAAGTTCTGTCAGGTTATGCGGCGGGATATTGGTGGCCATACCCACGGCGATACCGGAGGAACCGTTCATCAGCAGGTTAGGCAGGCGGGAAGGCAGCACCGTCGGCTCCTTGAGCGAAGAGTCAAAGTTAGGCTTGAAATCCACGGTGTCCTTATCAATATCCACCAGGAGTTCTCCCGCCAGCCGGGACAGCCGCGCTTCAGTGTAGCGCATGGCGGCTGGTGGATCGGCGTCGACCGAACCGAAGTTACCCTGGCCGTCCACCAACATGTAGCGCATCGAGAAATTCTGAGCCATACGAACCATGGCGTCATAGATAGAGGTGTCACCATGGGGATGAAATTTACCGAGCACATCACCCACGATGCGGGCGCTTTTCTTGTAGGCGGTATTGTGATGCATCCCTAATTCGCTCATGGCGTAAAGGATACGCCGGTGCACGGGCTTCAGCCCGTCCCTGACGTCAGGCAAAGCGCGGGAAACGATAACGCTCATGGCGTAATCGAGGTAGGAGTTTTTCATCTCCACCTCAATGTTAATTGGGCGGGTATTACCTATAACCATACTTAGACCTCCCGATCCTCGTCGTCATCATCATCGTCATCGTCATCGTCATTATTAAGCTTTTCTTCTTCGTCCGATTCTTCAACCGACCGTTCAATCTCTCCATGTTCATGCCCGGGTTCGCCTTCATCGGTCGATATTTCGTCCAGTTCCGGCTTGCGGGCCGCCGCCAGCGAGGGCCGTGCCGGGAAAGATATTTGCCCCGACTGGGTCGGATGCTGGTATATCTCACGGATTATGACCGCCAACTTATCGTCACTGGAACTGACGACAATGACCGAATACTTGTTGCCGCCCTTCATCAGCTTGATCAGCCGCAGCGCGTGGCGGGTATCCACCGTGCCGAGATACTGCCCGGTAAGATTATCAACAAAAAGTATGCCGGGGCCGAAACGCAGATTGACCTTGTCGCCGGCGTTCACTCGTGCCAGCACCTCCCGGGATGCCAGATTGGTTAAAGAGACCAATTTAGCCTTTCCGATTTCCTCAATATATACCTTTGAGGCTACTCCCTGACCGTCCGCCTGCGCCGGTTTGGCTCCGGATACAGCAAGCACCTCAAGGCGCTTCAGATTGCGGTCGGCGATGCTGTTATACGGATCAAGCTTCATGGATTTGCGGTAGGCCTTCTGCGCCTCAGCATACTCACCAAGTTCCATATAAGCCCGGCCCAGCCGGTTAAGTGCCTCAATATCATCGGGGAAGAGCTCCAGTATCGCCTTATTGGCACCTGCCGCATCTTTCCAACGTCCGGCTATGGCAAATTCTATAGCAGACTGGGTATTACCTTTTTTAAGTTTGACTTGCTCGTCATCGCTGTAGGCCATCAACCGCTCCTGTTTCCAGATTTTAGAAGTGAGATTCTACTCGATTACCGCAACATGGGCAAATCCCCACGTCAGCACCATCAAACAAGCCAGTGTATTATAGCATTTTTATGCTATATCTGCCCCTACCGGAAATTCCAAATTCCAAGATCAAAATTACAAACAATATCTAATTTCAAATCTCAAAATCCAAAAACGTCATCTTGGGCAGAGCGAATAATCTGTCTCTTTCAATGTATGACACGACTCAGTTACAGTTGCTGTAGCGTCGCCGCCAGACCGTCAAGTGAAAGTACACGCTGCTCCGAACTGGCCATATCCCGCAACACTATCGTGTGGTTTTCGAGTTCCGATTCACCCAAAATGAGGGCATACCTTACTCCCAGCGCTGAGGCTTGGCGCAACTGGGCTTTTAAGCTGCGCCCGCCCAATGATTGAACCAAAGGTAATCCCTCTCGCCGCAACTCAGCTCCCATGGTAAAGGCAACCGTGGCGGCGGTCTCCCCCAACCAAGCCAGGAAGAATCGCGTCGCCGGTAATGCCGTTACGGATACGTCCTGCCGTTTGAGATTTAAAATAATACGCTCAATACCGGTGGCAAATCCCACCGCCGGCGTTGTTTCGCCGCCCAGTTGCTCAATCAGGCCGTCATAGCGCCCACCACCACCGATAGTTGATTGCGCGCCTTCTTCCAGCGGCTGAATCTCAAAGACAGTGCGGCGGTAATAATCCAGCCCGCGCACCAGCCGGTGATTGATTTCGTACGGGATTTCCACCGCTTTGAGTAGTATTATCAAACGGTCAAAATGAGCCTGACAATCCGAGCAAAGATAGTCCGCCGAATGTGGAGCATCGGCCGCCGCGGCGGCACAATCCGGCTTCTTACAGTCCAGCAGCCGCAGCGGGTTCTTATCGTAACGTGTGCGGCAGTCCTGGCATTGGGAGCTGATACCGGGGGCATAATAGGCTTTGAGCGCGGCGATGTACGCGTTGCGGCAATCCGGACAGCCGATGGAATTAAGCTGCACCGGCAGCGTGATCAGACCCAGTTCCTTATAAAAGCGCCAGCTCATATCAATGACCTCGGCATCTGCGGCGGCATCTGCTTCACCGATAAGTTCAAATCCAAATTGGTGGTGCTCCCGGTAACGACCTGCCTGGGGTCGGTCGTAGCGGAAAATTGATGCCAGATAATACAGTTTGACTGGCTTGGGACGTGACCCCATACCGTGTTCAATGTAGGCGCGGCACACCGGTGCGGTGCCTTCCGGCCGCAACGTTAGATCAGACCCGCCGCGGTCGGCAAAGGTATACATCTCCTTACTGACGATATCGGTCTCCTCTCCGATAGTACGGGTGAAGAGACGAGCATCCTCAAAGGTGGGCGTTTCGATGCGTTTGTAACCATAACGCTCAGCCATCGCCGCTGCCTTATCCTGCACGTAGCGCCAGTATGTCTGCTCTTCCGGCAGTATATCCTGTGTACCTCTGGGCGACTGGTAGTACATATTGCTCCTTGAACGCCTGATAATACTATTGTAGTGGGGGCGATGTAAACAGGAAATGGAATAAAAACCCAAAAATGAGACCCATAAACAGTAAAAGGCTGATGACCCCAGCGATGGCCGCAGAAGCATAGCGGGGCGGCGTCTCGTAGATAAACTCCAGCTGGTTCATAATCCGCTATACGTTGAACAGAAAGTGAGCTATATCACCATCTTTGACAATGTAGGTCTTACCCTCCAGCCTCAAAACGCCCTGCTTCTTGGCCTCCGGCATTGAACCGGTGCGGATTAGGTCATCGTAGGCCACCACTTCCGCTCGAATGAAACCACGCTCGATATCGGAATGAATCTTACCCGCCGCCTGTTGCGCCGGGATGCCTGCAGTGATGCTCCAGGCCCTGACCTCATCGGGACCGACGGTGAAAAAGGAGATTAGATCCAACAGCTCATACGATGCCCTGACAGTGCGGGTAAGTCCGGTCTCGGCAAGGCCATAGTCAGCGCGGAATTCCACGGCAGATGCTTCATCCATTGTAGCCAGTTCTGCCTCCAACTTGCCGCACATGGCAATAACACGGCAACCCTGACCGGAGAATTTCTCGACAAATTCATTCTCAATCTCCGTGACGCAGTTAAGGTCTTCCTCACCAATATTGACCACGATCAGGAGCGGCTTAGCAGAGAGGAACTGATAACCTGAGATTGCTTTTTCTTCATCAGCATCCATCGTAACATTGCGCAGGGGCACGTCCTTTTCCAGTTCCGCCTTGAGGCGACCCAAAAGCTCCTGCTCGGCGACGTACTTGGGCCGCTCGAGGGCTTTAGCGCTTTTAAGAGATTGATCAATGCGGCTTAACCGGCGCTCCAAGATAGCCAAGTCAGAGAACGTCAGTTCCAGATTCATCGCTTCGATGTCTCGTGCAGCGTCGACGGTTATTTGCGGGTGAGGGACGGTATTATCCTCAAAGGCTCGTACCACATTGATAAGTTCATCCATGTTGGAAAGCTCACGCAGTGCCTCACCACCGATGCCGGACTGCGTCATACTTTTAATTGAAGCACCCAAGTCAAGATACTTAACCTCAGCATAGGTAGTCTTTTTGGGATTGAACATCGCCGACAGCTTATCAATGCGCACATCAGGCACCCGGGCAACACCGACATGCGCCGCCTCACCCGATTTAGCGGCAGCGCCGCCGGTGGCCGCTTGGAAAATAGTGGTACGGCCGCTCTGCGACAGGCCTATGATGCCGATATCTAAAGACATGGTTATTCCTTTTTTGTAGTATTAATTAAAAACCAAGCCCGACAACAGGCTTAGGGGTCTGGTTCTGGTGATGACGGCGACTATTTGTCGTTGGTCTTGATGATGTCCCTGGCGCTGACCAGAGCTTGGTCACGGATTTCGTAATCGGCACATTTATCAGCGGCAATATCAAGCAAGGCCAGGAAGGCCTGACGACTGCCCAGCCGTGAGATATCCGCAATAGCCTGGGAGCGCATCACGGCGGACAGGCCAGTGTCCTGAGCGATATTCATCAGTTTTTTTAACTCCGGGCTGAACGTCTCCGCCATAACCAGCCTCCTGTTATTCTCTGCGGTTATTGTTACACAACCCCGAGGGGAGTTCAATATGCCTCTTCAAGTTAATCGACTATGATATCATTCGCTGGAGAACGGGCTTTACGTCACCAAGTGGGTTTTAACATCTTCACCTAGGCGGATGACGCTTGTTACTCCCTTAATACCTTCCATCTTGGAAATAAGCCTTGCTAGTTGGGACAGGCTTTTGGTCTCTATTAAGAGAACAATGGTGGTAACGTGATCAGGGCTTTCGGTAACAGACATATTGTTGATGTTGACTTTTTCATCAGCAATGAGGGTAGAGAGGTCCCGCACTAGGCCCACACGATCCCAAGATACCACCTGCAGCCTGGCGGGATATAGCCGATCATTCCTCCCCCATGCCACCTGGATAAGGCGTTCCGGCTCATCTTCATTAATGATATTGTGACAGTCAGCTCGGTGGATAGTAACACCCTGGGCACGGGTGACATAACCGACAATATCATCGCCAGGCAGCGGTTGACAACAGCCAGCTATTTTCGTCAGTATATCGCCCAGTCCCATAACTGAGATACCGGTATCAACGACTTTGTCAGAGGCGACGGAAGGCGTGGCGGTTTCAGGCACCGAGTGCGGGCTTTCAACCGCCGGTACCAGCGCCAGGGCGACAGAGTGAGCCGAAAGCCCACCGTACCCGATAGCGGCTAGAAAATCATCAGTGGTATCATAATTATAACCGGCGGCCAGTGACTTAAGTTCCGGGAACTTGAGCCCCATGTGGCGGAACTCTTTTTCCAGGATTTCCTTGCCTTTTTCGATATTTTCCACCCGTTCCTGTTTCTTGAACCACTGGCGGATCTTGGTGATGGAGTGAGAGGTCTTAACATAACCCAAGTTGGGGTTCATCCAGTCACGGGAAGGGCCTTTATCTTTGCGAGTGGTAACAATTTCCACCACTTCGCCGTTTTTAAGCTGGTAGTCTAGGCTGATCAGCTTGCCGTTTACCTTTGCGCCGATGCAGCGGTGGCCCAGTTCTGTATGCACCCTGTAGGCAAAGTCCAGTGGCGTGGCCCCCTTGGGCAGGTCCTTGATCTCACCGCCGGGAGTAAAGACAAAAACCTGGTCGTTGAAAATATCGGTCTTGACCGATTCTAAAAACTCTTCGGCACCGAAAAGGTCTCGCTGCCAGTCGACCAATTGTCTGAGCCAGGAGATGCGGTCCTCATTGCGGGCGGCGGAGCGGTCACTTTGCTTGTAGCGCCAGTGGGCAGCCACGCCGTACTCCGCCAGGCGATGCATTTCATAGGTACGAATCTGTATTTCCAGCGGCGTACCGTTGAGCGACAGTACAGCGGTGTGGAGAGACTGGTAACCGTTGGGTTTAGGGTTGGCGATGTAATCGTCGAAAGAGCCGGGGATGGGATGCCACAGGTTGTGGACTGTGCCTAGGGCGATATAGCATTCATGGTCAGAATTGACCAGCACCCGGATGGCTGAAAGATCGTATATTTCATCGAAGTGCCGGCCTTGGGCGGCGTATTTATCCGCCTTCTGGTTCAGTGAAAAGATATGCTTGGCGCGGCCGCTAATTTCCGGTTTCAGTCCGGCGCTCTCAAATTCAGCCTTCAGAATATCAATGACCTTATTGATGAATTCCTCGCGCTGGGCGCGTTTACCGGTAATAAGACGGGCCAATTGTTTATAGCGTTGTGGCTGCAAGTAACGGAAAGACAGGTCTTCCAGCTGCCACTTGATCTCCCAGATACCCAGGCGGTGAGCCAGTGGAGCGTAAATCTCCAATGTTTCACGGGCGATATCTTTCTGTTTATCAGGGGGCATGGCATCCAGGGTGCGCATATTATGGAGCCGGTCGGACAGCTTAATGAAGACGACACGCAGGTCCTCGGCCATGGCCACCAGCATCTTGCGCAGGTTCTCCGCCTGCCGTTCATAAGTGGTATTGCCAGAGAAGCGGGTTTCCCCGGGAGCGGCCAGCGACAGCTTGGCTAGCTTGGTAACGCCGTCAACCAGCTTGGCGACATCCTTCCCGAACTTTTCCTCTATCTTGGAAAGTGTAATGGTGGAATCTTCCAGAACATCATGTAACAGAGCCGCAGCTATAGCGGTGGCGTCCAGTTGAAGGTCCGCCAGTTCCAGAGCGACGGCGAGGGGGTGCTCAATGTACGGCCCACCACTGCGGCGGCTCTGCCCTTCATGAGCCTCGTCCGCAAAGTCATAGGCCGCCTTGATAATGGCCAGTTTTTCAGGCGGCAGGTAGTGGGCGCAAGCGTCTAAAAGAACGGGTAATTCAATTTGATTTACCATAAAGTTAACCTTGATTAAGTATAGCAAAATAACTGACAGCTGTCAGTTATACCAAAATAGACAGCTTGAGGCATGAAACAAATTAGATAGAGGGCCTAAGATGACAAACCGGTTGCGTCAGGACACGAAAAAGCGATTAATGTCGCTAATCATTTTATAGGAGTTTAAAAACAACCCCGGCAACAGGAGCCGCCAGTATTAGAATGCCACCATTTTTCTATTGAATTATTACTTTGCTTAAATGCCGATTTTTTGATAATCAGGTAGTAAAGACAGCCAGCATAAACCAAAACACTAAAAATGAACAACGCCTGGATATTCATGGCTACTCCTCTGTGGGAGGTGTTTCCTGCTCTGCACCTTCAACCTGTGGTGTCTCATGTATCCGCTCTTCCGGTGAGGCTGAGTCCGTTTCCTGCAACGGGCTGAACAACCGTGGGTCAACCTCATCCGGGTTGTCTGTTTTCGGATTAATTTCTTCCGATTTCTGTTCGGTTATTGGCGTGGGCTCTTTTTCTTCAGGAGAAGTCGATTCCTCTTCTATTTCATCTTTGGAGGTTTCTTTTCCATCTATCATAATTATTCTCCAAATATTATACTTAACCAGGGACGGCTGGCTAAAACCAGTGTCAATGAGACAACCTGCAACAGGAAGAACCACACAGCATAGCGCAGTTCATTTACTTTCTTCTTCATCACCATTGCGTTCCATTCATATGATGAAATAAAATGGGTGATCAATCGCCGCTTGGTGAATTCATAGGGTTGCGAACTATAGTAATCACGCAAAGGGCGGGGCTCCGGATCACGGAAATAAGGCCTTCTAATCCAACTTCGCATCACCAGCATTACCGACATAACATAAAAGATTATGGGTACCGAAAAGAGTACCATCGGCAGAGTTTCATGAAATGTTCCTAGAATAGCCGCCTGCGCCGCCGCACCCATACCGATAACAACACTAGAGACAAACATCAGTGTACCGGACTTGCCGTCCAAAGCATCAATCTGCCGCAACTGGACTTCAAGACGGTCTTTGACCTCGACATAGACTAAATCCAGGCTAGGCAGCTCCTGATGATGCTCTTCCTGATCAGTCTCCATGGCTTTGTTTTCGGCTTCAATATTACTCATATAACAGGGTTTCAGCATACTCTAAGGAGATGGTTTTTTCAATGATGGAGTGGAAGGATATATTAAAAAGGGGGCTGAATAGCCCCCTTTTTATTCACAAACGGCTTGGTTTAGATATCCAGATTCTTGACTTGTTGCGCATGCGCCTGAATAAAAGCCTTGCGCGGCGGCACCGCGTCGCCCATCAGTAGATTAAAGATGCCATCAGCGCTGGTTGGATCCTCAACCTCTACAGTCAGCATAGTACGGGTGGCTGGGTTCATTGTGGTATTCCATAGCTGCTCAGCAGACATCTCACCAAGACCCTTGTAGCGCTGGATATCCACATTTTTGCCCTTAAATTCTTTCAACGTCTCTTCTTTTTCCGCGTCGTTATAAACCCAACGCTCATTCTGTCCTTGCTTTATGCGGTACAGCGGCGGTTGGGCAATATACAATCCACCGCCTGCAATGAGCTTGCTCATATGACGGAAGAAGAAGGTTAAAAGCAGAGTACGAATATGAGAACCGTCAACATCAGCATCAGTCATCAGCACCACGCGATGGTAGCGTAATTTATTGAAATCAAAATCATCGTCAATGCCGGCACCCAAAGCGATAATGATGGCCCTGATTTCCTCATGGGCCAACATTTTGTCCGGCGCTGCTTTCTCCACGTTTAAAATCTTACCTCGAAGGGGCAGGATTGCCTGGAAACGTCGGTTGCGACCCTGTTTGGCCGAGCCACCGGCAGAATCACCCTCAACCAAGAAAAGCTCACACAAGGATGGTTCCTTCTCAGAGCACTCAGCCAGTTTACCCGGCAGGGAACCGCCGTCAAGAGAGTTTTTCTTGATGATTAGATCACGGGCTTTGCGTGCCGCATCACGGGCGCGGGCCGAGGTCATCACTTTGTCGATAATCTTGCGTGCCTCTTCCGGGTGCTCTTCGAAATAAAGCGTCAACTGATCAACAACAACACTTTCAACCATGCTCTTCATTTCAGCATTGCCCAGCTTACCCTTGGTCTGGCCTTCAAACTGCGGTTCCGGGAGTTTGACGGATACAATGCTAACTAGACCTTCGCGAGCGTCATCCCCCATGATGTTGGGATCTGAGTCCTTGGCCAGTTTATTTTTGAAAATATAGTCATTAACGACGCGGGTCAGTGCAGAGCGGAAGCCTGTTAAATGAGTGCCGCCATCCTGTGTATTGATACAGTTGGCAAAGGCAAAGTTGGTCTCCGTATAGCCATCGTTGTATTGCATAGCCACTTCGACCATCGAGGAATCCACTTTTTTGTAGATAGCGATAGGTAGCCGGTGAATTGTGGTTCGGTTGTGATTAAGGTGCCGCACAAAGCCAGTGATGCCGCCTTCAAAATAATAGGTTTGTTCCTCATCAGTGCGCCTGTCAATAATGGAGATCTCTAATCCTTTATTGAGATAGGCTATTTCCCGAATTCTCTCAGTCAGCGTCTTGTAATCATAGGTGGAATCACCGAAAATTTTGGGGTCAAACTTGAAAGAAGTGGTGGTGCCGGTACCGCAGGACTCACCGACCACTGCCACCGGCGCTTCAGGGATACCCTCTTTATATTCCTGGCGATAGAGCTTGCCATCACGGCGCACCTCCACCGACAGCCATTCCGACAGGGCGTTGACCACCGAGGCGCCGACGCCGTGCAGACCGCCGGAAACCTGATAGGTCTTGCCGCCGAACTTGGCACCGGCGTGCAGCACCGTCATTACCGTTTCCAATGCCGAAACACCAGTCTTTTTCTGGATGTCCACCGGGATACCTCGGCCATTGTCTTCAACAGATACAGATTCATCTCCATGAATGATAATGTTGATCTTGTCACAGGCACCGGCCATAGCCTCGTCAACGGAGTTATAGACGATTTCATAAACCAGATGGTGCAGGCCGCGGTAATCGGTGGAGCCGATATACATACCGGGGCGCTTGCGTACGGCTTCACGCCCGCCGAGTACCTGGATGTCCTCTGCTGTGTAACTAGCGGATTTCGATACTTTACTTGAGAAAATCTCTTCTTCAGCCATAGTTCTACCTTATAACAAAAATCGACGGAGTCTGACCGCATTCTTCCGGCAGAAGCCGCAGCGGTACTGGGTCGGGTGGGATGTTTGTTCGTAAATCATGCTTTTATAGCTACATGATTATAGCATTTTAGGATGTAGAGGGGCAAAGTGAGAGGGAACAGTAGCTAGCTTTAGCAGCTTTCAACACTCACGCATATATTGATTCCTTTATGTTGGGGAGAGACAGGTCCTACCAAGCCATCCGGTATAGACGTTCCAGATCATCCTGTTCCACTGGTGTAGGATTGTTCACTATCCACGGTGAGGAGACAGCAGCCAAGCGTGCCAGTTCCGGTATCTTATCTTTGGCAACACCCAAGCCTTCCAGCCGCAACCTCATACCGATGCTTTTCAGCCAGTCCTCGACGGCCTTCTGTCCGTCACTGGAGCTGAAGAGGCGTTCGCCGAGGAGTTTTACGCGGTCGGCTTTGACGTGGGAGACATCGGCCAGCCAGGCTGGCAGTATGGCCGCCAATCCGTCACCGTGGGCTATGTCGTACAGACCGGAAACCGGGTGCTCTATGCCATGGAGGGTCATGGAACCGTCGCCGCCGCCGAGGGAGGAAAAAGCGGAACAGGCCATGGTGGAGGACCAGGCCAGGGCACGGCGGGCTTCAAGGTTTTGCAGATTGTCCCGTAATAACGGCAGATACTTGACCACGTTGCGCATCATGGCCTCGCGCCAACCGTCGTTGAGGTCTTCAGGGTTTGACGCGGTGATGTAAGGCTCTAGGGCGTGACAGAAGATATCCACACCGCCTTGAAGTGTCGGTTTCAGCGGCAAAGTAAAAGTCAGTTCGGGATCGATAATGGCCGCTTTGGGTTGTATTGACGAACGAGACAATACTCGTTTCTGGTGACTGTCCCAGTTGGTTATAACTGCACCGGAGTTAACTTCAGAACCGGATGCGGCCACTGTGGGCACCATCAAAAGCGGAGGAACCTTGCCAGTGGGGTTATCGCGACTGGTCAGGTAATGCCATACCGACTGGTTACCCGCGGCCGCTAGGGCAATACCCTTGGCGGCATCCATGACGCTGCCGCCGCCGAGGGCGATGACCAGGTCGATATGTTCATTTCGTACAAGTGCCGCGCCTTCATCAACGGTCGAAGCCCGCGGGTTAGTCTCTACTTTATCGAACAGGAAAGCCTGCACCCCCGCACACTCCAGCATATCAGCGGCTTTATCGAGAATTCCCAAGCGGCGCAGGTTCTTCTGGCCGGAAACGATGATGGCACGTTGCCCCAGTGACACGGCCTCCTCGCCGAGGCGGGCGAAGGCTCCTTCGCCGAAAATGACTTTGGTTGGCATATTGAATTCAGTTACGGGCATAATTAATCTCCATTACAGTTGTCCTTCCCACTATATGCCCAACCATCTAATGAGTCAATCGCATTTTGCTTGCGCCGAGCTAAAGATGAGGCTTATAATTTTACACGATGAAAGAAGTACCGGAGATTATCGTCGCCGACCTGGGCGGAACCAAGGTACTTGCCGGTACGGTTGGCACGGATGGGAAGCTGAATCACCGAATCAAACGGGAATCTAAAGGCGGCGGTAACCTGGAAGAAATACTCGCCAATCTCTATGCCGCTCTTGACGAGGTTCTTGCAACCTCGTCAACGCTTCCAGTAGCGGTGGCATTGGCATCAGCCGGAGCCATCGACCTTAAAAAAGGCGTCGTCACCCATTCTCCCAACATGATGGCAGTTAACGGCGCACCGCTGCGGGCACTTCTGTCCAAACGCTACAACCTACCCGCAATAATGCTCAACGACGCCAGCGCCGCAGCTTTAGCTGAACACCGGGTTGGGGCGGGAAAAGGCTCCCGTCATATGATTTTTCTGACCGTTTCCACCGGCATCGGCGGCGGCATCATTATTGACAACCAGCTCTATCAGGGTGTCGACGGTACGGCTGGTGAGTTCGGTCACACCACTATAGATATTGATGGTCCACCGGACACCTGCGGCGGTTTCGGCTGCCTGGAACAGAACGCTTCCGGCACCGCCATTGCCAGAAATGCTGTTAAACTGCTAAGCGAAAACCGTCAGTCTATTTTGAGTAAGGTGCTGAACGAACAAGGAGTGGTTACATCGGCTGATGTCGCTGAAGCTGCCCGGCAAGGCGACGCACTAGCTCGAGAGGTATTCGATGAGGCGATGCGGCGACTGGGCATTGGCATTGTCAGCATGGTCAATGTCTTCAATCCGGAAATAATCGTCATCGGCGGCGGCATCAGTCAAACGGGTGATTTGCTCTTTGCGCCAGTGCGCCGCTTTGTTGCTGAACACGCTTATAAACTGCCCGCGGCGCGGGTCCGCATCATCCCGGCAGGCCTGGGCGATGAAGCCGGGGCTATCGGCGCCGCATTATACGCCAGAGAGGAACTTAATCTATGACCCATGTAAAGAAAGCCATTATCGTCGCCGCGGGCGCGGGCACCCGTTTTTTACCCCTCACCAAGAGTGTGCCCAAGGAAATGCTGCCACTTATGTCCAAGCCGATTATTCAGTACACCGTGGAAGAGATAACAGCCTCAGACGTCAAGGAAATCGTATTTATAATCGCCCATGGCAAAGAGGCTATTGTGGATTATTTCAATCCTGACCCGGCACTGGAGACTTTCTTGGTGGCTAAAGGCAACACCTCACGCCTGAGGGAGATTCGCGCCCTGCCCCGGATGGCACACTTCAGCCATGTCTATCAGTCCGCTCCACTGGGGCTGGGACACGCCGTCGGCATGGCAAAAGAAGCGGTCGGCAATGAACCCTTTGCCGTGGTACTGCCTGATGACATTATCGATTCCGAAGTGCCAGTTCTGAAACAGATGCTGGAGATTTATAAAAAACATCCCGGCAATATCTTGCTGGTGGAAAAGTGCCAACCGGAAGATACGGTGCGCTATGGTATTATTGACGCAGATACAGTAGCGCCGGGTGTTTTTAAGGTGAAACACCTGGTTGAAAAGCCCAAGCCGGAGTACGCGCCTTCCAACCTTGGGATTGTCGGCCGCTATATTCTGATGCCGGAGATTTTTGACGCCATCGCTCATACCAAACCGGGCAAAGACGGCGAGATACAGCTCACCGATGCCATTAATCTCCTTTTGGAAACGCAACCGGTTTATGCCTGCGAGTTTGAAGGGGTACGCCATGATACAGGTACTCCGGAAGGATGGCTCAAGGCTAACGTGGCCTGGGCTGATAAGATGAAGTGATAATTCAGTATTACTCATGTTGGTTTGGCTCTCAGCTCAATTGACATCCCCAAACCCCTCGCCTACAATCTTAATCTATACTACTATGACAGGTGCTGAATTATTATGCCCATGACCGGTGATGAACTACGCCAGCTTTTTCTTAATTACTTTGAGGAAAAGGGGCATAAGATCATGCCCTCCGCCTCTCTTATACCCCACGGCGACCCGACGCTGCTGCTGACCACCGCCGGCATGGTGCAGTTCAAGCCCTATTTTTTAGGCAAAGAAAAACCGCCAGCGACCCGCCTGACCACTACGCAGAAGTGTTTCCGTACCACTGACATTGACTCGGTGGGGGACTCATCACACCTGACTTTCTTTGAGATGCTGGGCAATTTCTCGGTGGGCGACTATTTCAAGAAAGAGGCCATCGATTTTGCCTGGGAGTTTGTCACTGAACGATTAAAAATGCTCAAAGAACGGCTGTGGGTGACCGTCTATCTGGACGACGACGAGGCCATCCGCTTCTGGCGGGACAAGGGTGTTCCGGCGGAACGTATCGTGCGGCTGGGTGAAAAAGATAACTTCTGGGGTCCGGCGGGAGACTCCGGCCCCTGCGGACCGTGCTCCGAGATACATTATGATTTTGGTGAGACGGTCGGCTGCGGCAAACCGACCTGCGGCCCCGCCTGCAGCTGTGGCCGTTTTTGCGAAATATGGAATCTGGTGTTCATGCAATTCAACCAGGACACTGGCGGCGCCCGTACCCCGTTGCCTCGCCCCAACATTGATACCGGTATGGGTCTTGAACGGCTGACAGCCATCATGCAGGGCAAATTCACCGTCTATCAAACCGATCTCTTTGACTACCTGTTGAACAAGGTTGCTGAGGTTTCCAGCAAAACCTATGGACAGAGAGAGCAGACTGATCGGGCAATGCGCATCGTCGCCGAACATTCACGCGGTATCACCTTCCTTATCGCCGACGGGGTCATTCCATCAAATGAAGGCCGCGGTTATGTGCTGAGACGGCTGCTGCGACGGACGGCGCTCTTCGGACGCATGCTCGGACTGAAGCAGCCGTTCATGGTACCGCTTATTAAGGCCGTCATCGGGCATATGGGCAAGGTCTATCCCGAACTAAAATCACGAGGCAATTTCATTATCGAATTGGTGGCTAGGGAAGAGTCCCGTTTCGCTGAGACGCTCCTTACTGGGATGCAGTTGCTCGAAGACATGATGGCTGGGGAAGAGAGCCGTCTTAGCCACCAGGTCACTGGCCAGCAGGCGTTTAAATTATACGATACCTACGGATTCCCGCTGGATCTGACTGTGGAGATAGCCTCTCAACACGGCTTCGAAGTCGATGCCGAAGGCTTTAATTATGAGATGGAGAGGCAACGGGACAAGGCGCGGGCGGGGGCCAAATTTGTGCTGGATAATGAAAGTCACGGCAGCCACTCTTTTGGTCCAACCTGCTTCACCGGTTATGACACACTGTCTCAATACGGTACGGTCGATGGCATATTCAAGAATAACTCTCAGGTCGACGCCATAAGCGAAGGCGAGCAGGGCGGCATTGTCCTAGATAAAACAGCTTTCTACGCTGAAATGGGCGGCCAGGTGGGCGATATTGGAGAGATTAGCCTCGGTGATAACAAGTTCATAGTAACGAACGCTGTTGCCTTAAGCCCCGGTGTGACGCTGCATCAAGGTTACGTCAGCCGCGGTACTATCCGCATCGGTGATGAGGCGCTAACCAGCGTCAATGTCTCCCGTCGTTATGACGTTGCCCGCAACCACACCGCCACTCATCTGTTACAGGCGGCCTTACGGGAGGTTCTGGGTGAGCATGTGCAGCAGCGGGGTTCAGTGGTGGCTCCCGACAGGCTACGGTTCGACTTCTCTCATCTCAAGGCCGTCGCACCGAAGGAGATTTCTCGTGTCGAGGATCTGGTCAACGAGCGTATCCGGGAAAATCACCCGGTGGCCGCCGTCGAGACTGGGTATCAGGATGCGCTCAAACAGGGCGTGACCGCTCTTTTTGGTGAAAAATACGGCGAGACGGTGCGGGTGCTTTCCATCGGCAACGATGAGATGGTTTCTGCCGAGCTTTGCGGCGGCACTCATATTAAAGCTACCGGCGAGATCGGTCTATTCAAAATAGTCAGTGAATCCAGCGTCGGCGCGGGACTCCGGCGCATTGAGGCAGTAACTGGCCGCGGCGCTGAGGCTTATCTCAGAGAACATTTCAAGTCTTTTCACGATAAGATTACCCAGCTTCAGACTGAGATCGACACCGAAAGAAGTACCATCGCCAACCTACACAGGGAACTGGCGAAGAAAAAGGCTTTATCGCTTTTCGACAGCGCCCGCGATATCGAAGGCGGCAAACTCCTCGTCGCCGCTGTGGCCGAGGCTAATATGGATACCCTACGTGACATGGTCGACGTCTTGCGTGAAAAACTCGGCTCGGCAGTGATCGTCCTCGGCTCGATTTGGGAAGACAAGCCGGTATTTTTAGCAGCAGTCACCCCGGACATGGTGGACAAAGGTTATCACGCTGGCAACATTATCAAGAGACTCTCGCAGATCGCCGGGGGCGGTGGCGGGGGCAAGCCAAATCTGGCTCAGGGCGGCGGTCGCGATAAAGACAAGCTGCAAGAAGCGCTGGCTGCGGTCAGCGAGTTCATCAGGTAGCGTCTGTGCTTGAACGTATCATCGGTCTGGATGTCGGGGACAAATGGGTGGGGGTGGCGTTGTCCGATCCCATGGGCATCATCGCCCGGCCATTGACCATTCTTGAACGCTGTGATGAGCTTACCGATGCCGAGTTAGTAGTAAAACTCATTGACGAGCATCTGGTTGGTAAAGTGGTTGTCGGATTGCCGCGGTTGCTTACCGGAGTTATCGGCACTCAGGCTGAACGGGTGCAACAGTTTGCTCAGCGTCTGGCTTCTCTCACCGATACACCAGTGCTCTTCCAGGATGAACGTTTTTCTACCGCCGGCGCTCAGGGGATTATGAAAACCAACCGTAAAAAGAAAAAAGGCTTTTACTCGAAAGAGCGGGATGACGCCGTAGCCGCGGCGGTCATTTTGCAAGACTGGTTGGATGAAAACCGGTCGGTGGGGGTTTAGTAAACCTTTGACCGATATTTATTCCAACATCCAGCTTTTTATTACTAGTGAATAGAGAAGAATGAATAAATTTACTTTTGCCCTCGAAAAAACCGGTTCCGTTCGCACCGGCATCCTTAGAATGCCGCACGCTGATGTCGAGACTCCTTGCTTTATGCCGGTAGGCTCACAGGCCACTATCAAGACTCTGACCCCGGATGAGGTCAAGGATATAGGTTATAAACTTATTCTGGCCAACAACTATCATCTGTACCTACGCCCCGGCACTGATGTTGTTGAGAGATACGGCGGGCTGCACAATTTCATGGGTTGGGACGGGGCGTTACTGACCGACTCAGGCGGGTACCAAGTGTTCTCGCTGTCGCCATTACGGAAAATGAGCGATGAAGGCGTTACTTTCCGCTCACATATCGACGGCTCGGAGCATTTTTTCAGCCCGGAACTGGCTATAAAATATCAGGAGTCCTTCGGCGCCGATATTATCATGGCGCTTGACGAGTGCCCACCGGTAGAGGCTTCCCGGGAAGTCATTGCCGCCGCGGTGGAACGGACCCACGATTGGGCGCTGCGGTGCCTGAAAGCGAAAACTCGGGAGGACCAGGCACTTTTCCCCATCGTTCAGGGAGGATTGCACGCCGACCTGCGGCGGCGTTCGGCTGAGGGGCTGGTAGAGGCTGGTTTTCCCGGCTACGCTATTGGGGGCCTCGCCATCGGCGAGAGCAAAGATCAGACTATCGAGATAACTGCGGAAACCACATCTATCCTGCCTGTTGATAAGCCCCGCTACCTAATGGGTGTCGGCTCACCAGAAGATATTGTGCGGGCGGTCGCTGCCGGTATCGATATGTTCGATTCAGCACTGCCGACGCGGGTGGCCAGAAATGGAGCACTATTCACCCGGCAGGGGCGTATAGATATCGTCAACGCCAGTTACCGAGGTGATAAGAATCCTATAGAAACCGGTTGCGGTTGTTACACCTGCACCCGTTTTTCAGCAGGTTATGTCCATCACCTGTTCCGAGCCAAAGAATTGCTGGCCCACCGGCTGGCGACACTGCACAACCTGTACTTTATGCGGCAGCTCATGACCGATATCCGGCAGGCTATTACAGATGGCCGCTACGATGATTTTGCCCGCGACTTTCTATCAAACTATCGCTCTACCAACGAGGCAGTGCGCCTGAGTCAAAAACGGCAGTGGCTGAAAGAACGCAACAAAGACGAAGACGCTACGGCTTAACAGGCGGAAATCCATATGCGAGCGAGGGATACCTCGCCCGCCCCAACCCTCAGTGATCAGGCAACTATTTGGTCGAAACCTGAGGTAGTATAGCTCTTCATCTTCTTATCAATAAACAGCGCCTGAACGCCGGGTAAACTTTCAAAGAGAGCTAATGAGTCCGTGACTCCCATAACCATGGCCGCCGTCGCCAGCGCGTCAGCATAGGCGGTATCCGCGGCAACAACCGTGGCCGAGGCCACTTCCCGCGGCGAATGCCCCAACCGAGGATCAATGATATGGTGCCAACTGTAATCAGCGGTGAAGGCATTCTCATAATCGCCGGAGGTAGCTAAGCAGTCATTGGAGGTCTGTATCACCTCATAGTAACCGGCCAGAGCTCGCGGATGGGTCAAACCGATCTTCCATGGAGCCCCGTCCTGCCGCATGCCGCGGAGCGACATGTCGCCGCCGGCCTCAACCATGACCTGGGTCAGGCCGCGGGCCTTAAGAAGCGCCGCCGCCTGGTCAACGACATAGCCTTTGGCGATGCCATCAAGTGTCAGCCCCATGCCCGGTGCGGCCAGGGTTATGCTCCGGTTCTTGATCTCAATACGGCGGTAATCCACCAGTTCCCGGGCGGTGTCGATGGCCTTTTCTGTCGGCGGGTCGCCGCCGTCGGCAAAGGAATCGCCGTAGAGTTTAAGCAGAGGCAGTACGCTGACATCGAAGGCGCCGCCGGTGAGATCGGAGAAGGCGACCGCTTTCTGAACCACGCCGACCAGTTCCGGTGAGGCATTGGCCAGAGCGCCGGTATTATTCAAAATAGATAACTCACTGGCTGGGTCATGTCGAGACAGGATGAGGGACAGGCGTTCAATCTCTGCAAAGGCATCCTCGATGGCGCCTTTAGCCCGCTCCGACTCAGTATCAATGAGCTTTATGGTGATGAAAGTGCCGAGTAACGCACGCGTTTCAGCGAATTCTTGGGCGCTGCCTGACTGGATAAGTTCTTTAACGCCCCAGCCGCCAAGGGCCAAAACCCCGGCGCCTACGGCGGTGATACGTACAAAATCTCGGCGGTTTATATTATTGCTCATCATGTGGACTCCCTGTGTTGCTAAGCTAGTATATCAATCATTTTAGAAATTGTAACGGCAGCGATGAAAAGTACTCCGACAGTTACCATGACCGTCAGCACCATGGAAGAGCGTTTCTCTCCAGCAGAGACCGTCTCCACTGCTTGCCTGGCCTTTTCATAACCGGCGCCCGGCGTAATAGCGTTCCAGTAGCAGGCCTCTATGCAGCGCCCGCAAAAAACACAGACGCCGGTATCTAGTTGATAATCTTTGAGTTGATAGCTCAGGTCACACTTGAGGCATCTTTTAGCATCGGCCATCGCCGCGGTCTCCGGCAGCGTCTGTTCAGAGGCCGCCTGGCTGCCGTCGTAAGCACGGACGTATTTGACAGGGGTCGGGGAGGGGAACTTGCTTTTAAACTCCTTCAGAGGAGTAATAGCTTTAGCCGATTCCGGCGGCGCCAGTGTTTGGTCAATGTCGCCCGACCCACCCAAATAGCGGTCAATGGCGGCGGCCACCCAGCGAGCTGCAGCGATGGATTCAATGACCGAACGCTGTTCATTAACGGCGTCACCGGCGGCGAACACACCCGGTTTGACCTCAAGCGGGCCGTCCGACACACCATCTCCACCCATGGCCGAAATAACGTTGTCGGCAGCAAAGACCTCTCCAACACCTGGTAGCGGGTCATAACAAGGTTGGCCGTCGCTGTCATAACCCAGGGCACGAATCTTCTGTGCCCCAATACCGGTAACACCGCCATCTTCCGCAATAACCCGATAGAACAAGGAAGAAGAATGAACGATAACCCCTTCAGTTAAGGCTTCATCAACTTCCCAAGATTCAGCTTCAACGCCACCGGTATGCTCCTGACCGAAGATATGAACCTCAGCAGCCCCGCTGTGGGCGGCGGATAACGCGACTTTGAAGGCAGTTGAACCGCCGCCAAGGACAGCTACTTTTTTACCAAATTCGACCGGCTTGCCAGCTTCAATATCTTTCAATAAAGCCTCGCCATGGATAACGCCGTCATTCCGCGAACCGGGTATCGGTAGCTTAAGCGATTTACCCCAGCCCCTCACCCCGATGGCTAGCGCAGCGGCGTCAAAGCCGCCGGTAAGTAGGGTATCAACCGAATCAACCTTCGAGTTGGTTTTGATCTCAACTCCGAGGCTTTCGATGATATTAATCTCGGCATTCATCACGTCTTTGGGTAACTGATACTCTGGGATGCTGGAGAGCATCTTGCCGCCCTTGTCCGGCAACGCCTCAAAGACGATAACCTTATGACCGATTAGATTCAAATAATAAGCGATAGACAATCCGGCCGGGCCGGAGCCAACCACGGCTATCTTTTTGCCGGTGGTCGGGGCGACTTTAAGCTGCTGTCGCCAAAAGCCTGAGTCATTAGCCGCAGCAAAACGCTTTAGCGCCCGGAGTTGCAGCGAACCTTCATACTTGCCCCGCTGACATTCCGATTCACAGGGACGCTTGCAGACATGACCCAATACCAGCGGGAACGGCGCCCGTTCCCGGATCACCGCCGCCGCTTCAGAAAACTTGCCTTCAGCAATGAAGCGTACATAGCGGGAGCCGTCAAGACCAGCGGGACAGGCCTGGGAGCAGGGGGCTGTACGCATCCGCTTGGATAGTTCATCGGTGCGGTCCAATATAATAGCGTCCACCGGACAAATGCGGCTGCAACGGCCGCAAGCGGTACATTTGGCCTCCAACCATTTGAATTCTTCTTTACGACCAAAAGTTAACGCGCGGCGGCTGACTTTATCTTCCGTAATTATGTTGATGTTTTTTATATCCTGCTTAGTCATTTTAATTTTCCTTTCCGGCAACCTAACGTGATGTCAGCCGCCCGAAAGCGCCGGCAAACCAGGCTCTAATCTTAAGCACCACATCCATGGTGGCCCCCACCGGGCAGAGATAATGACACCAGAAATCATGGATGAATATGGCAATCCCCAGCATGACAACCACCAGCAGCCACTGGATCACACTGCCCTCCAGGCTGAAGAGAGTGTTCCATGGCTCAAACACAGCCAACTGCGGTTGGCGGAAAATAAACACCAGCATCACTACCGCCCACAGGATAAAGTAGCGAGTATTGCGCAGCGCCAACTGACGCCGGGTGACAGGACGCACCTTGCTGCCACCAATGAAATGAACGCCCTCTTGAACCGCGCAGAAGGGGCAAATCCAGAAACACCAGAAGTTTTTAGCAAAGATCAGCGCCAGCCCGATGATGCCGAAGACTAAGACATAAAGATAAAGGTTAGTCACCGGCGACGGCGCATAACCCATGGGGAAGACTACAACATTAATCAGGGAAAGCATGCCGGAAAGCGCGATGCCAAAGACGATAAAACCAAAAGCCAGCATTACAAAACGTGGCCACCGTAACTTGCGCAATGCGGGTAAGAGCCGGAACAATAAAACCAAGCCAAGCCCAATGAGTAAAAGTATTTCGGGTGGTCCGAATTTGATCTGTTCTTTTGGGCCAACATATGGCTGCCCCAAATGTTCAGCTAAAAGCAGACGGCCATTATATACTCCCTAAGCTACGCCGCGTGCTGACCTTGTCGCCCCGCTGGCTCCGTCTATATCTTCCCCAAGGGTAAAAGGATCGGAGAAACCACGTCCGATATACTGGCTGAAATACTCCTGATCAGCGAGGCGTACGTAAAACGCTTCCGTCTCTTTGTTTTCCGGTACTAAAACATTGAGTATAACGCCATCGTCGCTCCAAGCTACCATCACCAGCATCGGGCCGCCGTAACCCTGGCCCTCACCGGTGGTAACATAGCCTATCTGAGAAGTGCCGGCGGTAGCTGCATAAAGGTACAGGTTATCTGATGTCTGGCTGGTGATAAGCTCAAAGGAAGTGGCCTCAGGAATGGCATCGGGCAGATATTCTTCAACATCGGTGGAAAGAGTAAGCCCGCCAAAAATCCAGGCGCCAATCAGACTAATGATGACACCAATGGTCAGTACTTTCTTGCCATGAAGCAGCCAGAATTCGTTGCGCATCAACTCAAGCGCTCATTTCCAGACTGGTGGCGTAAATATTAACTTTCGATACTTGTTCATTATTACAAAAAATCATCTCATAATTTAAGTAACCGGGTCAATTCTTGGTCGGAATTACCCCAGCATCTCCGCCACTTTGTTTAGAATGACGGTCATAACCATGATAAAACCGATAGCTACCAGCAAACCTACGAAGATGTTGGCGGCGTAACGCGATTTGGCGTTCGCTTGTTTTTGGACCATAACTCTAGAACCCCCCGACGGACTTTGAGAATAATATCCATAACGGCACCTACCGGGCACAGGTAGTGGCACCAGAAGTCATAAATAAACATGGCGCCGGCCAGTGCGAAGAACATCAACACCCATTGGTCGGCAGTACCCTTAAGACTGAAAAGAACGTTCCAGGGTTCAAAAACTGAAACTGACGGATTTTTAAGTGCCAGCACCAGAAAAAGAGCAATGAACAGTAGAACATAGCGGGTATTTCTGAAAAACTTGAACCATTTAACATCAGGTTGCACCCTCATGTGGAAGATGAGGTGAATAAATTCCTGTACCGCCACATAAGGACATAGCCAGAAACAGTAGAAATTCTTACCCAGTAACACCGCTAATCCCAGAAAACCGAAAACAACGATGTAGATAATAATAAAGGTTTCCAAATGGGGCGAATAGCCGATTAACCAGCTGGCGATATTGGTCAGGCTGAGCGGCACCGACAGCCAGAGGCCGAAGACTATTAGTCCGTAAGTCAGACTGATATTACGCATCCAGTTATACCGCCGCAGCCCCGGTAACATACGCAACAGCACTACCGATACAATACCCAAGATAACGGCTATTTCCGATGCGCCGAACTTGATAGGGTCACCCGGTCCGATATAGGGCTGCCCCAAATAGCTTGCCATTACAGCGCGTCCGATACGAACGCCAACCGCCACACCATTAGACGATACGGTGGAACCGGTTATTGCATCAATGTCATCAGCCAGGCGAAGGGGTTCACTAAAACTGCGGCCGACATATTGGTCAAAAAAGTTCTGGCGCTCCAGAGCCCGCCACCAGGGCAGATCTTCATGGTGCTGCGGAATGGTAACGGTGGTGATAGTGCCGTCAAGAGTCCAGTTTACCAACACCGACATTGGACCGCCGTAACCTGGACCTTCTGAAGCAGTAATATAGCCCAATTCTTCGCCATCAGCGCCTCGGGCTAGATAGATGGTAGCCCCGCCGCTGGTGCGAACGGAATCAAAGGTAACTGCTTCCGGCATGGCTTCCGGTAGAAAGGTTTCATAGCCGGATAAACCATGACTTAATTGACCGAAAATGGCAGCGGCCACCAGAATAATCACAGCCAGACCAAGAATCAGCCTGGAAGAGTGTCGTTTAAAAAAACTACCGGACGGCGACATAAACTTCGCTATGGTCGAGACTGTTGAATTGAGATCTGGTTCTCATATATTTTTCTATCATGGTAATAGCCATCAGATTATTGTGAATCCACCAGTTAATAATAGTTAAATAAATAAATCCCCTCGCGGGTGAGTCGAGGAAACGCCGCTATTATATGCCGATAACTACGTAGTTACAAATCAGCTAGAGGCCACGGCAGGGGGTTTCCGACGGCCAATGATACGAGTCAACCAGATGGAAATCTCGTACAGGACAACTAAAGGTGCAGCGATCAATGATTGTGTAATGGGATCAAGCGTCGGCGTGATGAAAGCCGAAATAACAAAGGCCAAAACTATCCATATCTTGCGTTTGGACGCCAGCCATTTAGAGTTCACAATGCCGGCAATAGATAGAGCGCCCAAGATTATAGGCATTTCAAAGGCCAAACCGATAGACACCAATAGCCTTAATACCAAATCGATATAGGTGCTGATACGCGGTGCCACCGTAACAATTTCGCTGCCGAACTCAAAAAGGAAGTACATGGTCACTGGAAGCGCCAAGAAGTAAGCGAAGGCGACACCGGCAAGAAACAGGCCGACAATAAAGGGAAATCCGGTATAAAGGGCCCTCTTCTCTCGCGGTGTAAAAGCTGGCATTAAGAAAGCAAAAAATTGGTAAAGTATCCAGGGCATCGACAAAATAAAACCTGCCGTCAAGGCGACACGGAAATAGACACTGATATATTCTAGAACGTCAATCGCCTGAACATTGTCGGCCAGTTCCCCCGCCGGTTGGAGCAAAAGCAGAACAAGTTGATCACCAAAGAACATGGCCAGAACGGTGCCGATAACAATACCGACAATTGAACGGATAAAACGCTGCCGCATCTCGGTAAAATGCTGGGTGATGGGCAATCGTCCTTTTTCTTCGGTCACGTTTCCCGGTTTATCCTTCTTCTCAGCCATTTATTTTTTATCGCTGCCGCTCAGGAAGTTGTCCAGACTCTTACTCACTGAAGAGGAACCTGTTGACTTACTGGAACTTGTTGGTTTAGTCGGCGAGGTATCTATGGCCTTGGTAAATTCTTTAGTCATATCCGAAGTCACCTTGCGGAAACCGCGCAGAAACTCCCCCGCCTTTTTGGCAAATTCCGGAATTCTGTTGGGGCCGAAGATAAGCGTGGCGACGACGAGTATCGTGACGATCTCGAATGTGCCCATGCCAAAAAAATTCATCTAGCCACCTATACGCTTTAGTTCTCGATTAGCCCGCCACCGTCTCAGACGCTCAATCGGTCTTAGTTCGGTCACTCACAGACCGCCGATTAACTTCCCTGGCGGCTTCGCCGTCTTCCAGTTTGGATACAACTTTCGGTTTGTCGGTCTTATCTCCCCCGCCGACAGCATGGCGCAACTGTTTCACGCCTTTGCCCAGATTCTTACCAAACGCCGGGACAAAGGCCGCCCCGGTGATAAGTAGAATTATAACAATTATTAGTATGATTTCAAAAACGCCAAACCGCATTACACTACCTCTTGTGCGGAAGATATTCTCCCATAAAAAAGGAACGTCAAGCTACTCACCGTTATTTTATACTTTTTCTGAGGTCTCAGTTTTGGGCGTCTCAGCTTCAGGCTTGGGAGCCTCAACTTCCGCTTTGGGTGCTTCAGCCGGCTGTTCAGCCTTCACTTCCTCTTTCTTTGCTTCCTTCTCTTCATCCTCGCCAGTGGAAGCTTTCTGGAACGACTTCAGGCCTTTACCCAAAGCCTCGCCCACCTGCGGCAGTTTACCGACGCCGAAGACTAAGAGAACGATCACCAAGATAATAACAAGTTCCATAGGTCCCAAACGCATATCTAACCTCCTGAGTTATGGCAGGTAATTTCTGCTAACTGAGGATGAATGATACTCCGCTATATGGCCATTGTCAATCGTCGTTGAACATAAAACCCCCCAAAACGAGCATAAATTAGCAAACTATTACTTTGTTTGCTAATTCCTAAGCTTGGCATCGTTGCCTGGTAACAAAGAGGATGGGCTTTACCTGCCAAGCGATGAAGGTTATACTAGAACACTTGTGTAAAATACTGACGCTATGCTATGATGGCGGGGAGCTTTCAACGAAAAAACAAGAAACGAGTGGATTATGAGTGCAGACAAGAATGTAGAAAAAGAAAAGGCGCTGGAGATTGCCGTCGGGCTGATCGAAAAACAATTCGGCAAGGGTGCCATCATGAAGCTGTCAGACGCCGCTTCTTTAGTAGCGGTAGAAGTCATCCCCACCGGGTCACTGGCGCTTGACCTGGCATTGGGCGTCGGCGGCCTACCCCGCGGCCGCGTTACCGAGATTTACGGACCGGAAGGCTCCGGCAAGACAACGCTGGCCCAGCACATCATCGCCGAGTGCCAGAAACTCGGCGGCAAGGCGTTTTACATTGACGTGGAACACGCCTTCGACCCCAAATATGCCAAGCTTTGCGGCATCAACCTCGATGAGCTTTATATCGCCCAGCCAAGTGCCGGAGAGGAAGCCTTGGATATCTGCGAAAAACTGGTCAGGAGCGGTGCCGCCGACCTGGTAGTTATCGACAGTGTGGCCGCTCTGGTACCCAAAGCGGAACTCGAAGGCGACATGGGTGATTCTCACATCGGTCTTCAGGCGCGCCTGATGAGCCAAGCGCTCCGCAAACTCACCGCCGCCATCGGCAATACCGGCACAGCTGTTGTCTTCATCAACCAGCTCCGTGAAAAAGTGGGCATTATGTTTGGTAATCCTGAGGTCACTCCCGGTGGACGGGCGCTTAAGTTCTACTCCTCGGTGCGCCTAGACCTGAGGCGTATGGAGACACTTAAATCAGGCAATACCGCCATCGGCAGCCATGTCAAGGCCAGGGTAGTCAAAAACAAGGTAGCGCCGCCCTTCCGTGTCGCCGAATTCGACATCATGTTTGATTCCGGTATTTCCCGTGAAGGCAACCTGATAGACCTGGGTGTGGAGACCGGCGTCATAAAGAAGTCCGGCTCTTTCTTCTCTTACGGTGACATCCGATTGGGTCAGGGGCGGGAAGCAGCCAGAACTTTTCTCGCCCAGAACACGGATACTGCCGATGCCATTGAGCAGGTTATCCGCAATACCACTGTCGCCGGACAGCTTAACGTCGAGGCTGACTAGTCGGATAACCTGCAAATTCGGACCATGCCAACGCCGGGCTTTGGAATTGCGACCAAGTAAGTCGGCACTAGAAATATTGAAGGAATAAATTCATACCAAAACGGCAAACAGGCGCTAGGCCGCTTGCCGGTGGCGCCGAAGTATATGATGACATGCTCCTTCCCGCAGTTGACCAGCAGCCGCGGGAATCAACTGATGCCGCATGTTATCAAGCGGCGGTGCGGTTGCTGGCCCACCGGGCGCGGACTGAGGTCGAAATGAGGCAACGCCTCACCCGTAAAGGTTTTGAAGCTGAGCCGATCACCCGAATCATTACTCGACTGAAAGAATCCAAGCTGATTGATGATGCCGCCTTCGCACATGCCTGGAGTGAAAGTCGCGCTTTTGGCAGTCCCCGTGCTTCTCATGTCATCAGGCGAGAACTCCGAGCCAAAGGTATATCGAATGACACAGCCGAAGAGGCCGTCACTGGGCTTGACGATGCCGAGGCGGCTTTAAAAGCGGGAGTCTCCCGGGCCGGACGATTATCCAAATTGCCGCCTGAAGAGGCTCGGCGCAAACTTGGCGGTTTTCTGCGACGGCGAGGTTTCGGCTGGGAAGTCATCGGGCAGACACTTCGATGTCTTGAGTCAGAAGGGTTTCTCGGTGAAGTTGACACTTAATGAAGGAACACCTTAGTATTAGCCGGCTACCCCCAGGTACCGGCAGCCAATTAAATATATATATCGGGGGTTTTTTATATAATGGGTCTTGACAACGTACTGGCTATTTTTTTTAGTTTCGTAATCGGCGCCATCTTTGGCGGTATGGCTATTTTTATATCCCGCGGCACCATGATTTCCCGCCAGCTGAAGATTGCCCAACGCAAAGCATCTCACACCATCGCCGAATCTAGGTCTGAAGCCCGGAACGTCATCCAGGAAGCCCGGGAGGAATCCGACAAGTTGCGGCTGACCGCCGAAACCGAACTCCGTGAACGCCGCACCGAGCTGGTCAAGCAGGAAAACCGGGTCACTCAGAAAGTGGAAACTCTGGAGCATAAGCTGGAAAACCTGGATCAGCGTGAACGTGCCCTGCTCAACCGAGAAAAATCTATCGAGGAAGAACTCGAGAAGGTTGACGAACTCCGTGGACAGGAACAGCAGAAGCTTGAGGCTGTGGCCGGTTTAACCACTCAGGAAGCTAAAGACCATCTACTGGAGATGGTCGAGTCTGAAATGCAGCAGGAGACTTCCCGCCGCATCCGTCAATGGGAACAAAAAACCAAGGAAGAGACTGATGAGAAAGCGCGCGAGATCGTCATTCAAGCGATTCAGCGCTGCGCCTCCGATGTGGTTGCCGAAACCACTGTCAGTGTGGTGCCTATCCCTTCAGATGAAATGAAAGGCCGACTCATCGGGCGCGAAGGCCGCAACATCCGCGCTCTAGAGCAGGCCACCGGTGTCGATCTCATCGTCGACGATACGCCGGAAGCGGTAACCGTCAGCAGTTTTGACCCCGTGCGTAGGGAAATCGCCCGCCTGTCCTTGACCAAACTCGTCCTTGACGGGCGCATCCACCCGGCGCGCATTGAGGAAGTGGTGGCCAAAGCTAAAGAAGAGGTTGACGCCGCCATGCAGATTGCCGGTGAACAGGCGGCCTATGCCGCTGGTGTTCACGGTTTACGCCCTGAACTGATCAAGATTATGGGGCGGCTGAAATATCGTACCAGCTACGGCCAGAACGTATTGCAACACAGTGTTGAAGTTGCCCAATTAGCCGGGCTCATCGCCACCGAAATGGGGATCAATGTCAACATTGCCAAACGCGCCGGCTTCCTGCATGACATTGGTAAAGCTGTTGACCGTGAGGTTGAAGGCACTCACGCCGCCTTGGGCGCCGATCTGGTCAAGCAGTGGGATAAGTCTGTCGATGTTTTCCGTGGCGTTGCCGAACACCATATGGATATGCCGGACATCTCCATCTGGGGCTTTACCATCTCCGCCGCTGATGCCATCTCCAGCGCCCGTCCAGGTGCCCGCCGTGAGTCACTTGAGAACTACATCAAACGCCTGAAAGCCCTGGAGGAAATAGCCAATAGTTTCGAAGGCGTTGAGCGCTCCTATGCCATTCAGGCCGGCCGCGAAGTCCGTATCATGGTCAAGCCGGAGGTTGTGGACGATCTGGGCGCCATGCGCATGGCCCGCGACATTGTTAAAAAGATCGAGGAAGGCTTGGACTATCCCGGTCAGATCAAGGTGACGGTACTGCGGGAGACTCGGGCTACTGACTACGCGCGGTAAAATCAGTTTATTTGTCATTATTAAGGGAGGAGATTAATCTCCTCCCTTTTTGCTTGTCTATCCCAATCTTAACCCTTGACGCCATCGCCACTCCGTGCCATAATAATTGCGAAAGGTCGCAATAACAATGAGTTGCAGTATTATTCTCAAGGAAAAAGGCTACCGCCTGACGCCACAGCGCCGAGTCATTCTGGGCATCCTCCATGGCGAAGGCACGCACCTGACCGCCGACGCTATCTATGAGGAAGTCAAACGTAAAATAGCCGGGGTCAACCGCTCTACGGTATACCGGACGCTGGAGCTTATGGAAAGGCTTGGCTTGGTTGTTAAAGCCGAGCTTCACGGTTCTCACGTTTATCACCACTCAGAGGAAGGCCATCATCATCATCTTAAGTGCCGAGGCTGCGGTCAGGTTGTTGAATTACCCGAAGAGTCCCTGTCATTGTTGCGACAGGCACTGCTGGAAAAACAGGGTTTTGCCGCCGACCTGAACCACCATGTCATAACCGGGCTTTGCCATCATTGCCAGAGTAAATAACAGATCAAAAACTAGAAGAGAGAGCGAAAATGCACATACCCGATGGATTTCTGAACGCTGTAACGATGGCTACTACCGGTGTGGCCTCGGTTGGTGGGCTGGGGGTTGCGGTTAATATGGCGGCCAAAAAGCTGGGCGAGAAACAGGTGCCGCTAATGGGCATGCTGGCGGCTTTCATTTTTGCTGCCCAGATGCTTAATTTCCCGGTGGCCGGGGGCACCAGCGGTCATCTCATCGGCGGCGCACTGGCCGTTATCCTTATAGGGCCTTGGGCGGGGGTAATCATCATGTCCGCCGTACTCATCGCCCAGTCGCTCATCTTTCAGGACGGCGGATTGCTAGCATTGGGCGCTAATATCTTTAACATGGGCATAGTAGCCGTTTTCGCCGCCTATTTTATGTACAAAGCGACGGTTGCTGTTCTCGGCGACAATCGGCGGGGCAAACTCATCGGTGCCGCGGCCGCTGGCTGGGCTTCGGTGATGCTAGCATCGTTGGCCGCAGCTATCGAACTGGCTGTTTCCGGCGCATCGCCCTTCGGTGTGGTGGTGCCGGCGATGCTGGGCATTCACGCCTTGATCGGTATCGGCGAGGGAATGATCACTGTCCTTGTTGTCTCGGCAGTCATGGCTTCCCGCGCCGATATTCTGCAATTGGAGAGGATTTAATATGAGCTTCAAGAAGTGGTGGCTGTTAGGTTTGGGGGCAGCACTTCTATTGGCTACGCTGTCGCCGCTGGCTTCAGGATCACCCGACGGCTTGGAGCGGGTGGCTGAAGACCACAGCTTCATCGACACGGCGCAATCGTCTCCATTCGAAATCATCGCCGACTATGTTTTCCCCGGCATTCACAACGAGGCACTGGGCACAATACTGGCTGGGTGGATTGGCGTACTGATCATGTTCGGCACGGTTTACGGCATCAGTTGGCTGATAGCCAAACGCGGGCGAAATCTTTAACGAATGACAAGGCTACAAGAAACAATAACTAAACTTGGAACTTGTTTGTAATTTGTATCTTGATTATTGCGATTTGAATCGATGCGACACAGCTTTTTAGACCAATACAGTAACCTTGATAGTCCAGTGCGGCGATTAGATCCACGCACCAAATTCTTGCTGGCACTTTTTTTTATTGTGGCCGTGGTGCTGACGCCGGTCGGCGGCTGGCTGGTGCTGGGTGCCTATTTCAGCATACTGGCCGCGGTGTTTGCCATCTCTCGGCTACCGCTGAACTATGTCCTGAAACGCTCGGCAATCATACTGCCTTTCGTCCTATTGCTGGGCGTCATCAATCTTTTCACTCGCCCCGGAGCGGAGATTTTTGGTCTGGACATGGGCAGTTGGCATTTTGGGGTTACAGACAGCGGTCTGCTTTTTGTCGGCACACTACTGCTTAGAAGTTGGTTGGCGGTGCTGGCACTTATCCTGTTGTCTTCGACGACACCGCTACCTAACCTGTTAAAAGGTCTGGAAAAGCTTAAACTGCCTAAAATAATGGTAATGATACTGTCTTTTATGTACCGTTACCTTTTCCTGCTCATCGATGAGGTACTCAGAATGAAACAGGCGCGGGATTCACGTACCGTCGGAGCGATGTCCAACAGCTTCCAGGCCAAAACGGTCGGTGCCATGATCGGTACCCTGTTCATCCGCTCTTATGAGCGCGGCGAGCGAGTCTATGCCGCCATGGTGGCGCGGGGATTTGACGGGAGTTCCCGGACACTCAACGAACTTGCCTTCAGCCGCAACGACGCCGTTGCCGTCCTGATTGTGGGAATGCTTATTTTGCTGCCTTCAATGACGAGGCTAATACTGGCATGAACGAAGTGATCAGTATCAATAGCCTTAGTTACGATTACCCTGACGGCCATAAAGCCCTGGATGACGTTAGTCTGAATATTAAACGCGGCGAGAGCGTGGCCATAGCCGGCTCCAACGGCGCTGGCAAATCAACGCTCCTCTTACACCTGAACGGTATCATCCACGGCACCAACGGCGCGGTTAAAGTATCCGGTTTACCAGTGATTGCCGCTAATCTAAAAATCGTACGGCAGCAGGTTGGAGTGGTCTTCCAAAACCCCGACGACCAGCTTTTCTGCCCGGAGGTTTTCGACGATGTGGCTTTCGGCCCGATCAACATGGGTATGTCCGAAGCTGAAGTGCGTCAGGCAGTCGCTGATTCGCTCAAAGCCGTCGGTTTGTCCGGTTTTGAGCGCCGCTCATCGCATCACCTGAGCTTGGGGGAAAAGAAACGGGTATCAATGGCCTGTGTGCTGGCAATGCGTCCGGAGGTGCTGGCACTGGATGAGCCGTCAAGCAACTTGGATCCGGCGGCCAAGTGGGGGCTTATCAGCCTGTTGAAATCACTAAACATTACTATGATCGTCGTCTCGCATGATCTGGAGCTTATCGAAGCCCTCTGCCCGCGGCTGATCATCATGAAACAGGGGAGGGTCCTAGCTGACGGCGCGACCGCGGAAATCATGGCTGACCAGGGGTTGCTGGTGGCGGGGGGATTGGCAGCGCCACGTTAAGGGCATCAACGAGTAATCCATATCAACGACAGGCTGACAGCCGATTTAGAATGAGATTTTTTTAAATCGCGTTCAACTCAGAGTTTTGCGTGATTCCGAATTTCAACATTTTAGATTTGTTTCGTATTCGAAATTAGAATTTCTGGTTTAGCATCAGCTATACTTCACATATGTCTCTCATCGACCTCATCAAACACCGCAAAAGCTGCCGCAAGTTTGACCCGTCGCGTCCGGTTCCACCGGAGCTTGTCGAAAAATGTCTGGAGGCGGCAAGACACGCCCCCTCCGCCTGCAACTCCCAACCGTGGCACTTCATCATAATCAGCGACGAGACAACCCGCCGCCAGATCTGCGATAAGGCATTATGTACCGACCTTTACAAGATGAATGCTTTCTGCCGCGACGCGCCGGTGCTGGTTGCCCTTGTATCGGAGAAGATGCGTTTCTGGGCTACTGTCGGTTCACAGACTCGGGACACCCGCTATTATCTTATTGACATAGGTATTGCCGGGGAGCATTTCGCATTGCAGGCTGAGGAACTGGGGCTGGCTACTTGCTGGCTGGGATGGTTTGATGAAAAGGCGGTAAAAAAGACATTGGGCGTGCCGCGGGGCAAACGCATTGACGTTATGCTGGCATTGGGTTATGCCGACTCCCGATGGCACGGCAAGCCTCATCCTAGGAAAGAACTCAATGAAATGTCGTCGTTCAATGTTTATCGGCCGATTGAATCGGATACTTGATCAAAGCAGGCCATACTGAGCAAGTCATCTTTTACTGAACCCAGTCAGCCTGTCTTATAAAGGCCTTTGACCACGATGTATTCCGCCACCGGCGGCGGCACCAGATGATCTATAGGCAGCCCTTTTTTAACCCTCTGGCGTATAGTTGAAGCGGAGATATCAATTTCTGGTCCGGTCATTATTACCGTTCGCTGCCCGATGCCCGGTATCAACTTTTCGAGGGCTTCAAGGTCAGGCTGGGCGAACCCTATCCGGTGTGCGGCCGCCAGATGAGCGGCACTAATAATGCGCCGCGGTTTATGCCATGAAGGCAGCGCTGTCAGATTATCCCAACCAAGGATAAAGTACAGTTCATCGCTGGGATATTTATTGTGCAACTCTTCAAGCGTTTCCCAAGTATAAGACGGACCGAGACGTTTAATTTCAATATCACTGATCTCGAAATCCGGTTTTCCTGATATGGCCAACCTCACCATCTCCAACCGCTCCGCCGCTGGGCTAACGGGCAGTGACGCCTTAGCCCAAGGCTCTCCCGCTGGGATGAAAATGACTTCATCAAGAGCAAGGCACTTTTTAGCTTCTTCCGCCAACATTAAGTGGCCAATATGCGGCGGGTCAAAAGTGCCTCCCATAATGCCGCGTTTCACCAATGAAATTCCGTATTGCCGATAAAGAATTTTTCACCGGGTTTAAGCTTAGCGGCCTTAAGAGACTTTCCCACTCCCCAACGCCAGAGTTCACCGAACAACTGACGCCTAACTTCAGGATCATTGGTCTCAGAACCGTCCACTAGACGCTCAAATTCATCCGACTGGACATGCCAGCCGTCAGTATCAAGAGTGACCGTCACTTTTTCCTTCTCCGGTTCCGGTCTGTATATCTTAATCACTTCAGATTCATCCTCACACAGCGCTTGCGCCTGCAACACCCGGTCAAGTTCCGCCAAGAGAGCGTCAACCCCCTCACCTGTGGCCGCGGAGATGAATAAAACCCCGATACCCGCCGCCCCAAAAGTTTTCTTAAGCTCCGGTATCCGTTCCTTCACCACTTCAAGGTCTATCTTATTGACCACTACGACTTGCGGCTTCTGGCCAAGCAGCGGGTCATACAACGACAATTCAATGTTGATTTTGACCATATTGTTGACCGGTTCCGCCGCCGATCCATCAATGAGATGTACCAGTACCCGCGTCCGGGAGACATGGCGTAGAAACTGGTGTCCCAATCCCTTGCCCAAATGCGCGTCTTCAATAAGCCCCGGCACATCGGCTACCACCCAGCGCCGGTTCGCCGCCTCAATGACCCCCAGTGCTGGCTCCAGCGTTGTGAATGGATAAGCGCCCACCCTCGGTTTAGCCGCTGAAAGAGCCCCAAGGAGCGATGACTTACCGGCGTTAGGCAATCCAACGATACCGGCATCTGCAATCAGTTTCAGTTCCAGTATTAGTATCTTCGACTGGCCTAAGACGCCTGTCTGGGCCAGTTTTGGCGCCTGGTTAGTAGATGAGGCAAAGTGTGTGTTACCAAGCCCTCCTTTGCCCCCATGAGCGGCCACAGCCCGTTCTTTATGGCTGGTCAGGTCAGCAATGATTTCTCCGGTATCCTTGTCTTTGACCACCGTGCCCACAGGGACCTTGACCACCATATCTGCACCGCTTTTTCCAGTGCACCGTTGCCCGGCGCCGCGGGCGCCGTTTCCAGCATTAAAGTGCCGCTGATGACGGTATTTCATCAGACTGCCCATATCTTTATCAGCTTCCACAATCACGTTGCCGCCACGTCCACCGTCGCCCCCGTCCGGGCCACCCCGCGGTACGAATTTCTCGCGACGGAATCCGGATGAGCCCCGACCGCCGTCACCACTATTAATTTCTATTTCAGCCTGGTCTATCAATAGATATATCCTTTCCCGGTCAATACCGGGCTCTTGTCGAATTCTTCAGTAGTTATTTCTTAATTAAGTATATCAAAATTAGAAGTCTGTAACAGTAATATTTATAGGACATTGTGCCATTCCATCGTGATGACTTCGTGATAAGTCTTTTTTAATCGTGACCCTATCTCTGGTTATTAAAAATTTCTGCCGGTTGTCTAATGTTTGTTTGGTTTTGTATCGAATCGGAACAAGCAGTTATCGAATATCGGCTGTGGTTAATACGGTTGTCTACGGCCCGATCCCCAAATTGAAGACATTATCATAAATAAGTCGAGTCAGTGGTATGGCTTATTTGAGGGTGCCTAGCGATAGTTGTTTCGATCTGAGCAAAGGTTATCAAAGGCCGCCGTTTGGTTTTTGATAACTCTTGTACTATTAAAGAAGGAGAAGGAAGCGTAGAAAAACAGACGACTGGACCAGAAAAAGTTGGAGGCCGACTTATTGTAACGCAAACATTTAGCGCCGTCCGCCCATGAGCAACATCACAAAGTACAAGAGTTGCATCACTGCCTGCAGCATGGCTGCTATATAGGTCAGGGCTGCGGCGGATAGAACAGCGGAAGCACCATTCATCTCAGAAACCGAGGCCAGGCCTGTGGAGCGTAGCATTTCACGAGCACGGGTGGAGGCGTTGAACTCTACCGGCAAGGTGATTACGGTGAAGACTACGGCAGCGCCGAAGAGAGCCACGCCAGCCCAGGCGATATCCAGTCCAATGGTGGTACCGAAGCTATAAAGCAAAAAGCCGCCAATAACAAGTATGAAACCGAATTTAGAGCCTATGTTGGCCACCGGATACATGGCATTACGCAGCTTAAGCGGACCATAGGCGGTGGCGTGCTGTACGGCGTGACCCACCTCATGGGCAACAATGCCCAGTGAAGCCACCGAGGCCTTGTTGGCGACACCCGGTGACAGCCGGAGCACTCGGGCTTTGGGGTCATAATGGTCAGACAGTTTACCTTTGGACAATTCCACCTGGACATCCGGCAGATTGTGCTGGTCCAAAAGCCACCGCGCCGCCACCAGTCCGGTCATGCCGCGGTCATTGGCCACCTTGCTGAATTTGCCGAAAGTAGACGAAACCCGCCATTGAGCGTACAACATCAGCAGCAGCGGGGGAATTATCAAAGCCAGATAAAGTTCCATCACATCCTCCTGTTAGACATAACGATGTAAATATATTATAACAAAATATATGTTCCGGCTCAACGCAAGGTGTCAGGTGACGCGTTTATACTCCGGCCTGTCAGGCGTTATCCAAGGGTACTCAGGTTGCCCGCAATGCGGCTCTGGGACATGAAGTGTCAGCTGTTTGTTAAAGGTTGACACCACCTAGTAAACAGCTGGACTGATTCTGAGCAATACTGTTCGTGACGAGCTTGGAACAGGCATCTCGGCGTTAATCCGTCTTTCCTCGCCTCTCCAGTGCCTCCTCGCATTCGGCCACCAGATTGTGCAGGCCGCAGGCCAGGCACGAACTGTCGTGACAGTCTCCGGTAGCCTCCTCCGCCAGGGAGCGGCGGTATTCCCGCTGGAGGTAGCTATGGCTTACCCCGCATTCGATGTGCGACCAAGGAAAAACCTCTTCCAGAGGCCGCACCCTACGGGCATAGAAGGCCGGGTCAAGCCCGGCTTCGGTGAAGGCTTCCGCCCAACGTTCCCAACTGAAAAACTCCGTCCAGCCATCCAATGTGCTGCCCCGCCGCCACGCCCCAAAAATAACTTGTGCCAACCGGCGGTCGCCACGGGACAGGGCTGCTTCCAGCAGACTCATCTTGGCGTCGCTCCATGAAAGGCGGATTCCCTTGTTTTTAACCCTGTCCAGCAAATACCGCTGCTTGACGGTGATTGTCTCCTCGTCGTCCTGGGCGGTCCACTGGAAAGGGGTATGAGCCTTGGGGATAAAAGTTGCCAGGCTGACACGGAGAGTAGGCCGCCGCCCCGGTGCGTTTCGCCCGAGGCCGTGAACCCTGTGCAGCATATCGGCCATAGCCGTAAGGTCGTCCAGCGTTTCCGTTGGCAGTCCCAGCATGTAGTACAGTTTAAGCGTCGTCCAGCCGCGCTCGAAGGCGGCGCTGGCCGTGGCAAGTATCTCTTCTTCCGGGATCACTTTGTTGATGACCCGACCCAAGCGCTGACTGGCGGCTTCAGGGGCAAAGGTCAGGCCGCTCCGGCGCTTATCCGGCAGGCTCTCCACTAGCGCAACCGAACCGGAGGTGACACGCAGACTGGGCAGGGAGACGGCGATATGGCGGCCTTTATAGCGCTCACCGAATTCGGTCACCAGCGCTTCGATGCCGTCATAGTCCGAGGTTGATAACGATAGCAATGAAATCTCATCGTAGCCGCAGTTGCGGATGATGGCGTCGGCGGCCTCCAGCACTTCTTTATGCGGCCTCTGGCGCGACGGGCGGTAAACAACTCCGGCGTGGCAGAAACGACAGCCCCGGACGCAGCCGCGGGAAATTTCTATGACGCCGCGGTCCTGCACCGCTTCCAAGTAGGGCACCACCGGTTTGACCACCGGTGGTGGCAGCTTTTCGATGATGCGCCGGATGATCTTTGGCGGCGCCGAGGGATGCGATGGAGTTACCGAACTGACCGTGTCGTCGTCGTTATAGGTCACATGATAGAAAACCGGGATATAGATGCTGTCAATGGCCGCCAGTCTTTCCAAAAGGCCTGCCTTGCCGTCGGGTTTTCCACACGCTTTCCAGTCGTTGAAAATATCTAGAAATTCGGCGATTGAATCCTCCGCGTCGCCAATGAAGAAGGCGTCGATGAATGCGGCCATTGGTTCCGGATTAAAGGCAGAAGTGCCGCCGGCAATGACAAGGGGCCATTCTTCGCCGCGCTCCGCCGCCCACACTGGCACCCCCCCCAGATCCAGCATCTCCAGCGCCGTGGTGTATGACAGTTCCGCCCCGAGGGAAAAACCGACTATGTCGAAATCCTTGACCGGGTGCTGGTTCTCCAGGGAAAGGAGCTTTAACCCGTTATCGCGGATGGCTGCTGCCATATCCGGCCAAGGCATATAAACACGTTCGGCCAAGTCATCAGCGCGACGGTTGATAATGTCATAAAGAATAGGCAGCGACAAGTTGGCCATGCCCACCTCGTAGAGGTCAGGAAAGGCTAACGCTACTTTAACCGGTGTTTGCTCAAAATCTTTGGTCACGGCATGCCACTCGCCGCCGGTGTAGCGGGCCGGTTTTTGCACTTTGTTCAGGATTGAATTGGGATAAGACAAGTTATTGTTCTCCGTATTAAATTAAAGCAGAATTAGTTGCTTCGCTATTAGGACTTGGTGTTATTATCGAGTTCATTGAGATGGAACATCATTCCGTCTCGCGCTGCGATAACCCGTACTCCGATGCGCTGCGTCATCGCTTCGGCAGCTTCCCACGGGTGGGCTCGCCAAACATTCATGCCGAAATGGGTCAGAATGGCGGCCTTCGGTTTGATAAGGCCGATTATTTTTTCGGCATCGGCCAATATCAGGTGATCGACGTGTGGCTTCGGCTCGATCAAAACGACATTGATGATGAGCAGATCAGCCTTATAGACCTCGGTCAGTTTATCGAAATACCTTGTGTCGGTGATGTAGGCAATGGAGCGTCCGTTGGAATGGAAGACCAAGCCGTAGGTTTCCACCGGGTGCTGGTGGCGTAGCGGTGTTTCGAATTTTAGGCTGTCGAGGTTGTATTCGCCGCCCTCTTCAAGAGTAACCACTTCTTCGAGGAACTTCCTCAGGTAAGAGAACATCACCGGCTCCGGGCCAAATGCGTCGACAGGGGCGTAGAACTTGCCCCGGCCGCGGAAGCCGCCGCCGGTCATGGCTTCAATCATGACGTTGGTGTCGCCGGAATGGTCCAGATGCCGGTGGGATAAGACGATCGCGTCCAGCGTCTCCGCCCGCAACTTGCGCTTATTAACCTGGACGATGCAGCCGGGCCCCGGATCGACCAGAACGTTTTTGCCGGAAAGCGACAGCCACAGCCCTCCGGAGGCTAGTATCTGATGTGCCACCATGATGCGGGCGCCGCCGGTGCCGAGGAAAGTTATCGTATCTTCTTGAATATCAACTTCAGGCATAACCGTTCAAGTATAGCGAGATTTTATTGATGACGCTATTCAGCAATCTGCGTTATCGTGCTAGTATATAAGGACCTAAGCATTTTTTTGAGGCTGTTATGAATGATCGTCGCTTTATAATTGTTGTCGGAGCCATCGCTTTAGCGATATCCGCGTTACTGTACACACTGCATTATGTGATTTTCGCTGACGCCCATCATATCTTTATTTTCATGTTGCATGATTTTGCTTTTTTACCGCTTGAGGTCTTTCTGGTAGTTGTTGTTATTGGACGTCTTTTAGCCCAGCGGGAGAAGAAAGCGCTCAATTCCAAGCTAAATATGGTCGTCGGCGCCTTTTTCATGGCGGTGGGCAATCGCCTTTTGACTGAACTGTTGACTGATTTCTGTGATAGGGAGACACTCTACGAGCATTTCAAGATAAGCGATAAATGGCAGGCCGAAGATTTCCGCCGTGCCCGCGCCAAGGCTTTGGAGATAAAACTTGAGGTAGATTTCAATCGCATAGACCTAGACGGCTTGAGAACCTTGCTAGCTGAACAGCGCCCGTTTCTGATGAGCCTCATGGAAAACCCCAGTCTGTTGGAGAGGGAGGCTTTCACTGATTTAATGTGGGCGATTACTCATCTGACAGAAGAGTTAGAGGCCCGCGATAACCTATCAGCCTTACCGGAAGCCGACCGAAAGCATTTGACCGGTGATATCAACCGTTTCTATGACCGGTTGGTGGTGGAATGGCTGATCTATGCCGAACACCTGAAAGCCCATTACCCCTACTTCTATTCGCTGTTATTGCGCACCCATCCGTTCCAAAAGGAGCCGTCGGCGGTAGTTAAGGCCTGAAAAGCCTATAATGATTTCGGATTGCGGACACTTGGATTTGTTTAGAGTTTAGATTCCTTCGACGGATTCAGTATAGGATCAGGATTTATTCCCCCATCATTCAGGGGTGTCAGCGTAAGTAACCGTCTGGCGGTGTGCGGATATCGGGCGATAAACAGCAGCTCGTCCTCAACCAAGGGCTTGTGTGATAACACGTTGGCAAAGCGCACCAATTCCAAAATATCCTTCGCCTCTTCTGTGTCCTTAAAGTGCCAAGACATACGTTCACTCATGATGTGGGAAAAGCCGGAGATGCCGGAATACTCGCCGGCACAGATCTCCCGCCCGGTTTCCACATATTCTGGCTCGCCGCGGCCCAGTTCTTCACAGCCGTAGAGTTCGTAGTTGTGGGGGTCCTTAAGGATGCCGTCGGCATGGATTCCTGACTCGTGGGCGAAGGCATTGGCCCCGACCCCAGGCTGGTTGATGGGAATGGGTACGTTGAAGGCGTAAGAGGCAAACTTGGCTATCTTCCAGCTTTTGGACAAGTCAATAGGGTTGCCCAGCTCGTATTTTCCGGCAAATCCTTTGCTTTTAGTCAGGGCCAACACGGTAGCAATGAGGTCGGCGTTACCCGCCCGTTCACCGATACCGTTAAGGGTGGTGTTGATATAGGCGTCCTGGCCGCCGTCGACGACGCCGCGGGCTCCTGCTATTGAGCAGGCTACCGCCATGCCCAGGTCGCCGTGGCAGTGGAGTTCAATGGGTATGCCCACCTTTTCCGCCAAAGTTCGTCCCGTGTCATAAATAGAAAATGGATCATCGTAGCCCAGTGTGTCGCAATAACGTAGGCGCGACGCTCCGTGAGCCTTGGCAGCCAGGCCGTATTCGACCAGAAAATCAATGTCGGTGCGGGACCCATCCTCAGCATTGACGCCCACGCTCTCCGCGCCCAATTTGTAGGCCATGTCAACCGCCGCGGTCATATCATTAATAATATCCTGGCGTGTCTTTTTGCCTTTAAACTTGCCGTTGATCATCTGGTCTGAGGTGGAGATAGATAGGTTGACGTGCTTTAGTTCCGGTACCATTTTAAACGCCAGTTCCACATCGGCGGTGATTGCCCGCAGCCAGCCCTCGAGACGGAGCGGAGTAATAACGTTCAACTCGGCTAATCTTAAGTTAGCCCTTAGGTAGTTAGTCTCATGTTTAGTTGTGGGGAAGCCGAATTCCGACTGGAAGACGCCCATTTCCGAAAGGTAGAGGTTGATCATGGTTTTTTCCAGCTTGGACAAGCCCAAGCGTGCCGTCTGCACACCGTCGCGGTTCGTAACATCTATAATAAATATTTTAGGCATATTTCACCTCATTTTAGGGATAGTTGTAAAAGCAGACTAGCTTATAATACTAACATGAACAGGTGTTGCTAACAAGATTTATTGCCCCGCCACCACTCCCGACGCCCACGCCCAACCCAGATTATAACCGCCACGGTGGCCGTTAACGTCCAGCACCTCTCCGGCAAAATGGACGCCCTCGACCAGTTTAGACTCCAGCGTACCGAGTTTGACCTCATCGACGGCAATGCCGCCGCTGGTGAACTCCGCCTCGTTCCAGCCGCGGGTGCCGGAAACCTTGAAGCGTCGGCCTTTGATTGATCTCACCGCGAGGTCGAGATTGCCTTGCTCGAATACTTCCTTGAAGGCGCCGCCAAACTTGTTGGGTAGTATTCCTGCCAGCATATCCTCCGATGGAACGTTCATTTTGCGGCGTTTTTTGAGTTCATCTTTCAAAGCTGTTTCGTCCATGAACGGCGCCAGATCGACGGCCACATCAACATCCGTCTGATGCTGTCGGTTTATTGCTACCGACACAGCTTCGCTGATGTCCAGGATACAGGTGCCGGACAGGCCGTATTTAGTGAAAAGGAGTTCACCGCTTACCGGCTTGCCCGATTGGTCGTTGATGACGCTGCGGGCGCTGGCGAAGATGCGTTGTCCCTGGAGCAGGTGACATAAATTATCTTTTATCACCAGCGGCACGGCGGAGGGAACTGGTTCGATTATGGTGTGACTCAGTTGCCGGGCGAGTGTAAAGGCGCTGCCGTCTGCGCCGAAAGATGGATAGGTCTTACCGCCTCCGGCAATGATGACTTTGACGCATTCTATTTTTTTGCCCGACTTTGGTGATACTGTCAGGCCGTTCGATGTTTTGATAACAGAGTCGCAGTCGAAGCCATATTCCACCGGTACACTAAGCCGCTTGAGTTCCAACTCGAGAACTTTTAGCACCGAGGCCGCTTGGTTGGTGCGAGGGAAGATGCGCCCGTCCTGTGAATAAATTTCGAGACCGAGGCCTTTGAAGAAATTCAAAATCTCCGCTTTGCCGCAGCGGTTGAAGACTGATTTTACCAAGTCGTGGGCGGCGGTGTTGTAGAAGGTTTCGCCAAGGGTGTCGTTAAGGAGGTTGCAGCGGCCGTTACCGGTGGCCAGTATCTTTTTGCCCAGGAACGGCGTTTTTTCACAGATAACCACAGATTCGCCGCGGCGCGCAGTGCTGATAGCGGCGCAAATGCCCGCCGCGCCGCCACCAATAATCACGGTTAGATTATTCTGCATTGTCTGAGATTATACCGCGACAGCGGTATAACAGGCGACTAAACCGGTTTATCAGCAAGAGGCTGGTAATAATGCGGTTTTCAAAGATCCGGACACAGGTTTAAAATTCGGTTATGCGGGCTTCCTCGACCAACATTGAACCGAGGATTTTCTCCAGTGCCATAGTGTGGCTGCAGCGGCCCCAGGTGACAAAGAAACTGCAGGTACAATGCCACTGGCCATCTTTGAGTTGAGTATCGTGAATACCATTCTCGCCACGGAACTTGACGCTTAGATCTGTAAAGGAAATGCGGTCCGGTTCTTGGGCGTAGCGGTGGGCTTTCTCGATCTTGCCGATTAAGCTGGATTGCATGTTACCCCTCCTCAAACCTTCTTTATGAAATTAATAAGCACCGCCGCGGCATACGCGTCAGTGCTTTAGCGCCCTGTTGCCCGAGGGCTGGTTACTCGCATGTCTGAAGATACCTCAGCACATTTTTCACTCCTTCATTCTACGCTTCTCCGGCGGCTAAGTCCATAGGTTTTCGGGTTATATTTTCTTATATCAACTTTTTGCCCGGCGGCGGGCAATGCTTTACAATACGGCCGTGAAATCTCTGGTACAACGGGTCAGCCGGGCAGAAGTACGCGTCGGGGACGATATTATCGACAGTATCGGCGGCGGTCTGGTGGCTTTTATCGGTATTGCCGCTGGCGACGAACATGTCGATATAGATTACTTGGTCAACAAACTAGTCAATCTGCGCATATTCGCCGATGCTGACTCCAAGTTCAACCTGTCGCTGCTCGATGTAATAGGGGAACTTCTCTTAATCAGTCAGTTTACCCTTATCGCTGAAACCCGCAAGGGCCGCCGTCCCAGCTTTACCGATGCCGCGCCGCCGGAACAGGCCGAGATGTTGTTTAATGAATTTGTCATCGTAGCTAGGCAAACCGGTATCAAGGTGGCTACAGGTAAATTTCAGGCGCACATGCAGGTGGAACTCATTAACGACGGCCCGGTTACTATAATGCTAGACTCCCGTGACCGGCTGCAGCCGCGCTCCTAGACAGACTGCTTATTCCCATTTTTCAACTGCCATTCTGAAGAAATTGAGCCAAATTGGAGTGTTTAACTCAATTACAGTAGTCTGTCATACCTGTAATCCTCGATATCTGAGAGCACATCACAATAAACCATAGCTCTTAAGCTGAACCAGCCAATAATCGCCTGATCTCCGCCACTGCGTCCACCCCTGCCATTTCACCGCGCAAGATAGCATCGCGTGCTAGGCTAAAATCCCCTAGATGAATACCGGTCATATCTGGCTCAATAGCCACATCAGCATCTTTGATGCCGTCGGCAGCCAGATGAGCTGAGGCAATATAAACGACCTGGCTTAGAACACTCAGGATGTTGGGCGGGTGTTCGGGAGAACGGCCTGATTTGTCGCGGCGGTGTGATGGAAGGATTAGGTGTTTCAAGACATTTACCGCGATGACTTTATCCGCCCCCAAAGATTTACAGGGCATCACCGGTAGGGGATCTACGATACCGCCGTCAACCAGATAGCGGCGTCCCATTTTGGGTACTTTAAAAATCAGGGGCAGAGCCATGCTGGCTAGCACCGCATCCAGTACCTTGCCACTGGTGAACACCACCTCCTCACCGGAGTAAATATCGGTGGCCACGCATGCGAAAGGCTTTTTTAACTCACTAAAATCAGGATCACCGATTATTTCCCTGAGCTTACGCTTAATGCGACGGATACCGAAGATGCCGCTGGTTTGTAGTGGATTAAGGTCAATAAGATGAGCTAATTTATCTGAGCTAATACCCAGGGCTTTGGCCTTGATCTCCGCGGCGGACAGACCGCGGGCGTAGGCGGCGCCGATGATGGCGCCCATGCTGGTACCGGCCACCATGTCAATGTTGATACCCTCGCGCTCCAGTACCTCAATAACACCAATATGCGCCAATCCCCGCGCCGCCCCACCGGAAAGCGCCAGTCCCAGCTTCATATGATCGCTCTCACGATGACAGGGTCTCCTTGTACAGTTCGACACCCTTTCTTCCACTCAGGGCGGCCAGCATCTCGGCCACTGTTTTTTTATTCCCCGGATGCCGCAGTTTCGGTACCAGGTCGTTCAATGGCACTAAGACAAAAGCGCGACGGGCTAGGCGGGGATGAGGAATGATCAGAGATTCAGTGCTCATTTTTAAGTTGCCGTAGAACAAGATATCAATATCAATGATGCGTGGTTGGTTGGAGGTTGTTTTGCCGCGACCTACTACCTGCTCGATGCCCTTAAGAAGTTTCAAGAGGTCGGTCGGGGCGATATGGGTCTGCACTTCAATCACCATGTTGAGGAACCTCTCCTGTTCTGGCACATCCACCGGATCTGTCTCATAGACTGGTGATTGGCGCAATATCTTGAGTGGACGGCCTAGTATACTGATAGCGCGTCCCAAATTGGCTATGCGGTCGCCCAAATTAGAGCCCAGTCCCAGATAGACGGTCATTGCAGAGGTCAGCACCAGTTCATTGTTATCAGTCATCATGTCAGCCTCTCAATACGGCATCGCTCATTTCGGCTGCCTGAATATTCTCTTTGATATCATGCACCCTGACAATGTCGACGCCTTCCATGATGCCAATGACCGTGGTAGCGACAGTCCCCATCAAACGGTCCTCGACCAGGGCGCCTCTCAAGACCTTGCCGATGGCGGATTTGCGCGAGGTGCCTAATAAAATTGGTTTGCCGAGTTGCCTCAATTCGCCTATCCGTCGCAGCAGTTCGAGGTTCTGTCCGACCGTCTTGCCGAAACCAAAACCCGGGTCAATAATGATATTCTCAGGCAGAACACCCGCAGCCTCAGCTTGTTCGATGGCCCACTTCAGGCTATTGATAATCGCTGGCATGATGTTGCTTACCGGTACGTCGCGTTGGCTGGAAGTAATAACGATGGGCAGGCTGTGCCGGGCGGCCACTTCAGCTAGGCGGTGATCTCGCTTGAGTCCCCAGACGTCATTAAGCAGGTTTGCCCCGGCCTGCACCGCGGCCTCAGCTACCTCCGCCTTATAAGTGTCGATGCTTAAGGGAATATTGAGTTCGGCCTTAAGGCGTTCTATAACTGGGACGACCCGCCGTATCTCTTCATCGGCGGTGACTTTCGGCGCGCCGGGGCGGGTGGACTCTCCGCCGATGTCAATGATATCGGCACCCTCGGAAACCATACGTTTAGCCTGCGCTATGGCGGCTTCAACATTATCAGCCAGCCCGTCACCAGAGAAGGAATCTGGGGTGACGTTAAGGATACCCATGATAAAAGTGCGCTCTCCCCAGCGGAACATGGTGTTGCCGATGCGGGTTGGTTCAAGTAGGTTAGTGTTATCGTTCATAATATGGATTCAGCTAGTAATGATAACATACTAAGCGGGCGGCCTTAAGGGAGTCCTTTATGACCATCCATGATTTGCCGCGAGAAGCCGTGGACTTCAGATGTTTTTCTAGAATTACGTCCAAGGGTAAGCACCTGCCCGGTCTGGATGGAGGAGAAGCCGTACTTCTTGCGGATGCGATCGAGAGCCCGGTCGATAGCGACATAACCGGCAGTGGTGGCGGGGGAAAGAGGCAATTGTGTTTCAATGCCGCCAAGATTACCAACACTGACGCCCAAGAGTCGCACCGGCAGACGGCTGTGGCTCAGAGCCTTCTGAAAGAGATTCAAGGCCTCATCGTAAATAACTTCATTGGCGTCGGTGGCAAAGCCCAAGCTCCGTTGTCGGGTGATGGTCGTGAAATCAGCAAACCTCAAGCAGATTTGAACCACGCTGCCCTTCTGGCCGTAACGCCGGAGGCGCGCGCCGACCTTTTCCGACAGATAACGTAAAGTGGCGTCCAGAAAATCACGGTCGAGGGTGTCTTCATTGAGCGTCGTCTCGTGGCTGACGGACTTGGCTTCGGACGGCGGTTCGACGGGGCGGCCATCTATTCCGAGGGCGTGATCATGCAGCACCTCGCCGTAAGTGCCAAAGCGGTCGGTAAGGGTACTTATGGGTAGGCGCGCCAGTTCGCCCAGTGTCTTGACACCCAGACCGTGCAGGATTTTAGCCGTCTGCTCTCCGATGCCCGGCATTTTGCTGATGGGTAACGGTGCCAGGAAAGCGGCCTCGGTGCCTTCCGGTACCTCGAGCAGGCCGTCGGGCTTGGCCGCCTTGGAAGCCACCTTGGCGACTATTTTGCTCGACGCTAGGCCTATACTGGCGGTGATACCAATGTCCTCACAGATGCGTTTCCGGATCTGCTCACCCATGACCTTGAGCGTGCCGTGAAGGGATTCAAAACCGGTGACTTCAAGGTAGGCTTCGTCAATACCCACCGGTTCCAGAAACGGAGAAAAATCAGCCAATATCACCATGAATTTTTGCGAGGCGTCGCGATAGAGCTCGAATTGGCCGGAAAGGAACAGGCATTTCGGACAGAGGCGCTCGGCTCTCTTGAGCGGCATACCGGAGTGAACACCGAACTGCCGCGCTTCATAAGAAGCGGCTGCCACTACACCGCGGCCCTGACCGGGGATGCCGCCAACGGCGACCGGTTTGCCCCTGAGCGACGGATCAAAGACCTGCTCCACTGACACAAAGAAGGCATCTAGGTCGATATGCATGATACGCCGGGACATCATTCACCCCTTGAAATGAAGGATTTGAGGCGTTTTTCTAGATCAGAGCGCGGGATAAGCAGACGACGTTGACAGGTGCCGCAGACGATGCCGATGTCGGCGCCCAGACGGTAAACCTTCCATTCATAACCGCCACAGGCATGCGGCTTGCGTAGGCGGAGAATATCATTAAGGCGAAAATCGATCATCATATTAAATCCCAAACACCAAGTTCCAAATCTCAAAACAATTTGGTTATTGTATCTTGGTTATTCCGTCCGGTAACAGTTGATCTCGTCCCTCAATGCTTGTGCAACCCGGCGGGCAATGGCGGCGTAATCAGGCCCCGATGAAGCGTAGAGAATCTGACGGGAGCTGTTGATGATCGCCAATTTGCCGTTGACATCAGCGCCGTATCTTACCGCCTGTTCCAGGCTGCCGCCCTGTGCCCCGACACCGGGGATAAGAAGAGGCAGGGTAGGATGGGACTGCCGGATATCTTTAAGTTCCTCTGGTTGAGTGGCCCCTACCACCAGGCCGAGGTTGCCGTGTTTGTTCCATTCCCCGACTTTTTCTGCGACCACACGATAGAGTGATTTACCGTCACATCGGAGCGACTGGAAATCGGCAGAACCGGGATTCGAGGTGCGGCAGAGAATAAAAACGCCTTTGTCCCGGTACTCGAAAAACGGTTCTACAGAGTCATAGCCCATGTAAGGATTTACGGTGATGGCGTCAGCTCCCAAATGATCGAAGGCAGCGCGGGCATAGGCCCGGCCAGTATTGCCGATGTCGCTTCGTTTGGCGTCGAGGATGACCGGGATGTTTCTGGGTACTGCTTCAATCGTAGATTTGAGTGATGCCCAGCCCTCAGCCCCCAGCGCCTCGAAGAAAGCGGAGTTGGGCTTATAGGCGCAGACCAAATCATGAGTCGCCTCTATAATGGCATGGCAAAATTCGAGAACGCCGACACCTTGCGGCAGCTTCTCCGGTTCCGGATCCAGCCCGATACACAGCCAACTGTTGTTAACACGGGCGACGGAAGTCAATTTTTCCAGAAAAATCATTATCTTATGTTATCAGGACGGCGGGAAGTGGACAAGAAAAACTTTTTTAAATGCCGGATAAAGTCGCTATTACATATAACCGGCGGGACGTCACCGGACCGGTGATGGTATAATGGGGCCGGGTTTTACCGTATGTTTACTCATATTCACGTTCATACCGAGTTCAGTCTGCTGGACGGCATGTGCCGTATTCCGGTGTTGGTAGCCCGTGCTAAAGAACTGGGGATGACTGCCCTAGCCATCACCGATCATGGCGCCATGTACGGTGCTTTGAAATTCTACCGGGAATGTCAGACTCAAGGTATTAAGCCCATCATTGGCTGTGAGGTCTATGTCGCCCCAAACGCCCGCACTGATAAGACCGCTGCGGACAAAGCCCACCGCCATCTAGTACTCCTTGCCAAAAACCGGACCGGTTACCGCAATCTTTTGCAGCTGGTATCTCTGGCTAATACCGACGGCTTCTACTATAAGCCGCGTGTGGACAAAGAGATTTTAGCCAAGTATCGCGAGGGTCTTATTGCTCTGTCCGCTTGTCCCTCTGGTGAAGTGCCGCGGCTCATTCTGGAAAACCGGCTGGATGAAGCTAAGCAGGTGGCGTCATGGTACCGTGATAACTTTGGTGGTGATTTTTATTTTGAGATTCAGCGGCATCCGATGCCGGAGCTTGATAAGATTAATAACGCCCTTATCAGCATGTCGAAAGAACTGGGTATCCCTCTGGTAGCTACCGGTGATGTCCATTACATTCGTCGAGAGGATGCCCAGACTCATGATATGCTCTTGTGTATTGGCACGGGCTCCTTGGTGAGTGATACCTCCCGCATGAAAATGCAGGCGGACTCATTTTATCTGAAGAGTGAGGCTGAAATGGCCGAGCTTTACCGCGATATACCGGAAGCGTTGGAGAATACCAACAAGATCGCCGACATGTGTGACCTGACACTCGAGTTCGGTCGGCTTCACCTGCCGCAAATTGAACGGCCTGAAGGCATGACCTCTGACGAATACGTTGTCGACCTGTGCTATAAAGCGTTACCGAAGTATTATCCCGATGCCTCAGAAGCGGTCAAAGAGCGTCTGGTTTATGAGTTGGATGTTATTGAAAAAACCCAGTTCGCTGATTACTTTTTGGTCGTCTGGGACATCATCCGCTTCGTCAAAGAGCGCGGTATCTACTACGGCGTCCGAGGTTCGGCTGCCGCTTCCATCGTGTTGCGGTGCCTGGGTATCACCGAGGTCGACCCGTTGGAGTACAAGCTGGTCTTTGAGCGCTTCCTGAACATTGAGCGTAAAGAAATGCCTGACATCGACATGGATTTTCAGGATGATCGCCGCGATGAGGTCATCGAGTATGTCTCTGCCAAATACGGGCTGGATCATGTAGCCCAGATTATTACCTTCGGCACACTAGGTGCCCGCGCCGCCATCCGTGACGTCGGTCGTGCGCTGGGCATTAACCTATCCGAAGTTGACCGGGTGGCTCGGATGATACCCTTTGGCCCGAATATGACGCTGGATAAAGCGCTGGAAGAAAACGCCGAATTGCGTGAGTCAGTGACCTCTGACGGCACGGTGCAGAAAATAATTGATGCAGCGCGTCAGGTATCCGGTCTATCACGGCACGCCAGTACTCATGCCGCTGGTGTGGTAATTTCTAAAGACCCTCTTGCTCTCCACGCTCCGCTGCAGCGCCTTAACCGGGAGTCTTCCGGCGGAGGCAAGGCCAACTTGGTTATGACCCAGTTCACTATGGAAGACATCGGACTCATAGGCCTACTCAAAATGGACTTTTTGGGTCTGGCCAATCTGACCATTCTGTCGCTAGCGCAGAAAATTATTGGAGAGCGCAGCGGTCGTCCGCTTGATGTTCACCGCATACCTCTTAGCGACCCTAAAACTTTCGAACTACTGGCTGCCGGCGAGACGATGGGTGTCTTCCAATTGGAAGGCGTCGGCATGCGCCGTTATATCAAGGAACTGAAACCGACCCATTTTACCGATATCGCCGCTATGGTGGCCCTTTACCGTCCCGGCCCCATGGAACAGATACCCCGCTTTATCAAGAGTAAACACGGTGAGGAACCCATCACCTATCCTCACGCCGCTCTGGAAGAGATACTGGAAGAAACCTACGGCGTCATCGTGTACCAGGAGCAGGTGTTGTTCATTGCCCGCACTTTCTCCGGCTTCTCGCTGGGTCAAGCCGATATCCTCCGCAAAGCCATGGGTAAAAAGAACCCGGAGGTCATGCAGAAGCAAAAGCAGAACTTCATCGCCGGCGCGCTCAAGAATGGCTATACAGAAGATTTGGCCGCGGAGATATTCGGTCTCATTGAACCGTTTGCCGGTTACGCCTTCAACAAGGCCCATGCCGTGAGCTATGCCCTCATCGCGTACCAGACGGCTTATCTCAAGGCCAATTATCCGGTCGAGTATATGGCCGCCTTTCTAGCCACTCAGTGTGATGTCGCGGAGAAAGTTGCCGCCGCTGCCACGGAGTGTCGCCGCCTGGGCATTGAGTTGTTGCCGCCGGACGTCAACTCAAGCGGGGTTAATTTCACCATTGAGGACGGCTCATCCGGCCCGGCAATCCGTTTCGGGCTGGCCGCGATCAAGAACGTCGGAGAGGCGGCTGTAACCGCCCTTGTCGAGGAAAGGCTGAGTAATGGGTCTTTCCGCAGCATCGAGGAATTCTGCCGCCGCGCTGACGCTTCATGTATGAACCGTCGCGTGCTGGAGAGCCTGATTAAGGCCGGGGCACTGGATTCGCTCGGTGAGCGCGCCACTCTCCTGCATAATGCTGGACGCGTCTTGGAATTTGCTGACCGTGAACGCAAGATCAGGGATTCCGGTCAGAGCACCTTGTTCGACCTCTTTGGCGGTGTCGCCGAGGCGGTGCCGATGGCGCTGGAATTGGAAACTTCCACTGTGTCGCTAAATGAATTGTTGACTTGGGAGAAAGATCTGCTTGGTCTATATATCTCAGCTCATCCCTACAGTCGTTTTGTCGCCCATACAGAGAACGATACCACAGCGCTCTGCGGTGAGATATCGGATGAACTGGAAGGTCAAGTAGTGACACTGGCCGGTATGGTGGTGACGGCGCGGGCATCACAGACCCGGGACGGCAATACCTTCATGAACGTGGAGCTTGAGGATCTAAATGGCCGCATAGAAATCATTGCCTGGCCGCGTCTGTACTCTCAGACTAAAGAATTCTGGCAGGAAGGTAATGTTCTACTAGTAGAGGGCAAGGTGGTTTTCCGCGGTGACCGCGGCTCTATCCACGCTGACGCGGTAAAACTTTACCAGCCGGGCATTGCCGAAGATGATATCCAGGCCGGACAAATGGTACGGGTCAAACCGCATGGTGGCAACGGTTTTCGCAACCGCGGCAGTTTCCCACCTAAAAAAGCTGCTGTTGTGAAGCAGAAAGTTTCAAGGGAAGAGCCAGCACCGGTAACTCAAAACAATATTCAAAAAGATAAGGAAACACCACAAGTAATGTCCAGTTGCTTAAATATAATCCTTTCACAAACTGAAAACTCGGTAGCTGACCTTAAGCTTTTTAATCGGGTTCTGGATATTTTGAGCATTTATCCCGGCCCGGGAAACGTTAACCTACAGATTACCTGCCCCGATCGTCTATATCGTCTCAAGTTGTCGCAGGTGCGGGTAATTTGCAATGATGAACTTATGGCCGAACTGGAAACGCTTTTGGGGAGTGCCGGAAAAGTGAGTTATGAAACCAGTGGACAACACTGATTGGCAAGCCGCCGCTACTGCGTCTAATGAATTTGCAGCTATACTTTGGCGCGATATTCTGGTTGATTCAGGCATCCCGGCTTATATCGAATCATCCGGTTCCGCCACCTTCTTACAGGTAGCCTCGGCGCTGATGCCCCGGCGGGTGATGGTACCTCCGGGCCGTTTGGCTGAGGCTAAAGCTATTTTAGCTGAGATAGAAGAGGTGGATGAGCCATCGAGCGATGAAGCCACCGATGTGTGATAAATGGTTAAAAGGCGTTACCTGGGGCTTGGTAGCGGTCATACCTCTTTTAATTATAAGTGCGGTTATTGCTTTTACATTTAATTTTCAGCCGCTCTATGAGTACGGCTTTGACCGTTACAATGTCGTAGAAACCACCGGCCTTGCCGACTCCGAGCTTTCTAAAGCTGCCAGCGGTCTGATTGATTATTTTAATTCTGGTGAGGAATTTATCGATCTTACCGTGGAAAAAGATGGACGGGCTTTTACCTTGTTCAATGAGAAGGAAATAATCCATCTCTACGACGTGAAAGGGTTGATGCGGTTGGACTACGGGGTATTAGCTATGGGATTCATCTATATGCTACTGGTATCCGGACTGATACTGTACCATCGGGAGCCACGGCGGCTGATGCCGCCGATGTTCTGGGGCGGTGCGCTCACGCTTGCTATAGTTATCGCCATGGCGGCCATGGCAACTGTTGACTTCAATGCCTTTTTCACTCAATTTCATGTAATCAGTTTCGCTAATGATTTCTGGTTGCTTGATCCGGCCACAGACTACCTGATAATGCTTTTTCCAGGGGAATTCTGGCGCGATGCCGTCGTAATTATCGGTTATGGCATCGGTTTAATAGCTGTGGTGACGGTGTTTATCAGCTGGCGTAACCTCACCGGTCGACGACAACCATCGTAGGAGCGGATTTCAAACCCGCTCGCCTTTCCAGGCAGACAATCCAATTCAATACTACATGTGAAGGAGAATGTATGAAGGATATGGAGCGCTTCATAACCGGCTTTAAAGCCTTTCAGAAAGACTATTTTGGCTCAAAAACTTCGCGTTTTGAAGCTTTGAAGTTGGGGCAGAGTCCCAAGACCATGATGATTTCCTGCTCTGATTCTAGGGTGGATCCGTCCATCCTGACCAACAGTCGTCCGGGTGATATTTTCATGGTTCGTAACGTCGCCAATCTGGTGCCGCCGTATGAGGAAAACGACGGTTATCATGGCGTCAGTGCCGCCCTTGAGTTTGCTGTCTGTAGTCTGGAAGTGGAGCATATTATCGTTCTGGGACACTCACAGTGCGGTGGTATCCACGCATTGATGTCAGCAGAACCTACCAGTGGCGGAGGGGGGACGTTTATCACCCGCTGGATGTCAATTGCCGCTCCGGCGCGGGAGCGCATTCTATCAGAACTGCCCGGCAAAGCCCCGGCCTTGCAGCAGCGGGCCGCCGAACAAGCGGCTATACTTCTTTCCTTGGAAAACCTGCGGACTTTCCCGTTTGTCACTGAACGGCTTTCCGCAGATAAACTTTCTTTGCATGGCTGGTATTTTGACCTTGAAACCGGGGAACTACTGGAGTACCGGACTGAGGAGGGGAAATTCAAAGAGGTTAAATAGAGGCTTTATAAAGTTGGGAGGAGATACGGAAATATAGAGGGAATCAGATGCTGGCTGAACAGGTTTCGGTGTGTTCTGTGCCTCAATAGCTTTAAGCAACACTTCAGAAAGTCAAAGATCATCAATTACCTGACCATTATCATTGACTACCGGCAAGATGGCCTCTTCGATATACATCTTGGACCAAGAGTTTGTTGCCCACTCATCTTCCTATTTAAAATAATTATGTCTCGTTCTAATCTGTAATAGGATTCGGGCAACTCCAGAATTGAATAACGAAGGATTTGTTAGTACATATATGTCGGGTCGAACTGGAAGGTTGGTACTTCTTTCTTCCACCAATCATCCGGGTTCCTGGTACCATAACCGAATGCCGTCTCCATATCGGCGAAGAACCCGTTGAAGAGAGGGGTTATAGACTGCGTGGCTCTTACAATCCCATGGATCATTGACTCATTACCACCGTTGAACACGCAGGTGCCGTGGCAGTTCTTGCAGCGCGGGCAGCGGAAATTTAAGAGTCTCCAGCCTTTATAGCCCGGAATGTAGTTTTGAAGTTTTTCTTCTTCGGGGCTCTCATGATCCCATCTCTTTTCGCCAAAGGGCATGCTCTCATAAGGGCAGGCATCAGCGCAGGTCATACAGTCAACACAGAAACGTTCTATACCTGCATCGATTGGTTTGGTCGGAGCCAAGGGCATGTCGGTAACAATGCGCCCCATCCAACGGAACAAGTTGCCGTGACTGTATGAGGTGGCAACCATTGCAGATCGTGAATGCTCACCAATGCCAGCAAATGCCGCTACGGAGTTAGAATTAGTGAAACCGCCAGCCTCCATGTGCATAAAGCCCATAGAGCCCATGAAATAGTGTACATTTATACTGCACCCCATTAAGAAACAGTGACGAAATTAGGTAGAATGGTGGCTGAGAAAGAAAGAGGCAAAGCAGCCATGAAGTACCGTAAATGGGATGCCAAAACCAAAGCGATGATTGTCCTGGAAGGGCTGAAAGGCAAACCGGTCAGAGACATTTGTGTGGAATACCAAATCAGCCAGACTCAATATTATCTGTGGCGGGATAAACTCCTCAGTTCCATGCCCCAGGTATTCGCTTCCAACAGTCGTAAGGAAGAAGCTCAGACCAGAGAAATCAGCCGATTGAAAGAAATCATCGGAGAGCTGACGGTGGAGCTAAAAAAAAGCGATTTCGGGCAGTAACAATGAAACGGGGCGAGTCTGCCAGTACCGTAAA
>FLOH01000740.1_pt1 | contig 60720 bp, 55 predicted proteins | sample 756751 | NCBI WGS metagenome assembly FLOH01 (sample SAMEA4026879, study PRJEB14308) | marine metagenome | biome: coastal water; material: water | depth 74 m
TACGCTTGCATTTATTACTTGATAAACCTGATTTATGGTTGGTGATTCCGCTTATTAACAATCAAAAAATTACCGGCTTCATTATATTATATAAGCCTAGGGTCGATAAAGAATTGAATTGGGAAATTTTTGATATCCTTAAAACGGTTAGTTTACAAATCGCGAGCTACCTTGCGGAACAGGATAATTTAAAAGCACTTGCTATCGCTAGTGAATTTGAAGAATTTAATCGAAAATTTGCCTTTGTTATTCATGACATTAAAAATATGGCAAGTCAGTTATCATTACTGCAAGCAAATGCAGAAAAGCATGGCAATAATCCAGAATTTCAAAAAGATATGAAATTAACGGTGAAAAATACCGTGGAAAAAATGAATAATCTATTGTCGCGCATTAATATTGTACAAGAGCCTTCATTAGCCAAGAAAAATCAGGAAATTGATGTTATAACGATTTTGGAGCAAGGCGTTGATAAGTTTAAGAAGGCTCAACAAAATGTTGAATTGAACACAGATATTTCTTCGTTATCAGTGCTGTCTAATGCGGAAGATTTAGATATAATTTTTATGCACATCATTCAAAATGCCCTTGATACTAATGCCACTAAAGATCACGATCTTTCGGTCAATATTAATGTAAGCCAAGAAAATGATTATGCTATTATAAATATAGAGGATTATGGAGAAGGAATGAGTTATGAATTTATTAGAAATGAATTATTCAGACCATTTCGCTCTTTAAAAGTAGGCGGCTACGGTATCGGGGCCTATGAAAGTCGGCAGCTTATTCATAATATGGACGGACGGATAGAAATAAAAAGCCGCGAAGGGGCTGGCACGTCTGTTCTCATTTATCTAAAAAAGGCAGGATAAATGACAGAGGGCATCCGCAAAATATTGATCATTGAAGATGATGAAGGTCTGCAACGTCAGTATAAGTGGAATTTTGATAATTATGATATTATATTTGCTGGTGATAGAGAGCAGGCATTGGACTATATTAATCGTTATGATTTAAAGGTTGTCTTGCTCGATCTTGGCTTGCCACCTGACCCAGACGGCACCACGGAAGGGTTTGCAATTTTGAACGAAATCACTCAACGTCAGCCAAATTGTAAAATTATTGTCGCCTCCGGACATGAGGCACGGGCCAGTGCTATTAAGGCGATTTCACTAGGGGCCTATGATTTTTATCAAAAACCGGTTGATGCAGATGAAATAAGGTTCATGGTTGAGCGCGCTTTTAATTTATATGATCTAGAACAAGAAAATAGACTATTGCAAAAGCAGCAAAAAGCGCCTCGTCTGCGCGGTCTGATTAGTGCATGCGATAAAATGGAAAAGGTCTGCGCTGTCATTGAAAGGGTTGCCCCGACCAATGTTTCCGTTTTGTTATTGGGTGCTAGCGGTACGGGCAAAGAATTATTGGCCCACTCATTACATGATTTAAGTGAACGCTCAGAAAAACCTTTTGTGGCGATTAATTGTGGTGCTATTCCAGAAAATTTAATTGAAAGCGAGCTTTTCGGCTTTGAAAAAGGTGCTTTTACGGGTGCCCATAAACAAGTTAAGGGAAAGATTGAAATGGCCGAAGGCGGGACCTTATTTTTAGATGAAATAGGCGATCTTCCCCTTGCTATGCAGGTCAAATTATTACGTTTCCTTCAAGAACGCATCATTGAAAGAATAGGTGGGCGCAAAGAAATCGCCGTTGATGTTAGAGTGGTCAGCGCGACCCATCAACAATTACATAATCAAAGTGATGGTGGTGTTTTTCAAGAGAACCAATTTCGCGAAGATTTATATTATAGGCTCAGTGAAATTGTCGTCAATATTCCAGACCTCAAGGATCGAGACGGTAATGCTTTATTATTGGCCCATAGTTTTTTGAACAAATATGCCAATCAATACCAAAAAGGCGCGAAAACATTTGATCACAAAGCCGTTAAAGCCATTGGCTCTTATCAGTGGCCGGGTAATGTCAGGGAACTTGAAAACCGTATTAAAAGAGCGGTCATCATGAGCGATAATAGCAAAATATCCTTTAAAGATTTGCAAATAGATTATGATGATGGTCAAAATGATGTGATGAATTTAAAGGAAATTAAGCAAATAAGTGAAAAATCAACCATTATCAAAGCCTTAGCGCAGAGCAAAGGAAATATCAGTGAAACCGCGCGACTTCTCGGCATCAGTCGGCCAACCTTTTATGGTTTACTAAAGCAATATAATATAAATATAGAAAAATAGATTTGGATATTAAAATAAAACTATGAAGAAACTTCTTAATATTATTTGCAAGGTGGCTCTGGCGTCCGTGTGGTTAATGAGTAGCTTTTTATTGCCTGCTTTTTCTCAAACCTCTCAAATCAACGCGCCTCTTTCACAAAAAGAATTTCAAAGAGCAGAGCTCGCCAAGACCATTGAGGAGAAACGTGACGCGCTTTTTGACGATCCTCAAAATGGCCAATTACACTGGTCGTTGGCAAAGCTTTATATCATTCAAGGGTCTGTTGATATTGCAGAAAATGAATTAAAGCGGGCAATGGCACTTGGGGTTTGCCGTCAAGAAATGATGGTTGATCTGGGATCTGTTTATTTAATGGGCGCTAAAACAGATTTAATAATTTCGCAAATTTCAGTCGATGAAGCCCCTTTAAAAGATCGCGGCGAGGTTTATCTTATTTTAAGTCAAGCCTATCTTAAAGTCGGTGCGCTTGAAGCCGCTTTGGAAAATAGTTTAGCCGCAAGCGCCTTACTTGATGAAAGTTTTACACTCAATTCCACCCTTGGCACGATTTATAATCTTTATGGTAACTATCAAAAAGCAGAAACCAATGTGGATAAAGCTCTTGAGTTTGATCCAAAAAACGTTGAAATGCTTATCATAAAAGGGGAGCTGGTTCATAGAAAATATGGCTCAAAACAATCTTATGCCTATTTTGAAAGGGCGGTATTTTATCAGCCAGAAAACCTACAAGCCCAGATCAAAATGGCCGGTGTTCTTTATAATTTAAAACTTGATAATCAAGCCATGAAGCATTTAAAGCGAATTTTAAAATCTGAAAAATCGCACCCATTGGCGAATTTTTTGGCGGCGTTGATCTCGGTGCGTAAAAATAATATATCAAAGGCAAAAGTATTTATGAATAATGCCAATGATACTCTAGATGATTTTGCCCCCGCTTTATTGTTAAAGGCTAAATTGAGCTACAGCGATGGCTCCTACGCTAAGGCGCAACAAACATTGGTCAAATTACTATTGATTAATGTTGACCATAACGAAGCACGACGGTTGCTTGGGGCGGCATTGGTTTTTCAAAATAAAAATACAGAAGCCATCAACGTGTTAGAATATATGGTGCAACATAATAGTTTGGAAGAGGTTGATTATATGTTGCTGGCGACGGCATATATGCAAGCGGGGAACTATGATAAGGCGAACTCTTATTTTGAAAAAACGGCAAAGGCCAACCTCGGTCAGGTCACTCAAATGCAGAAGGTTTCTTTGGGAGATTTTGAAGACGGCAATAAAATTGGCGTAAGGTTAAAATTAAATAGCCTGGTCAATCGAAATTTATCATCAAACGAGCCATTGATCATTCGTTCTTATAAGGCCTTTAATGATAAAAAATATAATCAGGTCTTTGACAATGCCGTGCGAATTATCGAACAGAATAGAAGAAACCCTGTCGGTTATAATTTGTTAGGGCTTGCCTACTGGGAATTAGAGAAATTTGACGAAGCGCGAAGCAATTTTAGAAAAGCGATAGACCTTGACGATAATTTTAATCAAGCGCGGATCAATATAGCAAAACTTGATTTTGGTAATCACCGTAAAAAGGCGGCCATTGAAACGCTCAATGATATATTAGAGCGTGACCCTCATTATTTGCAAGCCTATCAAACATTAGCGGATTTTGCTGTTAAAGATCATAAGCCTCAACAGGCAGAAAGCTATTTTTTAAGCGCCATTCGGGCCGAGCCTAATTCCATAGAGATGCACCAAAATTTAATAGATTTTTATTTTACAGAAAAAAATATTCTTAAAGCACGAAACCTTGGTCTCAGCATGATTAAGGACTTTCCCGATCATTGGTTGAGCTATAAAGCCATGGGTCGAATAAATATTGCAGATGGTGATTATGGGGCGGCAGTGATAAATTTTGAGAGCGCCTTGCAGAAAAATCAAAGTGATCAACAAACTATTGTTTATCTAAGCGATGCTTATGGGCAAAATAACCAAGCAATACTGGCCCGAGAAACGCTGCATAAAGCTTTGTTTTTTGTTAAGAATAGGACGCCGATTTTTAAAAGATTAATCAATCTGGCGCTGAGCGATGGTGATTTTAAAGACAGTTACCGCTTTATTGAACAACTCAAACTTGGTGAAAATACCAAAGCTATGGCCTTTTTCTATCAAGGTGAGCTTAATATAGCGCAAAACAAGACGGATGATGCAATTAAGTCGTTTGAAAGTGTCCTTAAAGCGGGCGGCAATAAAAGCGAGGCGACGGCGAAACTTATCCTTGCTTACGGGGCGGCTGATAAAGGCGAGCAGAGTATTGAAATCGCTAAGGCCTGGTTATTAAATAATGCCAATGATACAAGTGTTCGACTTAGCCTTGCCCAAATTTATATGCAATCAGAAGAATTTGATCAAGCACGCACACAATTACGTGAAATCATCAATGTCAAAAGCAACAATAGAGCTACGCGCCATCAAATTAATATTGCCAAAGCTAGGGAATTATTAAGTAGTTTGCAGTAGTTAGTATTAAGTTTTAAAAATTATAATAAAAAATGAGCTAATCTCTTGAAAATACTTTTTTTAAGCCACCGTTTTCCTTATCCGCCGACGCGCGGCGATAAAATTAGATCTTTTAATATGGTTAAATATTTAAAAGAACAAAATCATGATGTGGTGGTGGCGTCTTTATCAAGGTCAGACCAAGAAACGGAAGAATGCCAAGGTATCAAAGAATATTGCCAAGAATTCATCCTCTGCCAAATCAATGAGACTGTCCAAAAAATACGCATGGTATCGCGGTTGCTTTCATCAGATCCGTCTTCGATGGGTTATTTTTATTCAAATGAATTGCAAAACCAAGTTAATCAGCTTTTGAATGATCATAATTTTGATTTGATTATGGTCTTTAGCTCATCGGCGGCGCAATATGTTGATCATGTTAGGGATATTCCAAAAATGCTCGATTTTTGCGACATGGATAGTCAAAAATGGTTGGCTTATGTGAAGTATAAAAAATGGCCGATCAGTATGGGATACTTGCTTGAGGGAATAAAATTACAACGCGAGGAAAAGCGGCTCGCTAAAAAATTTGATTTATGCACCTGCGCCACTGATTTTGAGGTGGAGACCTTAGAAAGCTATAAAACCGGGGTTGCTACTGGCTATTTTCCCAATGGGGTCGATAGTGATTTTTTTAAACCCATTGACGTTGACTATAAGAAAAATAGCATTTGTTTTGTCGGACGTATGGATTATTACCCAAACGAAGTTTGTATCGTTAATTTTTGCCGTCAAATATTACCGCTTATTAGGATAAATTACCCTGATGTCACTTTTAAAGTCATTGGCGCCGCGCCGCCGCCTTCTGTATTGGCGTTAAATGATATTGAGGGTGTAACGGTAACCGGTACAGTCGATGATATTCGCCGCCACGCTCAATCCTGTGAGGTGATGGTGGCGCCATTAGTGATTGCGCGCGGAACACAGAATAAAATATTAGAAGGAATGGCCATGGGCCTTCCTGTTATTTCTAGCCATTTGGCGGCAAGGGGGGTTGATGCGGTTGTTGGGGAGCATATTCTTGGCGCTACCACAGATCAACAATATGCCGATCATGTGATGAAAATTTTCGCCGATATTCAATTTCGTGATAAACTTGCCGCAGCAGGGCGTAAAAGGGTATTAAGCCATCATAATTGGCCTCATGCCATGGCTTTGATGGGTGAAAATATTGAGAAAACCATAAAAGAATTTGCCAATAACAAGCAGAAAGTAGACTGATGCGGGTTTTACATGTCTTTGATCATTCCATTCCTCTGCATAGTGGCTATACATTTCGCAGTTTTCAAATTTTGCGCGAGCAAAGAGCATTAGGTATTGAAACTTTGCATGTGACAGGGATTAAACACAGTGCGCCTTATACGCCTAGTGAGATGGTTGATGGGTTTTTATTCTATCGCACTGCTCCAAAAGGCGGATTGATGAGCAAGATACCATTTTTAAATCAATGGCAAGTGGTCACCAGTTTGCAAAAAAGCATTGAAGCAATTGTTGAACAACAAATAAGTAAATCAGAAAAAATTGACGTGATCCACGCCCATTCGCCCGTCCTTAATGGGTTAGCAGCGCTTAGGGTTGGTAAAAAATATAATATTCCAGTTCATTATGAGATTAGAGCCTTTTGGGAAGATGCAGCCGTTAGCCACGGCACCAGCAAAGAGGGAGATTTGCGCTATAGATTAACCAAAGCGTTAGAAACTTATGTGGTCAAAAAAGCGGCCTCTGTGACGACTATTTGTGATGGTTTAAAGCAAGATTTAATAAGTCGCGGCATTGATGGAGATAAAATCACTCTTATTCCCAATGCGGTTGATATAACAAAATTCTCTGGCCCAAGCGCGGCAGACCCACAACTTTTGGAAAAACTAAAACTTAATAATATGACTGTGTTAGGCTTTATCGGTTCATTTTACGATTATGAAGGGCTCGATATATTGCTTAAAGCCATGCATTCTATTTTGGTGCGTGTCCCTAATGCCTGCTTATTACTTGTTGGTGGTGGGCCAGAAGAGAAAAATTTAAAAAAATTAGCAGAACAAAAAGCCCTTGGTGATCGAGTGATATTTACGGGCCGAATTCCTCATGACAGGGTTCAGGATTATTATAATCTGGTGGATATATTCGTCTATCCTAGAAAGAAAATGCGTTTAACGGATTTGGTGACGCCTTTAAAACCACTAGAGGCTATGGCACAACATAAACTTGTTGCCGCATCTGACATAGGGGGGCATCGTGAACTTATCGAAGATGGTAAGACTGGGGCTCTATTTAAGGCTGATGATCCGTTGGCTTTGGCAAAGAAAATTGACGAATTGGTTAAAAATAAAGAAAATTGGTCTCAATATCATGACGCGGGCCGTAATTATGTGGAACAGGTACGTAATTGGAAAAACAGCGTTTCTGCCTATCCTTCAATCTATCAGAGAATTTCGTCTTAGTGAATTTGCTGTTTTCAACAATTCTTTGTTTTCAACAATGTTATAGGAATGTTAAATAATTTTGACTACAAGTATAAGTATCTTAAATGAATGGAAAACTGGCTGAAAACATGAAAAATAATAACGATAATATTCCTAGAAATTTAATTTTTATGATTGTTTTAATTGTAGCAATCATTTTGGCATATTTTTTAAACTCATCATTACTTTATGTCATCACAGGCATATTTGACATAAAACTTAGCCTTAATTTTACCCGTGCCATAGAGAAAAACAGTCTATGGGGAATATCGAGCTATTGGAGCACATTCGCAACGATAACATTTATTTTAGCATTTTTTATTCCGGCGCTAAAAAATATTTTCAATCTGGTAAAATTAAAAGAAAAATTAAGCACTATGCCGCGCTCCACGGATGATGCGGTACAAGTTACTCGCGAAGTCTTTATGAGAAATATGAGTGAATTTAAGTTTATTTATAGCGAATTTGTTGTTGATTTTTGTGAGTTTATAACCCAGGAAAGCGAAAAAAAAATTCAAAGAAAAGCCAATTTTATTAAAGGCGGTAAAGCAACAATATTAGATCCAATCATTGTTAGTTCTTTGGTGCCGGCGGCGGATATTTTTAAATTGGAAGATATGTTAAAAACGCGGCTTTCTTATTGGTTTTTCAAACCGTTACCACGCCTATTATTGGGATTAGGCTTTTTATGTTTTGTCTTATCCTTTGTGCAAATGTTGCAATTGGCGGGAGACGGACTTTTCAATGATAAAGCCGTTTTGGCGTTATTGATCGGTGCAATTTCATTTGCCACCTCTATTGCCATAGCTTTGGTCATTGGCGCGTTTCATAAAATCCTTATGGGTCATTTAGCCCAGCGCAGCCAAGAAATCGTTAAAATGATCGATCGTTTATTTCACCATAAACAAAGCGACAATGAGCAAAATCTTGAACTTAATGCCATAGAAATTGCCCTTAATAAATCTGTCTCATCCTTTAAAGATGTCAGCAAGATGATCAGCGAAAAGCAAGAAGAGGCCGTTAATCAATTAATTGTTACAAGCATGGATGATTATATTAAGCAAATCAATATCGCAACCCAATCACAAACAAAATTATTACAAAAAACATTATCAGATACCAATCAATATGCCCAAAATATCTCTAAGGAATTAAGCGAAAAACTCGAAGATTTCTCTGGTGAAGCCGCCAAAATTGTTAATAAACTGGGGGAAGTTCAAGGCGATACTTATCAACTAATTGTCGATAAAATTGAAAAATTAGTAACTTCTTTAAATGAAGAAGTGGCTAAAATATCATCTTCAGGGCAGGATAAAAGCAGTATTTTAAAAGATTTAAACAAAACGGCCATAGATTTGAAATCTGTTTCAAGTGCCTCTGATCAAATGATACAGAAATTTGATGGTATGGCACAAGGCCTTGATAACCTACTTAAGGAAATAGCAAAAATGTCCCCTATGAGTGCTGATAAGCGAGAAAAGCTCTCAATGGATCTTCAAGCCCTTAAAAAGAAGTCTAGCGCCCCGAGCAACAGTAAAACTGATGCTAAATTCAAGCCTAAGCCTAAGCCTAAGCCTAAGCCTAAGCCTAAACCCAAACCCAAACCCAAACCCAAACCCAAACCCAAACCCAAACCTAAATCTAAAAAATAATGATGTCTATTGAGGTTAGATTAAAAACAGACCTTTGGGTCGCTTCAGAAATTAAGCGCTGTGAGGTTCTTTTTATGTCAGCGGTGGTTGCCCATCGGGGTGACGATGAACGCGGTATGGTGCTGATTAAACAATATGTTCATACTAAAGGCTGTAGAATTTATAGCCAAATCCGTGATAGTGATGATAAGTTAATGTGGCATCAGCCATTGGGTGATTGTTGGCTTGATGAGCCAAAAGCCGATCAATATATTGCTAAGCAGCGCAATTTTGACGAAGATCTTTGGGTGATTGAAGTCGACGATAATAAAGGGCAATATACACCGAAAGGGTGAGGGATATATGGAAAGCGTTATTAATTTTGGGGTGTGGTCTTTGCTGCCGTTGGTGCTAGCGTTAATAACGGCTTTTTGGACGCGTAGTGCTATTTTTTCATTATTTTCCGGCTGTTTGGTCGGGGTGATGATGATGGGCTATGACCCTAGTGCCTCTTTATGGGGCATTGACCCTGCGGGCGGGCTTGTTAAACTCATTGAAAATTCACTGGGCGGTGAATTTATTCGCATTTGTGTGATAATTATCTTTATCGGTATCCTGTTTGAATTATTCAAAAGGGCAGGCGTACTTGTGGCCTTTGCTCAAAAAGTTTCAAGGGGCGGCACATCACCAAGGCAAGTGAAATTCACGGCCTGGCTGTTGGGGTTTTTAATTATTGATGATTATTTTAGCCCGCTGATGACAGGGCCTATTATTCGTCCATTATCGGACAAGGCCAAAATTTCCCGTGAAAAACTGGCCTTCATATTAGATGCAACTACCGCGTCGGTTTGCGTACTGGTTCCATTTATGTCATGGGGGGCTTATATTGGAGGACTGATTGCCAAAGAAGGCGGGCCTATAACCTCCATTGATCAGGCTATTGGTCTTTTTGCCAGTTCGATCCCTTATAATTTTTATCCCATTTTGTTAATTATCTTCACTCTGTTGATTTGTTTAGAGATTATTCCTGATTTTGGTTTTATGAAAAAGGCCGAAACGCGCGCCCGAGAACAAGGCAAGCCATTACGGGACGGGGCAATCCCCATGATCAGTGACGAAGGCGATGATATATTTGTGCAAAAGCATGAAAAAGCTTATTTATTCTATGATTTTTTACTGCCGATAATCATTGTTTTTGGCACCGTGATTTTAAGCTATTTTGTTTTTGGCCGTTTGATGATTTTAGAAGCCTTTATCATGGCCGTAATATATTTAGGACTATCGCTTTATCTAAAAAAATATGTGAAAAATTTTAGCGATTTGACGGAAGTTGGCATTAAAGGCGCGAAAAGCGTGATGTCGGCCCTTATTATTACCGCGCTTGCTTATTGTATTAATACAGTGACAAAGGATCTGGGGGCGGCTCAATTTATCATGGCTTCATCAGAAGATTTTATGAACCCGCAATTATTAGTGGCGACTGCCTTTTTCATAACGGCGACTATTTCATTTTCTACGGGCACATCATGGGGAGCTTTCGCCCTGATGATCCCATTTGTATTGCCCATAGCTTATGGTTTTTCTGGTGGAGTTGCTGATGATCCGATTGTTTATAAAGCATTGGCGGCGGTTGTCGGTGGTGGTATCTTTGGCGATCATTCATCACCCGTGTCCGATACGTCGGTATTATCATCAATCGGTGCCGCCAGCGATCATATGGATCATGTGATCACCCAACTTCCTTATGCTTTGTTGATCGGTTTTATAACAATATTGATTTATTTGGTTATTTGATTAAAAAAACCATTTTTCTATGCTCAAGCCCTTGACTCTTTTTTTCTATACACTATTTGTTCAATACAGTTGTTAGCACTCTTAATATGAGAGTGCCAACCTGAGATATTTATAATGTTAATTTAATAACCCAAGAAGAGGTATTCAAATGGGATTTCGTCCTTTACATGACCGCGTCGTAGTACGCCGAGTTGAAAATGAAATGAAAACTGCTGGCGGAATTATTATTCCTGATACAGCACAAGAAAAGCCAAGCGAAGGCGAAGTAATCTCCGTTGGTTCAGGCAATAAAGCTGAAGACGGTAAAGTTACGGCGCTTGATGTTAAAGCGGGTGATAAAGTGTTGTTCGGCAAATGGTCAGGCACAGAAATTAAAGTCGGCGGCGAAGAGCTGTTGATTATGAAAGAATCAGACATTTTAGGCATCATTGAATAAGTGAAGCTTATCCATCAAAATAAAAAGCTAATTAAAGGAAAATAATAATGGCTGCTAAAGAAGTAAAATTTGGAACAGACGCTCGCGCACGTATTATGGCTGGTGTTGATATTCTTGCAAACGCGGTAAAGGTAACATTGGGACCAAAAGGCCGGAATGTACTTTTACAAAAATCATTCGGTGCTCCGCGCATTACTAAAGACGGTGTATCGGTTGCTAAAGAAATTGAACTTAAAGATGTTTATGAAAACATGGGTGCGCAAATGGTTCGTGAAGTAGCGTCCCGTACAAACGATGTTGCTGGCGACGGCACAACAACCGCAACTGTTCTTGCCCAAGCCATCGTGCGCGAAGGTTTTAAATCAGTTGCCGCAGGAATGAACCCGATGGACCTACGTCGCGGTATTATGCTTGGCGTCTCGAAAGTAAGTGAAGAACTTAAATCACGTTCAAAAGCAATTTCAACAAGCGAAGAAGTAGCTCAAGTAGGCTCAATCTCTGCGAATGGCGAAACTGAAATTGGTGCCATGATTGCTGATGCTATGGAAAAAGTTGGCAAAGAAGGTGTGATCACCGTCGAAGAAGCCAAAGGCCTTGATTCAGAATTAGATGTTGTTGAAGGAATGCAATTTGATCGCGGTTACCTTTCACCATATTTCATTACAAATGCTGAAAAAATGTGTGTTGATTTGGAAAATCCTTATATTCTTCTTCATGAAACAAAACTTTCTAACCTTCAAACTATGCTTCCATTGCTTGAAGCTGCGGCCCAATCAGGTCGTCCGCTTCTTATCATTGCAGAAGACGTAGAAGGTGAAGCACTTGCAGCACTTGTTGTTAATAAACTTCGTGGTGGACTTAAAATTGCAGCGATTAAAGCACCAGGTTTTGGTGATCGTCGTAAAGCAATGCTTGAAGATGTTGCTATTCTAACTGGTGGCCAAGTCATCTCTGAAGACCTTGGTATTAAATTAGAAACAGTAACTCTTGATATGCTTGGTACTGCCAAACATGTGACCATCACCAAAGAAGACACAATCATTGTTGATGGCGCTGGTTCTAAAGATGATATCGCAGCACGCTGTGCACAAATTCGCACACAAGCGGAAAATACTTCATCTGATTATGACAAAGAAAAACTTCAAGAACGTCTTGCTAAATTAAGTGGTGGTGTTGCCATTATTAAAGTTGGTGGTTCCACTGAGATTGAAGTGAAAGAACGCAAAGACCGCGTTGATGATGCGCTTCATGCAACACGGGCCGCTGTCGAAGAAGGCATCGTCCCTGGTGGTGGTGCAGCACTTTTATATGCAGCACGTGTCCTTGAAGGTGTTAAAGGCGAGAATGATGACCAAACAGTTGGTGTTAATATCGTTCGTCGTGCCCTCGAAGCACCGGTTCGTCAAATCGCAGAAAATGCTGGTAAAGACGGTGCTGTTATTGCTGGTAAAATGAATGAGCAGGACGACACATCATTTGGTTATGATGCCCAAGGCGAAGAATATAAAGATATGATCGTTGCCGGTATTATTGACCCGACTAAAGTTGTGCGTACAGCTCTTGAAGACGCAGCATCCATTGCGGGCCTATTGATTACAACAGAGGCAATGGTTGCTGAAGTTGCTGATGATAAGGGCGGATCTGATATGGGCGGCATGGGTGGCATGGGCGGCATGGGCGGTATGGGTGGTTTTTAAACCTATACTAAACAAAGCTTTACATCTATAAGTTAATGTATTATATGAAGGCCGGAGATATTCTCCGGCCTTTGTTTTTATGTGCCTTAATGTGAGCTTAATAAAAATGTAAAGATTATAGGCTAGAGTAAGTTAATGGTGATTCTTAATCAGTTGAAAGAAACCAATAATGAAGAATGAATATGACATATATAGTATTGAGTTTTATTTAGCCAAGGCATCAAACCTTAAGGCTAAGAGGTCTGTATCTTTAAAGAATTCTAACCACAAAAATTTTAAAATTCTTGTGCAGGATGACGTTAAAAACAGCCTTTATTTTGTAGACGCTTGACATTAATTTTTAAGTTTTAGCGCAGACCTTCCTGCTAAATCCTCAATATATTGAAATGCCACACGACCTGATCGTGCCCCTCTTGTTCGCGACCATGTTAAGGCTTCGGCGTGGGCAATTTTTTTATCTATTTTAATATGATAGTGATCAAGATAGCCATCGATCATTGCAAGATAATCATCTTGGGAACAGCTATGAAAACCAAGCCATAAACCGAAGCGGTCAGAGAGTGATACTTTTTCTTCGGTTGCTTCAGATGGATTAATGGCCGTTGATCTTTCATTTTCCATCATGTCGCGAGCCATAAGATGACGGCGATTTGAGGTGGCATAAAAAATAACATTATTAGGTCTTCCTTCAATACCCCCTTCAAGGACGGCTTTTAAAGATTTATAAGTACCATCATCATGATCAAAAGATAAATCATCACAGAATAAAATGCACCGTCGCTCGCTTTGCTTTAATATTTCAAGTAAGCGCGGTAGGCTTGGGATATCTTCTCGGTGAATTTCTATCAGGGCGATGTTTTTCATTTTTGCGTGGATCGCTTTTATAAGCGAGCTTTTGCCCATGCCGCGCGCACCCCAAAGAAGCGCGTTATTAGCGGGATAACCATTGGCAAACTGTTCAGTATTTTTAAGCAAGATATCCCGTACATGATCAATCGCTCTTAAAAGATCAATATTTACATAATTGACCGTCTTCACCAGATGAAGTCGATCAGGCTCTATTTGCCAAATAAAAGCATCGCCCTTTGCAAGAGACGGCTTTTCAATTTCTTTTGGCGCCATTCTTTCTAAAGCATCGGCAATGGTTTTTAATAGTTTTTCATTTATTTCAGACATACTTTTCTCATTATTTGCGCAATGTGGCACTTTATAGGTCAACAATAACTCTTTCCTCTTGTTTTTACATCGCCCTTTGCTTATATCCAATAGGTAAATTTAATAAAAAAATAGAGGAATATCTAAATGTTCATTTCAGAAGCTTATGCACAAACTCTGGGTAGTAGTGAAGGTGGCTTAATGGGGCTATTGCCTTTCGTGCTTATTTTTGTCGTATTTTACTTTCTATTGATCAGACCACAACAAAAACGTGCCAAACAACATAAATCTATGGTTGATACTTTAAAGCGGGGCGACAAGGTCGTAACGTCGGGCGGTATTGTTGCAAAAGTGAGCAAAGTCATTGATGATAATGAAATTGAAGTTGAAATAGCCAAAGACGTTAAAGTTCGTGTTATTCGCTCTACCATTAGCCAAGTGCAAGGTAAGCCAGCGCCTGCCAATGATGACAAAAAATAAACAATTAATACGGATATAGGCTAATGCTTGATTTCCCCCGCTGGAAAATTATCTCAATCGTTCTTTTCTCTTTACTTGGTATTATGTTGGCCATGCCCAATTTTTTATCTGAAAAGCAGCTTGAAAATTTGCCGGATTTTTTACCCTCGAAACAAATTACTTTGGGGCTTGATTTACAAGGTGGCGCTCATCTACTTATGGAAGTGGACGTGAGTAGCGTTATTAAAAGCCTGCTTGAAGATAAAACCAGTAGCATACGCGATGAGTTGCGCGATGAAGGTATTCGTCACCGCATTCGTGTGGTTGGTGAAAAATTACAGATTACCCTTGTCAATGCAGAAGACCGTGATAATGCCATAAGGGTTATTCGTGGCACCATCGATAAAGTTGGTGGTGGCCTAACGTCCACAGGCAGTGATGATATTGAAATTGAAGATGGCAGTGGTCCTAATATCAGTGTTCTATTAACTGAGGCGGCGGTATTAGTTAAAAAAACCCAATCTGTTCAGCAATCTATTGAAGTTGTTCGCAACCGTATTGATGAAATGGGGACGAAAGAACCCACTATTCAACAAAGTGGCGAGGACCGTATTCTCATTCAAGTTCCGGGCATTGATGATCCACAACGTTTGAAAGATATTTTAGGTCAAACCGCGAAAATGGATTTTCATTTAACCGATACCACCATGAGCCTTTCCGATATAGCACGCGGTAAGGTAAAGCCGGGAACGAGGATCTTACCGTCATATGAAAAGGATGCCGCAGGCAATCCTATGCGTAAATATGCTATTAAAACGAGGGTGATGGTTTCTGGTGAGGATTTGGTTAAAGCTAACTATTCCCAAGATCAAAATAATCAGCCTGCTGTTTCGATTACATTTAACACAAGAGGCGGTAAAAAATTCGCCGATGCAACGCGCGCTAATGTTAATAAGCCGTTTGCGATTGTTCTTGATGGCAAAGTGATCAGTGCGCCAAATATTAAAACGGCAATCCTTGGCGGTTCGGCGATTATATCCGGTAGCTTTACTGTGCAAGAAGCCAATGACCTTTCTATGTTACTGCGCGCTGGTGCGCTTCCCGCACCGCTTAGTGTATTAGAAGAAAGAACCGTCGGTCCTGATTTGGGCGCTGATGCGGTGGCATCGGGTAAATTTGCTTCCATGATCGGACTTGCTGCGGTGATGGTCTATATGGGGTTAAGTTACGGCTTTTTTGGCATGATTGCCAATGCTGCATTAACGATCAATATTTTCCTTATTTTTGGTGTGCTTTCTATGTTTGGTGCGACCTTAACTTTACCAGGAATTGCCGGGATCGTACTGACCGTCGGTATGGCGGTAGATGCCAACGTGCTGATTTTTGAGCGTATTCGAGAAGAGATGCGCAACGGTAAAGGCGTGCTCTCGGCCATCGATTTGGGTTATTCCCGTGCCTCTAGCACGATTATTGATGCCAATGTAACAACACTTATCGCGGCGCTTATCTTATTTCAGTTTGGAACGGGCCCCGTTAAAGGCTTCGCTGTGACACTGGCGGCGGGTATCTTTACCTCCGTCTTTACGGCGGTTAGCTTATCACGATTAATCATTGTTTTATGGGCTCGTAAAGCGCGTCCTGCCACTTTGAAACTTTAAACAAGGGAATTATTTATGCGGCTACTTAAACTGGTACCACAAAACACAAAAATCCCCTTTATTGAAATGCGTAAAGTCGCGTATGGCCTCTCTTTATTGATGATCATAGCCTCAATCTGGCTTTATTTTGATAGGGGTCTTAATTTCGGCATAGATTTTAAAGGCGGTTTTTTAATTGAGGCCCACACAGAAGGCCCCGCAGATATTGGTAAAATAAGAAGTTTAACCAAAGGCCTTGGCCTTGGCGATGTCGCGGTTCAAACATTTGGTGCTGAAAATGAGATTCTGATCCGCCTTGAATATCAAAAAGATAAACCACTTAACGAAGTTGTCGCGCTTGTTCAATCCACATTGAAGAACGGCATCGACGCTGAAATAAGTTTTAAACGGACGGAATCGGTCGGCCCAAAAGTTTCTGGCGAACTTATTCAAGACGGCTTTATGTCGGTTCTGATGGCTATTGGCGCGGTGCTTCTTTACATTTGGATCCGTTTTGAATGGCAATTTGGTTTGGGCGCGGTGATCGCGCTTTTTCATGATGTTATTTTGACCGTGGGAATGTTTAGCTTAACACAATTAGAATTTAACCTTTCCATCATCGCGGCCATATTGACTATTGTCGGATATTCACTTAATGACACGGTGGTGGTCTATGACCGTATTCGTGAGAATTTACGCAAATATCGTAAAAAAGAATTACCAGATTTATTTAACCATAGCTTGAATGAAACCTTAACCCGTACGGTTATGACCTCCTTGACAACTTTGATTGCACTGAGCTCTTTATTCTTTTTCGGTGGTGAGGTCGTGCATGGATTTACGGCGGCGATGATTTGGGGTATTTTTGTCGGTACATATTCATCTATCTTTATTGCGACCCCTGTTCTGATGTGGTTTGGTCTGCGCCGTGAAGTGCCAGAAGAAGGCAAAGAAGGCCAAGAAGTTCTGCCGCCGCAATATCATAGCTAATGTAGGTTAGCCCATGGAATTTACTGAAATTAAATCAAGCAGTGAAGCCTTTATTGCAGGATATGGCGATGGTGGCTTTCGTATGGGTGAGCAACGCGTCAAAGGATCAATGCTGATCACGCCAATGGGATATTACCCTTGGCCCGTAAACGAAGTTTCAGAAATTACTATTGAGGCCTTACAGCCGATCTTGGACTGTGCGGCTGATGTGGAGCTATTGATGATCGGTACGGGAATAAGCATGGCCTTTATCTCTAAGGATATTAGGCATGCCTTTGCCCAAAAGGACATTGCCATAGAAGCAATGGATACTGGTGCTGCGGCACGTACCTATAATGTGTTACTGCAAGAAGGCCGAAAAGTAACAGCGGCACTGATTGCGATTAAATAAACAATAAAAAAAGGCCGAAGAATTTATCTTCGGCCTTAATTTTATTCTCTCTTAAAATTGCTTACATAATCGGGTTTTGAACCGAGATCATGCTCGCGAGCATTGGAATGGAAAGCATTGTGTTTAATCTTGAGAACAGCATTGCTTTTCTTCCTGCTGCGGGTTTTGCGCTGGCCTCGGCCTCAACAATTCCTAAAGCAATTTTTTGGTTAGGCCAAATGATAAACCAAACATTATAGGCCATGATGATTCCCAACCACATACCGATGCCGATATTTGGCTCTTTCAATGTGAGTGCTTCAACAATATAACCGTTCATCAGAGCAAGCAGAAGGCCGAATAATACGGTAAATGCTGCGCCCCAACGGAACCAGAAAAGAGCTTCTGGTGCGATTACTTTACTGATGGCAGGCTTTTGCTCATCAGGAATTTTGCACATGCTTGGTATTTGTACAAAATTAAAGTACCAAAGTAGGCCAATCCACATAACGCCACTAATAACGTGAAGATAACGGATTAAAAACAGTCCAAATTCGTGTGTCATTTATCTATTCCTCTTCACATTTTATTGATTAAGTCAGAGGCGGCTTGTTCTGGCGCGCTGACTTGATTGTTATAAATTGCTTCTGTAGCAAAAACCATAATCACGGTAAGCAAAATTCCCGAAATAATGGTAAGTTTTAACGATTCTAATATTTTTCCCATTTATCTACCCTTTCAGTTAATTAAAAAGTTTAAAGTTCCTTATTATCGCAGTTTAAACCTGTACGTTACTTTAGAACGGCTCAAACTTAACAGTAAATTAACCATGGGTCAAAAAGACTCTTGTATCTTTTTTTATTTTCAGTCATTTAAAGGCTATGTCAGAATTTGAAACATATTGCGCCCGCCAAGTAAAAAACTATGATTATGATCGGTTTTTAATCACTCTCTTTGCCCCAAGCCATGCGCGAGAACACCTGTTTAGTCTTTATGCCTTTAATTATGAAGTTGCCAAAATAAGACAATCGGTAAGTGAACCTATGCTTGGTGAAATAAGACTTCAATGGTGGCGAGAAGCGATAGAGGGTATTTATGATGGCAAACCACGCCAGCATGAAGTGGTTCTGGCCTTAGACAAAGCCATTGATCAATGCAATCTTCCTAAAGATTTGTTTTTAAAAATAATTGATGGGCGTTGCGCGGATATTTATGATGAAAATCCCAAAACACTTGAGCAGTTTGAACAATATCTTGGCACAACAGCAGGTAATTTAATGGATCTTGGTGCCAAAATTTTGGGACAAGATGATCAACATATTCTCTCCTTAGCCTATGATATGGGGCTTGTCTGGGGCTTGATTGGCACTATTCGCGCCATCAGATATCATGTTTCTTTGAATAAATTGTCACTTCCACAAGATTTAATGGATCAGTATGGTGTCACTAAAAGGGATGTTTTTTCACTGAAAGAAGATGAAAATATTAAGAACCTGATTAAGACATTGTGTGATGCCGCAGATCAACATCTTAAGCAAATCGCCGCTGATAAAAAATATTTAAACAAAGATGTCAGATCATTGTTTCTTTTATCATCCCTTAGTCGTAGCTATTTAAAGAGCCTCAAAAAAACAGATTATAACCCATATATAATCAACGAAAAGGCCGGTATTTTCGCCCGGCAAAGCCGTTTATTTTTCAGCGCTTTGTTGGGATTGCTCTAACCACATTTCCAATGCTTCTATGGCGCGTTTGGCTTTAAGAGGTTTTCGGTCTTTACGTTTGATTTTTTTGCCGTCTATTTTTTTAAATTCGAGAGGCGGAAAAATACCAAAATTGACATTCATAGGTTGGAAGCTTTTGGCGGTTCCAGCTCCCTCTATATGGCCACCGGTAATATGATTGATCAAAGCACCAAAGGCGGTGACCATGGGCGGGGGAGTTATATCATAGCCTAAATATTCGGCGGCTAAAAACCGCCCAGCAAGAAGCCCCATAGCCCCACTTTCCACATATCCTTCTACCCCAGTAATCTGTCCGGCAAAGCGCAGGCGGGGCATTGATTTTAACCTTAATTGATGATCCAATAATTTTGGACTATTGATAAAAGTATTACGGTGAAGGCCGCCAAGGCGCGCAAATTCCGCATTTTCCAGTCCGGGAATTTTTCTGAAAATCTCTTGTTGATGCTTATATTTAAGTTTGGTTTGAAAACCGACCATATTATAAATAGTGCCAAGTCGATTATCTTGGCGAAGTTGAACCACGGCATATGGTTTTTCATCGCTATGTGGATTATCAAGCCCCACTGGCTTCATGGGGCCAAAAGATAATGTTTCAACGCCGCGACTAGCCATAACTTCTATGGGCATACATCCTTCGAAAAAAGGGATATCTTGTTCCCACTGTTTATAATCTGATTTTTCACCGTCTGTGATGTCGTCTATGAATTGGTAATATTGCTGCTTGCTCATGGGGCAATTGATATAATCGGCGCTAGCATCATCACCCGGTTTTGCCCCTTTATTATAACGCGACTGGTACCATGCCTTGTTAAAATCAATGGTGTCTTTATAAATAATCGGGGCGATGGCATCAAAAAAGGCTAATTCATCAACACCAGTAATTTCAAGAACCGCTTTTGCCAATGCCTCAGAGGTTAGGGGGCCGGTTGCGATAATCACATTACCCCATTCTTGTGGTGGAATGGTGTCCACTTCGCCGCGTTGTAAAGTAAATAACGGGTGAGCGGTTAATTTGTCTTGGACATATTTGCTAAAATCCGTGCGGTCAACGGCAAGGGCACTTCCGGCAGGGACTTTGCAATGTTCCGCCGCTTCCATTAACAGCGAATTTAAGCGGCGCATTTCTTCATGGAGGAGGCCAACGGCATTATTTTGCATATCATCAGAACGAAAGCTATTAGAGCAAACCATTTCAGCCAACCCGTCGGTCTGATGAGCATCGGTGGATTTTATTCCGCGCATTTCATGGATTATAACAGGGATGTTCGCCTGCAAAAGTTGCCAAGCCGCTTCACATCCAGCCATGCCGCCGCCGATGATATGTACAGGAGTGTTATTCATCAATGATACTCAAATTAATTTTCATGCTGATAGCATTTTTTTAAGCATTGGCAAAGAAAAACTAACCATAAAAGACAACACCTGCTTTTGGGCAAAAGCAGGTGTCATCAGAATGGAGTAAGTTATAAGTATTATGGTATTACAGTATGTTTGGGCATCTGTAATATTTTAATACTAGAGAATTATAGTTAACAAAAGGTTAACAATAGAAATAATTTTATAATAATTTTCTCAAATATTGCCCTGTATGGCTGTTTTCAACGGTTGCGACGATCTCTGGAGTGCCCTCAGCAATGATAAATCCGCCACCATTACCACCCTCGGGGCCAATATCAATGATCCAGTCGGCGGTTTTTATCACATCTAGGTTATGTTCAATGATAATTACCGTATTGCCCATATCGACCAGTGCTTGAATCACTTCGAGCAGTTTTTTTATATCTTCAAAATGAAGTCCAGTGGTCGGTTCATCCAATATATAAAGGGTACGACCCGTTGATCGTTTAGAGAGTTCTTTGGACAGTTTAACTCTTTGTGCTTCGCCGCCAGAAAGTGTTGTCGCGGCTTGGCCAATTTTAATATAATCAAGGCCTACTTTTTGCATCATTTTAATTTTATCACGCACGCTTGGAATAGCGGCAAAAAATTCAACCCCTTCTTCTACGGTCATATCCAATATATCGGAGACTGATTTTCCTTTAAATTTAATCTCTAATGTTTCACGATTATAACGATGGCCCTGACAAATATCGCATTTGACATAAACATCGGGTAGAAAATGCATTTCTATTTTAATAACGCCGTCCCCTTGGCAAGCTTCACAGCGTCCCCCTTTGACGTTAAAGGAAAACCGTCCTGCTTTATAACCGCGTGCTTTTGCTTCGGGTAGTCCTGCAAACCATTCGCGAATTGGTGTAAAGGCACCGGTATATGTGGCAGGGTTAGAGCGCGGGGTACGGCCAATCGGAGATTGGTCAATTTCAACTATTTTATCAATGAATTCTAAGCCTGTAATGTCCTGATGCTTGCCAGGGATAACTCGTTTGCGATTTAATTTTCTCGCGACTGCCTTATAAAGCGTGTCAATGGTTAGGGTCGATTTGCCGCTGCCTGATACACCAGTGATACATGTCATGACGCCAAGGGGGAATTTGGCTGTGATATTTTGCAAATTATTTTCACATGCCCCTTTAATGATAATTTCTTTACGGTTCTTGCCAGCATAATGGCCGCGTCGTCGTTCTGATGGTATCGGGATTATGCGTTTTTTGCTTAAATATTGCCCCGTTAAGCTGTTTTTGTTTTTCATGATAGCCTTAGCCGTGCCTTGGGCGACGATTTCGCCGCCATGAATACCCGCACCGGGGCCCATATCAATCACATGGTCGGCAGCCATGATCGCTTCTTCGTCATGTTCGACCACAATGACGCTATTGCCCATATCACGCAAATTACGTAAGGTTTTAAGCAAGCGTTCATTGTCCCGTTGATGAAGGCCAATTGAGGGTTCATCTAATACATAAAGCACCCCCGTGAGGCCAGAGCCAATTTGACTGGCAAGGCGGATACGCTGGCTTTCACCGCCAGATAAAGTGCCTGATTTGCGCGATAGGCTTAAATATTCAAGGCCAACATTATTTAAAAACCCTAACCGTTCGCATATTTCTTTAAGCACGCGTTGGGCGATTTCATTTTCTTTGTCACTGAGCTTTGCGGATAGGCCATTAAACCAATCTAATGTTTTGCGCACTGACAATTGGGTGATTTCGCTAATATTTTTACCATCGATTTTAATAACGAGAGCCTCTTGCTTTAGACGGTGACCTGCACAGTCCTCGCAGGTTGTGGCACTTTGATATTTGGCTAAATCCTCGCGGATCATATTACTATCGGTTTCGCGCCACCGTCTTTTAATATTGCCGATCACCCCTTCAAAGGGTTTTTTAACCAGATAATTTTTAATATTATCGCTGTTATAACTGATTTCAATTTTTTCTTCACCACTGCCAAAGAGTAATATATCTTGGATTTTTTTTGATATATTTTGCCACTTTTTATTTGTTTTAAAACCGTAATGTTTGGCGATGCTTTGCAATGTTTGTGCGTAATAAGGGGAGTTTGATTTGCCCCAAGGGGCCAAGGCTCCCTCATCAAGAGAAAGTTTTTTATCGGGCACTACAAGATCAGGATCAAAATATAGTTTTTGACCAAGGCCATCGCAAGTAGGACAGGCGCCAAAGGGGTTATTAAAGGAAAAAAGCCGAGGTTCAATTTCTTCAATGGTAAAGCCCGATACGGGACAGGCGAATTTAGAAGATAATAGTGTGCGCTCACCATCATTTTCTTGATCTTTGTTAGAAATCTCAATAATCGCAAGGCCGTCGGAAAGTTCCAGTGTGGTCTCGATACTATCGGCAAGACGAACTTGTAGGTCAGGACGCACCACAAGGCGGTCTACCACCACTTCTATGTCATGTTTTATTTTTTTATTAAGCTCAGGGACTTCCTCGATTTCATAAAATTCACCGTCCACTTTTACCCGGCCAAATCCGGCTTTTAAAAGGTCGGCGAATTCCTTTCGATATTCCCCCTTACGGCCACGGACAATGGGGGCGAGCAGATATAGCCGCGTTGCTTCGGGCATCTCCATGACTTTGTCAACCATTTGGCTAACGGTCTGACTGGTAATGGGAAGTCCTGTTGTCGGCGAATATGGAATGCCAATGCGGGCAAAAAGAAGTCGCATATAATCATAAACTTCGGTCACAGTGCCCACAGTGGAGCGGGGGTTTTTTGATGTGGTTTTTCGTTCGATCGAAATGGCGGGTGATAGCCCTTCGATATGATCAACATCGGGCTTTTGCATTAATTCTAAAAATTGACGGGCATAGGCCGATAAGCTTTCCACATATCTACGTTGTCCTTCGGCATAGATCGTATCAAAAGCAAGCGATGATTTACCCGAACCGCTCAGTCCAGTAATAACCACAAGTTTGTCCCGTGGAATATCCACATCAATGGATTTTAAATTATGCTCCCGTGCACCACGCACGGAAATTTCCGTTAGCATAAGCAGTCCCTTAAATAGATTTATATGTGCAATTTGAGGGTTTTTAAAAATAAGTCAAGTTCTTATTTTGTTCCTTATTGCATTTGGCTCATTCACCTTATTGCATTAGGCTCATTCAATGGCTATGGTGAGGTCTAATAGATTCGATTTTACATGAGGAAGATTAAGTTATGGCGGGCAGCGTTAATAAAGTTATTTTGATCGGCAATTTAGGCCGTGACCCAGAAGTGCGTAGCACACAAGCAGGAGCACCCGTGGTGCAATTAAGCATTGCCACCTCCGATACTTGGAAAGATAGACAAACAGGCGAAAAAAAAGAGCGCACTGAATGGCATCGAGTTGTTATTTTTAATGAGCATCTTTGCAAGGTCGCGGAAAATTACCTTAAAAAAGGGTCTAAAATTTATGTGGAGGGTGCTTTACAAACCCGTAAATGGACCGATAAAGACGGTGTTGAAAAATACACAACAGAGGTTGTCTTACAAAAATTCAATGGCGAACTTACCATGCTTGATGGTCGCAACGATGGTGGCGGCGGCGGCGGTTATGGCGACGATAGCGGTGGTTCTGACGGCTTTAACCAAGATAGCAACCAAGGCGGCGGAGCATCTCCCGCCAGTAGCGGATCAGATTTCGACGATGATATCCCGTTTTAATCAGACCAATAATTACTTTAAAAGCCTCGTTTATGACGGGGCTTTTTTTTGCTCTTGGCTGGAAGTATATTTTGATATTGATATAATTATTTGAATATTATGGTTGATGGCGATAATTGTTGGTTTTTCATTTAGTTTATTTCTTGAACAATGATAATTTATACCAAGATAACTTCGGATTAAGCCCTTGTTTTATAATGGGTATTTTGTAATTTTACCACGTGTGAATTATTTTCAATAAAAAGCAATTTTTTCCCCACCATTTGCTTGCTATAAACCGCTATATTTTGTATAAATTAAGGGTCTGTTTTACCATTTATTGTGGAAAATCTGGCATAGGGTGAAAATTATAAATTAAAGTACTATAAAAGGGCCATATATTGACCGAAAATACTGTTGTTGAAACGCCAGATTCAAACATTTCCGCCATCACAATCGAAGAAGAAATGAAAGTCTCTTACCTTGATTACGCTATGAGCGTGATTGTATCACGGGCCTTACCTGATGTACGAGATGGTTTGAAACCAGTTCATCGGCGTATTTTATATGCTATGTATGAAAATAATTATGACTGGACTAAGCCTTACCGTAAATCGGCCCGTGTGGTCGGTGAAGTGATGGGTAAATACCATCCCCACGGCGATAGTGCTATTTATGATGCTATGGTTCGAATGGCTCAAGATTTTTCATTAAGATTACCGTTGATTGATGGTCAGGGTAACTTTGGCTCAATGGACGGTGATCGACCGGCGGCTATGCGTTATACGGAAGCACGAATGGCGAAAACGGCCAGCGGCCTGCTCGAAGATATTGATCAAGATACGGTCAATTTTCAGGCAAACTATGATGAATCCGAACATGAACCTACTGTTTTACCAGCGCGTTTTCCAAACTTGCTGGTCAATGGGGCGGGCGGTATTGCCGTTGGTATGGCGACCAATATTCCCCCTCATAACTTAGGCGAGGTTATTGATGCCTGTTGTGCCTATATTGATAATCCTGAAATTACCATAGAAGAACTTGTTGAAATTGTACCGGGTCCTGATTTCCCCACGGGCGGCTTGATTATGGGTAGTGCCGGGGCGAGAAGTGCAGAAATGACTGGCCGTGGCAGTGTCATTATGCGCGGACGCACCCATTTTGAAGAAATAAGACAAGGGCGCGAAGCGATTATTATTACCGAAGTGCCTTTTCAGGTTAATAAATCACGGATGATTGAGAATATCGCCGATTGTGTGCGCAGTAAGCGGATCGAGGGTATTTCTGATATTCGCGATGAAAGTGACCGTGATGGTGTTCGGGTGGTTGTTGAACTTAAACGCGATTCTGTTGCTGATGTGGTATTAAACCAGTTATTCCGCTATACGCCGCTACAAACTAGCTTTGGCGCCAATGTCTTGGCTCTTTGCGGCGGTCGTCCTCAAGTATTAAACCTTCATAATATCGTTGAACATTTTATTAACTTTCGTGAAGAAGTTATTACAAGGCGTACCAAATTTAAATTAACCAAAGCGCGCGACCGTGCTCATCTTTTAGTGGGACTTGTGATTGCGGTTAATAATCTTGATAAAATTGTTGCCATGATCCGTAAAGCTCCAAATCCGGCACAAGCGCGTGAAGATTTGCTGACCGAAGATTGGGACGCCGTTGATGTGGCGGCTTATATCGAACTTATCAATGAACCAGGCCGAATGATTGTTGACGGTAAATATAAGCTTTCCGATAAACAAGTACGCGCTATATTAGAGCTTCGTTTGCACCGTTTAACAGCACTTGGTCGTGATGATATTGGCGATGAATTAAAAGAAATTTCCATTAAAATCGAAGACTTTATTGATATTCTCATAAGTCGTGAACGTCTTTACAGCATCATGAGAGCTGAAATGGTCGCTTACAGAGACGAGTTTGCTACGCCAAGGCGTTCTGAATTTGCCGCTGATGCTTTTGGCTTTGAAGATGAAGACTTGATCCAACAAGAAGATATGGTGGTGACGGTAACAACGACGGGCTACATCAAACGGGTTGCCTTGGATACTTATCGTGCCCAGCGCCGTGGTGGTAAAGGCCGTAGCGGTATGACCACAAAAAAAGAAGATATTTTGAGCAATGTGTTTGTCTCCAATACCCATGTGCCGCTCTTATTCTTTAGTAATCTAGGTCAGGTTTATAAACTTAAAGTTTGGAAATTGCCGCTTGGCTCACCAACATCAAAAGGCAAAGCATTGATCAATCTGCTTCCTCTCCAACAAGGGGAAACTATTTCGACCATCTTGCCACTTCCTGAGGACGAAGAAAGTTGGGGAGATCTACATGCTATTTTTGCTACATCTAAAGGCAATGTGCGGCGTAATTTATTATCGGATTTCTCAAATGTGAGAGCCAATGGTAAAATTGCAATTCGTTTGTCGGAAGGGGATACCTTGGTTGGTGTTGCCGCTTGTAACGAAGAAGATGATGTGCTGATTGCGGCTAAAGGCGGTAAATGTATTCGCTTCCCTGCGACAAAAGTGCGGCTCTTTAAAGGACGTAATTCTGATGGTGTGCGCGGTATAAAACTCAGTGAAGCAGATCAAGTGGTTTCCATGTCGATCCTCCATCATATCAATATGGAACAAGAACAAAAAGTCGCTTATCTGAAATACGCATCGGCGAAAAGACGCGGCGAAGATCCTGATCAACCAGAAGGGATTACTGATGATCGTTTGGCAGAGATTGAACTACGTGAAGAATTTATTTTAAGTATTACTGTCAACGGCTATGGCAAGCGTACATCATCATTTGAATACCGGGTTACGGGGCGTGGTGGTAGTGGCATTATTAATATTGAAACTTCGGAGCGAAACGGTGATGTGATCGCAGCATTCCCGATTGATGTTCTGGACCAATTGATGATGGTGACTGATGCTGGCCGTTTGATTAGGGTCCCTGTTCATGATGTAAGAATTGCTGGACGAAATACCCAAGGGGTAACTTTATTTAAAGTGGGCGATGAAGAGCATATAGTTTCTGTTGACCGGATTCAAGAATCAGAGGAAGATGATGATAGCGAAAATGATGAAGATGTTGGTGATCAGGCGGACGCACCGCAAGTCAGTGTAGAAGAAACTTCTGAGACTTCTGAAATTGAAACTACTTCTGAGGATTAAGCAATGGCTGACCATAAAAGAATAGGTTTATATCCCGGCACGTTTGATCCCGTAACTCTTGGCCATTTGGATATTATATCACGCTGTGCACATTTGGTGGATCATCTGGTTCTTGGGGTATCGGTAAACCCATCGAAAAACCCGCTTTTTTCAATTGAAGAACGTATGGAAATGGTCAAACGTGAAACTGCCGATATTGCGAAAAATATAGATACAGTCATAGAAGTGCGTAGTTTTGACACTTTATTGATGAATTTTGTAGAAGAAATAGGGGCCTCTATCATTATTCGCGGTCTTCGTGCGGTTTCTGACTTTGAATATGAATTTCAAATGACAGCAATGAATTATCAACTGAATCCCGATGTTGAGACTGTATTTTTAATGGCTGATCCGTCTTTACAAGCCATTGCCTCTAAATTGGTCAAGGAAATCGCCTATTATGACGGCGATATTAGCAAATTTGTCACAACAACGGTACGTGAAGATGTATTGGCTAAACTTGATAAAGTAAAATAATTAAATATTTAGGATGAATTTATGAAAATCAGCTTTAAGCAGATTCTGGCCTTTTTAATAATGAGCTTTATTCCGATGGTATCGGTGGCTCAGGATAATGAATTGGATTTAGAGAATACGCTCTATTTAGAATTGAAAGATGGCCGTGTGGTAATCAAAATGTATCCGGAATTAGCGCCAAACCATGTGGCGAGAATTAAAGAGCTAACCCGGCAAAAATTTTATGACGGTCTTGTTTTTCACCGTGTATTAGAAGGGTTTATGGCCCAAACAGGTGACCCTGATGGAAATGGAAGTGGTGGATCTGGCAAAAATATTGATGCTGAATTCTCGGATACTCCCCATTATAAAGGCATGGTATCCATGGCCCGTTCAGACAGTGTAAATAGCGCCGATAGCCAGTGGTTTATCTGCCTTGGCTATTCACCACATCTTGATGGCATATATACATTATGGGGCGAAGTGGTATCGGGAATGAAATATGTGGATAAAATTAAAAAGGGTGTAGTGCCCGAACTCACCGACCCCGATAAAATCATAACATTGCGGGTGGCCGCAGACGTTGAAAAAGATACTAAAAAATAAACATAAGGATTTAGAATGAATTTAGAAAACACACTTTACTTAGACCTAGAAGCGGGTCGAGTTATCATCGAATTATATGATGATGTTGCCCCCAATCATGTGGCGCGCATTAAAGAATTAGCCCGTAGCAATTTTTATGATGGGCTTATTTTTCACCGCGTCATAGATGGCTTTATGGCACAGGGTGGTGATCCTGATGGTACAGGAATGGGCGGTTCAGGACAAAAACTTGATGCGGAATTTTCCGACAAACCCCATCAACGTGGCGCGGTATCAATGGCCCGTTCCCAAGACCCCAATAGTGGTGATAGTCAATTTTTCATCTGTTTTGGTGATGCGGGCTTTTTAGACGGGCAATATACGGTTTGGGGGCAAGTAAGCGAAGGTATGGATTTCGTTGACGGGCTAAAACGTGGCGAAGGTATGGATTTTTCCGCGAACGGAGAACCTGATAAAATCGTCAAAATGCAAGTTGGCGCAGATGCTGAATAAGATTTTTCTATATGAAGGTTGATCTTTTTGATTTTAATCTTCCTAAAGAGCTGATAGCTCTGCGCCCCGCCACAAAACGTGACGGGGCGCGTTTGCTTGTGGTTAAAGATCAATCACTACAGGATAATCAAGTGCTAGATTTAACGGATTATCTAACGGCGGGTGATGTGATGATTTTTAATGATACGCGGGTTATTCCTGCGCGTCTTAAAGGAATGCGCCGCACTGCCAAGATGGAAATCACCCTGCATATGAATATGCAGGACGGTATATGGAAAGCATTTGCAAAGCCTGCTAAAAAATTAAAACAAAATGATGTGATTAATTTTAACGGTGGCCTTGAGGCGACTGTCCTTGATAAGGGGGAGGCAGGGGAAGTGACCCTTGGCTTTAATCATAGTGGTGATCAATTAAGAAAAGCGCTTAATGAAGCGGGTATTATGCCTTTGCCGCCTTATATCGCCTCACAAAGAGCGGTGGACGCGCGCGATGATCAGGATTATCAAACCATATATAGCAAGCATGACGGTGCGGTGGCAGCGCCCACAGCAGGACTACATTTTAGCGAACAATTGTTAAAGTCCATAGATGATATAGGAGTAAAGCGCGCCTTTGTCACATTGCATGTGGGGGCGGGAACATTTTTGCCCGTCAAAGTCGATGATACGGATCAGCATAAAATGCATAGCGAATGGGGCGAGGTGAGCGCCGAGATTGCCGAGTTGGTTAATCAAACTCACAAAAAGGGTCATAAAGTGATCAGTGTTGGCACAACGTCGTTACGTTTATTAGAATCGGCCACAGATGAAAATGGTAATATTTCAGCATTTAAAGGGTCAACAGATATTTTTATAACCCCTGGGTATAAATTCCGTTGTGTTGATATGTTGATGACCAATTTTCATTTACCAAAGTCAACATTATTTATGTTGGTTAGTGCCTTTGCAGGATTTGAAAATATGAAGGCGGCCTATCAACATGCTATCAATAAGAACTACCGTTTTTATTCATATGGTGATAGTAGTCTGCTTTATCTTAAGGACTTGATTTGAGCAATTTTTCATATTCGATAACCGCAACCGATGGCAACGCTCGAACCGGCATTATCAATACGGTTCGTGGTGAGATTAGAACGCCGGCCTTTATGCCCGTTGGTACGGCGGCAACCGTTAAAGCCATGAAGCCTGAAACTGTTCGCGAAACGGGGGCGGATATAGTGTTGGGCAATACATATCATTTAATGTTGCGACCAACCGCAGAACGCATCGCCTCCCTTGGCGGACTTCATAAATTTATGAATTGGCACAGACCTATTTTAACTGATTCGGGTGGTTTTCAAGTAATGTCATTAGCGAAACTTCGAAAAATCACCGAACAAGGGGTTTCTTTTCAGTCTCATATTGACGGCAGTAAGCATATGCTCTCCCCTGAGCGCAGTATGGAAATTCAAAGATTGCTAGGGGCCAATATCGTCATGGCCTTTGATGAATGTACCCCTTATCCTGCCACACAGAAACAAACCGAAGAAAGCATGTTATTGTCCATGAGATGGGCTCAGCGTTCTTATGATGGATTTCATGACGGTTCTGAGCATGCGCAACAAAATGCTCTGTTTGGCATTGTGCAAGGCGGTGTTTATGAAAAATTACGACATCATTCTATTCAAGCCTTAAAGGAGATTGATTTTCAAGGCTATGCTATTGGCGGTCTTGCCGTGGGCGAAGGCCAAGAACTGATGTTTGAGGTGTTAGACTTTACCATGGCGCAAATGCCTATCAGTAAACCACGTTATTTAATGGGTGTTGGTAAGCCAGATGATATTGTTGGCGCGGTGGTGCGTGGTATTGATATGTTTGATTGCGTGCTGCCGTCGCGCTCAGGGCGCACGGGCCAAGCTTTTACCCGTCGCGGTACGGTCAATATGAAAAATAACCGCCATATTGATGATCCGCGCCCGCTTGATAGTGAATGTTCCTGTTCGGCCTGTCAAAATTATAGCCGTGCTTATATCGCCCATTTAATTCGTAGCGGCGAAATTTTAGGGCTTATGTTAATGACCGAACATAATTTAACCTATTATCAGGATTTAATGGCGGGATTGCGCGATGCTATTTCACAAAAAAAACTGTCAAAATTTGTTGAAAATTTCCATGAAATGCGCCAACAAGGCGACATTGAACCGCTAGGCGTAAAATAATGCAAAAAAGTGGTAAATTACTATTGACCATTCAAGTTCATGGCCTTATGTTCCGCTCACCTCTTGTTGAGGGCCCGTAGCTCAGTTGGTAGAGCGGCTGACTTTTAATCAGTAGGTCACAGGTTCGAACCCTGTCGGGCTCACCATAAAAACCCCATATCTTTTTGATGTTGGGGTTTTTTTGTGGGTTTTTCGATTTGTCACGAATATTTCACTATCGCTTAATTGATAGTTCGACTACAATTTTCTTAAAGTTACAATCAAAAAGGAAAACTTCTATGCGCTTCATTATAGTGATGGTCACACTTATACTCTGTTCTTGTGGACTAACTGAAAATAACAGTCCAAAAAATATTATTTTACTGATTGGTGATGGTATGGGTGAGGCGGAAATCGCCTTAACTCGCGCTTATGAATATGATGGTGATCCTGATTTATTTGTTGATTCTATGCAAAATCGCGGATCGGTTATTGTCAAACAGCTTAGAGAAAAAGACCCTAGTAAATTCCAGTTTACTGGCGAATCTGCGGGGGGAGCGACAACCATAGCCACAGGGCAAAGAACCAGTGATGGTAGGATTTCAACGACGGCAAAATACGGCGTTGCCCTTAAAACCATATTGGAGGAGGCAATAGAAAAAGGCTTTAAAACAGGTCTTGTCACCACAGCCATTATAACCGATGCCACACCAGCAGCCTTTGCCGCTCATGCGACAAACCGTTACTGTTTTATGAGAGGTGATGCCATATGTGGCGAGGATACGCCCATCATTGAACAAATGCTAAATCATAATGTTGATGTAATGATCGGCGGAGGTTTGGAACTTTTAAAGGCAAAAGATCAAAATGGTAGACTGATTAGCCAAATGGCAACCGATTTGGGGTATCAAGTCATTACAGAACGCGAAACGTTACTTAATCTTCCTAAAGGCACTAAAACTTTAGGAATATTCGCAGAACATCATATGCCAACCGAATGGCAGGGTTATCAGGGGCGTTCGGCACAAGTAGTACCGCTTGGCGATGATGGCAGAATTCTTTATCCAAAGGCACAAAGATGTGAGATTAACCCAGAACATCAGGGCATACCCAGCTTAGAAGAAATGACTGTAACTGCTTTAAATACGGTCACATCAGATCAGGGGCCGGGTTTCTTTTTGATGATCGAGGGGGCGTTAATTGACAAACAAGCTCATATTGCAAAACCATGTGGAACCATTGGTGCGATGTTGGCTTTTGATCGTAGCGTTAAAATAGCGATGGATTATGCTAAAAAACACGGCAATACGGCGGTGATTGTAACGGCAGATCATGGGACTTCTACCCAAGTTATTTACAGACCTGAAGTTAAAGATGATCAATTAGACCATGATAATATGCCAGGAAAGTATGAAGCGTTGCTCTCTAGAAACGGCAGTATAGTAAATGCCTATTATGGTACAAATAATGCTGATGACCAATCACATACGGGCGTTAATGTGCCGATATATTCATACGGTTTTGCCAAAGATGTTCCGATTACAGGGCTGATTGAACAAAGTGATATTTACGCAGTTATGAAAAACTTTCTGTTTAATTAAGGATTATTCTCTATGCGTTGTTTAACTTTGATTGCCTTGTTGTTACTCGTCTCTTGTGGACAAAGCGAAAATCCTGCTCCTAAAAATGTTATCTTGCTTATTGGTGATGGTATGGGCGATGCAGAAATATCACTGGCTCGTAATTATCAGTTTGATGGGGGGGACGGCCTTTTTATTGATACGATGGATTTACGAGGCTCGGTGGTGGTTAATGCACTTCGCGATAGTGATCCCAACACATTGGCCTTTGTTGGCGACAGTGCCAGTGGCGGGACGGTTCTTGCCACGGGCAAACGTACGGCGGTTAGACGAATTTCTACAACAGCAAAAGAAGGACTTCCCCTTAAAACTATTGCGGAAGAGGCCAAAGAAAAAGGCATTAATGTGGGGCTTGTGACAACGGCGGTTATTACGGACGCGACACCCGCCACCTTTGGCGCCCATGTTAATAATCGTTATTGTATGAAACCGGGTGACAAGACCTGCGGTAATGATCGATCAATCATTGAACAAATGTTGGATTTAGAAATTGATGTTATGCTTGGTGGTGGTGATTTATTATTACCTGCTATTAATAATGGCAAAACCGTTGAACAAATGGCCAAGGATAAAGGTTATAAAATCATTAGAAACCGCGAAGAATTACTGAGCTTTAATGATAAGGAGAGTAAAGTTTGGGGTATTTTTTCCGCGTATAACATGCCCGTCGAATGGCAAAATTATAATGGTACTAAAGCGCAAAAATTAGCCCTAAATGAAAAAAACAAAATCATCTTTCCCACGGCCCAACCTTGTCGTGAAAATCCAAATCATAAGACTATGCCCACATTAGAGCAAATGGCTTTAACGGCTTTAAAGAGACTAAGTTCTAACAGTGATAAGGGCTTTTTTCTTATGATCGAAGGTGCGTCAATTGATAAACAAGCCCATATGGCAATGGCTTGCGGTGTTATTGGTGAGATGCTTAGTTTTGACAATACTGTTAAAATGGCCGTTGATTTTGCCAAAAAGCAAGGCAATACCCTTGTCATTGTGACCGCAGATCACGGCGGGCCAAGCCAAAATATCCATAGTCCTTATTATGAAAACTATGACCGAAGTGCGGAACAAATCCCCGGACTTTATGAATTTCTTCGTAGCAAAGGTGGTAATGAATTATCGGTATATTATGCGACAAATAATATAACTGATCAGGCTCATACCGGAATTAATGTTCCAATATATTCATATGGATTAAAAGACGATAACACGCTTCGCGGCACCATAAAACAGACCCAAATTAAGGGTGTGATGGCTAAATATCTTTTTCAATGATTATTTTTTTAAAACTAGAGGCTTGTGATTTTCATCAAGAGCAACAAAGACAAAATCGCCCTCAGTGACCATAATTTCATTTTCATGACCTCGCCTGACTACGGTCACTTCAATATGAATAGTGATCGAAGTACGTCCAGTTTTTGTTATATCTGTATAGACACTAAGCCAATCGCCAATATTAACGGGAGCATGGAATTTCATAGCATTGACTGCCACAGTGGCAACAGGACCACTAGCATAGCGAATAGCTTCAATACCGCCAGCCATGTCCATTTGTGATAAAATCCAACCGCCAAAAATATGACCGTTTGAATTGATATTAGAATGGGTAGGCAAGGTGCGAATAGTTGGTTGACGCTGATAAATTTCTTCCATGATCTTTTTGTCTCACATTAAAAATAATATTAAAGTGATTATGCATTGTTCATGGGTAAAATTCGAGAGGTTTATTTAGACAGATAAGCGAAAGATTTTCTTTTGATGAATTTTGGAATTTCAGAGGCAGGTAAGGATTTGGAAAATAGAAAACCTTGGCCATAATGACATCCCAGTTTTTTTAATTTTTTATATTGTTGTTTTGTCTCTATTCCTTCGGCGACAACAGTCATACCAAGGGAATTGGCTAAATTAATAATGACTTTGATAATGTTGAAACCATCATCGTTTTTATCCAATTTAGAGACAAAGGAACGATCAATTTTCAAAGTATCAGCAGGAATACGACTTAAATAGCTTAAAGATGAATATCCAGTTCCAAAATCATCAACCGCCAGTGAAAGGCCGAGTGTTTTTAAATCCAGCAGAATATTTCGGGCAATATCCGAATTTTCCATGAGCGTCGATTCGGTCAATTCCAATTTCAAATTTTTACCATCAAGGCCGCTTTTAGCCAAAGCATCACGGGTTATAGCCGCTATGTTACCTGTGATTATATGAGTACTTGATACATTGACTGCCATAAATAAATTAGAGGCAAATGGGTCATTATCTATCCAGCTCTGTAATTGCATGCAGGCTTCATTTAAGGCCCATTCTCCAAGCTGAATAATCAATCCGGCTTCTTCGGCAAGAGTGATAAATTCTACTGGTGAAATAGTACCGCGCTTTGAGTTATGCCATCTTGCAAGTGCTTCGAAGCCTACGCTCAATCCTGTTTGTAAATTAATAATCGGTTGATAATGAAGCTCAAGAGCGTTGGCATTTAAGGCTTCTCTAAATTCTGATTCAAGGCGGAATTCAGTGACAGCCTGGGTTTTTAATTCTTGATTAAAGATAATTGTTTGATTTGTGCTCAGAGGTTTGTTTTTTTTCATAGCCAAGTGAGCATCTTGCAATAATTGCTCTACCTTGTTGATGTTGGCAACGCCTGAGGCGATGCCAATGGATGCTGATACGCGAACATCACTATCGTGAAGTAATATTTTTGTCGAAAAATCATGATGAATGGATTGCGCTAGTTTTGATGCTTCTTGTTTTACATTATCAAAGTGGTCTTCTGATAAAAATATGACAAATTTATCATTTGAAAACCGGGCTAGGAAAGCATTTTCATGTAAATTATTTTCAATTTGATGGGCGGCGGCTTTTAAAACTTTATCACCAAACTCATAGCCGTAGCTTTCATTAATACGTTGAAGTTTTCTAATATTAATGAATAAAACTGCCGTATCTTTGTCTAATTCCCGATCATAGGTTGTTGAATTGAGAGACTTTGCATTGAAACTCATTTCCAGCATTTCAAATAATTTGAAGCGGTTAGGTAATCCCGTCAACTCATCGAAATAATTTTGTTTTTTTACTTCGACTTCCAATTCATTACTATCGTTATAATCTGATGTTATCAGCGTTAGTTGTTCGATATGTCCCTGTTTGTTATTAAGAGGGATAATTTTGCAAAGAATAGAATGAATGACATCATCTTTTAAGAGTTTCCAGATAAAGGCATGGGATTTTTTTTGCTTAATTGCCTTGGTAAGTTGCTCCTGCAACTGATTTTCAAGCTCGTTATCGCCCCAAAATATTTCAGAAACTTTTTTGCCGATGGCATGGGTATCATTGGTATTAATGTTTTTAAGAAATATTTTATTAGCTGATAAAAGTCGGAATATAGTCTTATCTTCTACATTTAACATAGCAATACCGTCACTGATCGGACGAGTAATATCAAAAGATTCACTGCGACTTGAAAGAGTAGGTTTTTTGTTTCTAAATAGAAACGGGGTCGCATTAGAAGGACTTATCATCTATTTTTAGCCTTGTTTTCATTCGTCTCTATCAATTGTAGAGATACTCTTGAACTGTTGGCTGCTAGAATGATCTAATTAAGTAAAAATTTAGTAAAATTCTATAGCGATAAGTGAAGTAAATAAATTTTCATCATCAAATTATTTTATATTTAATTTTTAAGAACATCCATTGGTCGATCCGCAAGTGTCACATTTAAGGCAAGTACCATTTCTAACCATAGTAAAATTGCCACATTCGCCGCAAGCATCACCCTCATAACCCTTCATTTTGGCTTCCATAATTTGGCTTTTTCGGCTGTGCTGTTCAATGATTGTCGTGTTGGTCATTGTTTGGGCGCCGACAGCTATTTTATCTTGATCTGCCACTAATAAAGATTGTGTTTGCTTAACGTTTTCTATGGTTTGGGTGGTTTCTTGTTTGAGAACATATAAATTGCTTTTGCGGACATATCCGGTGCTGGTTAATCCTATCACACGGTTTAAGGCTGTATCACTTTTGGCAATAAATTCTTTGGAGCCAATTTCCTCGCCGCCGGATCCTAATGTATCGGGCATAAGATCTTCGGGTACCACATGGGCAAGATCGGTGCGGCCAAGATAAGAGATGGCAAGCTCGCGAAATATATAATCAAGGACTGAGGTGGCCATTTTAATAGCATCATTGCCCGTTACTTGGCCCGATGGCTCAAAACGCGTGAAGGTAAAGGCATCGACATATTCGTCGAGCGGCACACCGTACTGCAAGCCAATGGATAAGGCGATTGCGAAATTATTCATCAGGCTTCTAAAGGCCGCACCTTCTTTATGCATATCAATGAAAATTTCACCTAAAGTACCATCATCATATTCACCGCTTCTTAAATAAACTTTATGCCCGCCGACACTTGCCTTTTGTGTGTATCCTTTGCGTCTTGTCGGTAATTTCCGTCTTGCGGCAATATTTTTTTCAATGGCACGATCAATGATATCCGCCGTCACTGCTTCGGTTTTTTCTAGCAATGTTAATTCTTCTTCTTCAAGCATAACCGCGCTGAGGGGTTGGCTTAATTTTGAAGCATCGCGGTAAAGAGCGTTTGCTTTAAGGCCAAGTTTCCAAGAAAGACGGTAGGCTTCTTTACAATCTTCGATGGTGGCTGAGCTTGGCATATTGATGGTTTTTGAAATTGCCCCACTAATGAAAGGCTGAGCCGCCGCCATCATATAGATATGGCTATTGGCCGCTAGAAATCTTTTTCCTATTTTGCCGCACGGATTGGCACAGTCAAAAATTGGTAAATGTTGGTCTTTCAAATGAGGCGCGCCCTCTAAGGTAAATGTGCCGACACAATATTGATTTGCTTGGGAAATTTGCGCTTTTGTAAAACCTAATTCAAGGAGCATATTAAAATTGGGATCGCTTAGTTTCTCGGGGCTAAAATCAAGAACGTTTTTGCAAAAATCCTCACCAAGTGTCCAACGATTAAAGGCAAAACTAATATCAAAAGCCGTTTCAATGGCCCCATCGAGAAGATCAAGTTGGATTTTGGCAAATCCTTTGGCCTTTAAGGTATTATGATTAATGTGTGGGGCCTCTTTTAAACTGCCAAAACCGACGGCATAGGATGATATTTCGTCAATTTGCTTTGGTGTATAACCTAATGATTTTAAGGCTTTTGGTACCATACGGTTGATAATTTTAAAATAACCTCCGCCGGCAAGTTTTTTAAATTTAACCAATGCAAAATCAGGTTCAATACCCGTGGTATCACAGTCCATGACAAGACCAATAGTGCCCGTTGGCGCGATCACTGTGGTTTGAGCATTTCTAAAACCAAATTTTTTGCCAATGGCAAGGGCCATATCCCAAGCACGTCCAGCGGCGGTTGCCACATCAAGGAACGGGCAATTTGTCAAATCAAGGGGAGCGGGAATGATATTAAGCCCTTGATAATCATCCTTACCCCATGCGGCAGTGCGATGATTTTCAATGACCTTTAACATGGGTACTTTATTTTCTTGATATTTTTCAAAGGGGCCAAGTTCTGCGGCCATTTGGGCGGAGGTTCGGTAACTGACCCCGGTCATAAGCGCACTGATACTACCGCATAAGGCACGGCCTTCGTCACTGTCATATGAATATCCGCACGACATAATAAGCGCACCAATATTGGCAAAACCCAATCCCAATGTGCGAAAATCATAGCTTCGTCTGGCAATTTCTTTCGATGGAAATTGTGCCATCATCACAGCGATTTCAAGAACAATAGTCCAAAGTCGTGTTGCATGCTCAAAAGAAGCCACATCGAATTCTTCACTGTCATTTCTAAATTTCATTAAATTTAAAGAGGCTAGATTACACGCGGTATCATCAAGAAACATATATTCCGAGCAGGGGTTAGAGGCGCGAATTTCTCCGGAATTAGAGCAGGTATGCCAATCATTAATGGTACTGTGAAATTGAAGTCCAGGATCTGCACATTGCCACGCACTATTGCCAATATCGTCCCAAAGGTCACGAGCCTTAACGGTTTTGGCAATTTTTCCGTCGGTACGTCTTGTTAAATTCCAATCTCCATCATCATCAACAGCCTTCATAAAGTCGTCATTGACACGCACGGTGTTATTTGAATTTTGCCCTGAAACCGTAAGGTAGGCATCAGAATCCCAATCCGTATCATAGGTTTGAAATTCAATATTATTAAAACCTTGTTTGGCAAATCCAATGATTCTCAAAATGGTGTTTTCTGGCACCATATCGTCGCGAGCATTAAGAACTGCCTTTTTTAATATTTCATTGTTTCTGGGATCATAAGCATCTTTTTTATCAATTTGTGGATCATTACAAGCCTTGATAATTTCTTTATAATGTTTTTCAGTTATTTTTGATCCGGTGACAAGGGCGGAAACCTTTTGTTCTTCGATCACTTTCCAATTAATAAACTCTTCAATATCAGGATGATCAATATCGACAATGACCATTTTGGCAGCGCGTCTCGTTGTACCGCCAGATTTAATAGCGCCCGCAGACTTGTCACCAATTTTAAGAAAGCTCATAAGCCCAGAGGAGGACCCACCACCAGAAAGAGTTTCGCCGTGGCTACGGATTGTGGAAAAATTGCTGCCTGTTCCTGAGCCATATTTAAATAACCGCGCTTCACGGGTCCATAAATCCATAATGCCGCCGTCCCCAACCAAGCTATCGCTGACCCCTTGGATAAAGCAGGCGTGTGGTTGCGGATGTTCATAAGCACTTGTGGATTTTGTTAGTTTTTTGGTTAAATAATCAACGTAAAAATGACCTTGTGATGGTCCATCTATACCGTAAGCCCAATGCAGACCCGTGTTAAACCATTGCGGTGAATTTGGGGCGCACATTTGTGCCGCTAACATATGACAAAGCTCATCATAAAAGGATTGAGCGTCACTTTCATCGTCAAAATATCCGCCTTTAAAGCCCCAATATGTCCATGTTCCAGCAAGGCGGTCGAAAACTTGCTTTGCACTTTTTTCGGGGCCGTAGCGTTGATCCTCAGGTAGTTTTCCCAAGGCCTCTAAATCAGCTTCATGACGCCAAAGCCATTTTGGGATATTATCTTCTGGGACTGCTTTAAGGCAGGCAGGCACACCGGCTTTACGAAAATATTTCTGGGCGATAATGTCTGATGCCACTTGGCTCCAGTTTTGGGGCACTTCAAAATCATTCAATCCAAAGATTACGGTACCATCAGGATTTCTAATCTCACTATTAGCTTTGCGAAAATCAATCTTTTGATAGGGGCTATCTGATGCGTTAGTATAGAGTCTTTGAATTTTCATTTTGTTTCCTCAGTGCTTTAAAAGATTAATTGAATTTCTTTTAAAAAAATCATTAATTTTTTTTGTTTTATTCTTTATTTAACATTTTGATTCTGTGAAAATAGTAACTGAATAATCATCATCTATAAAGGAGTTTTTTTAATATATTTTGTGTTTAAATTATGCATTTAATCTATATGTTGTGTTTAATGCGGATGGGATAGAATTAAAAAACATACAGAGATTGTAAAGAATAGGCTAACGAGTTGAAGACAATATAATATTTTTTTGATTGCTAAAACATTGCTAAAATGATGCCTTAAAATGGCCCGACTTTAAGGGCATTTTACAAATTATAGTTGGTTTGGTTTGCTTTATAGGTTGTTCTATTATAATGCAGAGGGTATAAATAAGTTTAACCCTTTTAAGTATCAAAAACTAATAAGTAGAAGAATTATGTTTGTTTCATTAATTAGACGGATTTTTGGCTGGTGGACTGTTGCTTCAATTGGAACTCTTATTCACACATTCTTTAAGGGTGTAAAAATAGGTGAAGATATCCAAGGCAATAAATATTACGTTTCAAAAAATGGTGATAAGCGTTGGGTTATTTATAATGGCGAGATTGAAGCATCGCGCATTCAACCAGAATGGCATGCTTGGCTTCATAAAATTATTGATAAAACGCCACTTGAAAAACCACGCACCATTAAAGGTTGGGAAAAAGACCATCTGCCTAACCAAACGGGAACGGTAAATGCTTATGCACCAAAAGGGGCTGTGTTGAGCGACGGTAAACGTCAGAAAACCACAGGCGATTATGATGCGTGGACACCAAACAGCTAAGAACTGTAAAATATTACAATCTATTATCCAATGAATTATCGGAGCGGCCATGAAAAATAATTTAGTTGAAACGCTGATGGGGGCCATTGTCCTATGTATCACCGGCGGCTTTCTTTATTTTGCTTTTAGCAACACGGGAGTAAGCGCTGTTGGCGGAACCACTTATCTTGCGCGCTTTGATAAGGTTGATGGCCTTGCTGTGGGTGGTGAGGTTAAAATAAGCGGCATCAATGTTGGAACCATAACAAACCAATATCTTGATGAAGATACTTTCAGAGCCATTGTTGAAATAAAGATAAAATCATCTATCAAATTACCCGAAGATACTTTTGCAAAAATTACTTCAGAAGGATTGCTGGGCGGTAATTATTTGGTTCTTGATCCTGGCGGCAGTGATGTCATTCTCGAAGAAGGTGACGAAATCACCGAAACTCAAGGGGCAGTTGATTTCTTAGGGCTTCTTGATAAATTTGCAGGAAGTAAAGAAGGCGGACAATAATAATGATCCGGTCTTTTCAATGGTTAGTTATATTTTCAATGACATTCTCAAGCGCGCTTGCCCAAGGTCTTTCTGATCAAGAAGGCTCCACTGAAGTGGTTACTCTCGGCGCGCTCAATAAAATTACGGCAAAACTAGAAACCATCACGGTCAGACGCGATCAGACCGTTAAGTTTGGAACTTTGGAAATTACCATGCGGAATTGCCGCTCGAATCCGCCCGAAGAACCACCAGAATCTGTTGCATTTCTTGAAATCACTGACCTTGGTCATACGGGGATGCCATCCAGCATTTTTAAGGGTTGGATGTTTGCTTCATCGCCAGCGGTATCGCCCCTTGAACATGCGGTTTATGATGTATGGGTCACGGATTGTAATATGGTTGATGGCTCTGCATCTTCCGCTAAACCGTAAAAATCGGCCTCATCCTGCAATAATGCGTCTTTTAAGAGAACGCGATACTGTAAGCGCGGAATTTCAATAGCCCCAAATTGGCTAAGGTGTTTGGTTATAAATTGTGTATCCAATAATTTATAAGCACCGACTTTCAAACGTGCCACTAGATAAACGAGGGCGATTTTACTGGCATCGGTGACTGTATGAAACATACTTTCGCCGCAAAATGCACCATTCAATGAAACGCCATAAAGCCCCCCGACCAGTTTATCATCTTGCCAGCATTCGACACAGTGGGCATATCCCATTTCATGTAGTTTGTTATAATGAGTTAAAATAGTTTGATTGATCCATGTATTTTGGCGGTCTTTATGGGGTGTGGTATTGGCGCAATGGATCATGACATCGTTAAAGGCCGTATTAATTTTAATTTCAAAGGGTTCAGCTTTTATTTTCCGAGCGAGTTTTTTTGGAATGTGAAATTGATCAAGTGGAAATATGCCGCGCATTTGCGGATCAACCCAATATATATCATCGGCCTTTGCACTTTCGGCCATGGGAAACATACCTTGCATATAGGCGCTAAGAAGGAGTTCTGTTGTGATCTCCATCTTTAATATCTACTCCGAGGCAAGGGTGGTTAAATATTTTTCAAGCCAGTGGATATTATAATCACCATTAATGAAATCATCTTCATGGATTATCTTTTGGTGGAGAGGAATGGTGGTTTTAATACCATCAATAACATATTCTTCTAAACTACGGCGTAGGCGCATCAAGCATTCATTACGGGTTTTGCCGTGAACAATTAATTTGGCTATCATGCTATCATAATAAGGCGGAATTTTATAGCGGCTGTAAAGCCCGCTATCGACCCGAACACCCAAGCCACCCGGCGTGTGATAATCTTTTACCTGACCGGGGGAAGGCATAAAAGTGAAGGGATCTTCGGCGTTAATACGGCATTCAATAGCATGACCAGAAAATTTAACGTCTTCTTGAGTGAAATTAAGTTCCAAACCATCAGCAATGCGGATTTGTTCACGCACTAAATCAATGCCTGTAATCATTTCCGTAACGGGATGCTCCACTTGTAAGCGGGTATTCATTTCGATGAAATAAAATTCACCATTTTCATATAAAAATTCAATAGTTCCCGCACCGTGATAGCCTATTGCTTTAATGGCATTTCGGCACACTTCACCAATTTTATCACGCTCTTTTGAATTAAGGGCGGGCGAGGGGCTTTCTTCTAATATTTTTTGATGGCGACGCTGTAATGAGCAATCACGTTCCCCTAAATGAACCACATTGCCGTGGGTATCGGCGAGAATTTGAATTTCAATATGTCTTGGTGTGGTTAGGAATTTTTCCAAATAAACCGTGTCATCACCAAAGGATACAGCGGCTTCGCGCCGAGCGGAACTAACGGCAAGTTCAAGATCGGATTCATTATGGACAATTTTCATTCCTCGCCCACCACCACCAGATGCGGCCTTTACAATAACCGGATAGCCGATTTTTGCGGCGATTTTTGCGGCTTGTTTAAATTCTCGGACTTCACCTTCGGAACCGGGAACAACAGGAATGCCCACTTTCTTAACGGCTTCCTTGGCTGATATTTTGTCACCCATCAATTTTATATGGTCCGATGTAGGGCCAATGAAAATGATGTTATGTTTTTCAATGATTTCAGCAAAGCGCGCGCTTTCTGATAAAAAACCGTATCCTGGATGAATGGCGTCAACGCCGGTAATTGCAGCCGCAGACATAATGGCTGGAATATTTAAATAACTCTCCGCAGAAGGGGGCGGGCCGATACAGACGCTTTCATCAGCAAGGCGCACATGCATAGCATCTTCGTCAGCGGTTGAATGAACAGCCACCGTTTTGATGCCCATTTCATGGCAGGCGCGGTGAATGCGAAGGGCAATTTCGCCGCGATTGGCAATAAGTATTTTTTCAATCATTCTTTTTACCTGTTATTCAATTATAATCAGGGCTTCGCCGTATTCGACGGGCTGAGAATTTTCAACAAGGATCGCGATTACCGTTCCCCCTTTTGAGGCGTGAATTTGGTTCATCACTTTCATGGCTTCTATGATTAGAATATTTTGACCCGCTGAAACCTTATCACCAACCTTAACAAAGGGATCAGATTCAGGATCAGGAGATGTATAGACGGTTCCAACCATGGGTGAAAACACAGTGCCAGGATGATCAGCAGGGGCAACATCCACAACAGCGGGGGCGGCAGGAGCCGGTGCAGCCGCCGCAGACGGGGCAGCATGGGAAAATGTAACAGGTGAGCCAGAGCGCGAAAGTTTAATTTTTCTTTCGCCTTCTTGTACTTCAATGTCGGTTAAGTCTGTTTCTTTTAGCAGTTTAGCTAGGTCGCGAATAAGGTCTTTATCGACTTGCATTTTTGCCATTATGTCTAATCCTCTTTTTTCTTCTAAAATTTATTTTTATTATTGTTTCACTATATCAGTTACGGCGTCTATAGCCATTAAATAACCAATGGCACCAAATCCTGTGATCATACCGACGGCGGCAGCGGAAATATAGGAATGATGGCGAAATTCTTCACGTTTAAAAATATTTGACAAATGAACCTCGATGGTTGGTTTGTCAACGGCGAGTAACGCATCCATAATCGCGACCGATGTATGGGTTAAGGCGCCGGCGTTGATGATGATCGCATCAAAATCGGTTCTGGCTTCTTGAATCCAATTAACAATTTCGCCTTCCACATTGCTTTGACGAAAATCTATAGCCAAATCAAGGGGAGACGCTTTACTTGTCATCATGTTTTTAATATCATCCAAGGTATCGGCGCCATAAATTTCCGGCTCACGCGTGCCGAGCAAATTTAAATTGGGGCCATTGATTACCAATATTGATTTTGTCATATTTCCCTACTGACTTATTATCATTAGCTATGTATATAATACTTTAATTGTGATTTGAAAACAGCCATTATCAAAAACAAGACATTAAAAGGCAATAATATGATACATGTGACAATTAACGGCGATGAAATGAGCTTTGATGGCACTATTGCATTGATAGATTTATTGGACCGATTGCAAATAGAATCTGACAGAGTGGCTATTGAACATAATCTTGAAATTGTCCCTAAAAGCACATTTGATCAAGTGTCGGTAACGGACGGTGATAATCTTGAAATTGTTCACTTCATTGGTGGCGGCTGACATAAAACGGAAAAAAACATGACTGATACATTTAACGTTGCAGGCAAGCAATATTCATCTCGGCTTATCGTTGGCACAGGAAAATATAAAGATTTCGAAGAAACCAAATTGGCGGTTGAAGCATCAGGGGCGCAGATTGTAACCGTTGCCACGCGGCGCGTTAATATATCAAAGCCCGGCGAGCCGATGTTGGTTGATTATTTAGATCCGAAAAAATACACATTTTTGCCCAATACCGCAGGCTGTTTTACCGGCGATGATGCGGTGCGTACTTTACGCTTAGCCCGAGAGGCAGGCGGTTGGGATTTGGTTAAATTAGAAGTGCTTGGGGATCAAAAAACCCTCTATCCCAATATGCCCGAAACCGTTGAAGCCGCCAAAACTCTGATTAAAGAAGGTTTTCAAGTGATGATCTATTGCTCCGACGATCCGATCCAAGCCAAAATATTAGAAGACATCGGCTGTTGCGCCATTATGCCGCTTGGTGCGCCCATCGGAAGCGGCCTTGGTATTCAAAACCCGGTTGGTATCCGTATCATCATCGAAAATGCTTCCGTGCCAGTTTTGGTTGACGCCGGGGTCGGTACCGCCTCCGAAGCGGCATACGCTATGGAACTTGGCTGTGACGGCGTACTTATGAACACCGCCATCGCCGAAGCCAAAGACCCGGTTCGTATGGCACGCGCCATGAACCACGCCGTACAAGCCGGACGCGACGCCTATCTGGCAGGAAGAATGCCCAAAAAACTCTACGCCGACCCATCATCACCGCTTGCGGGGTTGATTTAGAGGAGGATCTTGTTAAAGGGCGCGTTTTTCCACTTCTGGGTATTTAAAGACCAATGTTAAGGCGCGCATGATTAGGAATATCGCGTAGGAAAACCATAGGCCGTGGTTGCCCCATAACGGTAAGAAAATAAAGATACACAGGATGTAACAGAGGGTTGAAATAATCATACCGTTACGCATGTGACTACCGGCGGTAGCGCCGATGAAAATGCCGTCTAATTGAAAACTCCAGATGGACAGCAAAGGCAAGATAATGACCCAGATTAGATAATCCGATGATATGGTGCGGATCGTTTCGATATTGGTCAGGCCATTGATTAGCATTTCGCCAAAAATCCAATAAAACCCGCTAAAGGCGACAGCAGTATAGATCGCCCATTTGCTGGAAACTATAACGGCGGCTCGTAAATTTTGTTTTGATTTTCGGCCGATTTCTTTACCGACTAAAACCTCTGCCGCTTGGGCAAATCCGTCGAGGCCGTAAGCGGTAAGATTTTGTAAATTCATCAAAACCGCATTGGCGGCTAATATTTCCGTACCAAAACGAGTGCCTAGAAGAATAAAACTTGCCAACGTTAATGTTAAGCACAGAGTACGAATGAAAATATCACGGTTAAGGCTAAAGAGCTTTTTAAAAGCGGGCCCATCAATGATTTTATCAAGCACTTGGGCGTCAAATAACGGTATTTTAAAATGCAGTTTGCTGCGCCTCATTACCAAATAAATGCAGAGGATAAAAGACGAGCTTTCCGATAATAAAGTGCCAAGTGCAACCCCGTCCGCCGTCATGTCAAAGCCATAAACAAACAGAAAATTAAGCAAAATATTGCTGATGTTCATATAAAGATGAATATAAAGCACATCCTTGGCCCGACCCATGCCTAGCAACCAACCTGCGGCCACATAATTCATCAATGCAAAAGGCGCACCCCAAATACGAATGGAAAAATATTGATGGGCGAGGTCTATAACTGATTGTTCCGCCTTGATAAAATAGAAAAACCCGGCGCTTAAAAATGACTGAAGTCCGACAAATAACAAGCCAATGACAAAGGCGCTAATGCAGCCGCGAATGAAAAGCTGATTAAGGGAAAGTTCATCGCCGCGACCATGGGCTTGGGCCGCTAATCCAGTGGTTCCCATCCGTAGGAAATTAACCCCGTTATAAAGAATGCTAAAAAACATAGCGCCAAGGGCAACAGCGGCCAGATACATTTCGTGGGGTAAATGACCCATGATGAAACTGTCCGATAAACCAAGCAGCGGCGTTGATAGGTTTGCCAAGATTGACGGCACGGCGATCTGCCACATATGACGGGATATTTTTTGATTATTGACGCTTTGAGACATAGGATACACTTTGTAGGATCATTGGTTTTTACGGTCATTAACATCATAGATTAAGGTCTAAAGATTATCAGTGAAATTACATTATATCAAAAGCATAAAAACTATATTGTTTCCTTTGTATATCACGATATTTACCTATATATATAATAAGATGATATGAAATTAAAATTTATCAGCAATGTTGTTTTTAATAAGTTAAGGACCAGGCAATGAATGTGCAAACAGACGCACAAGATTTCGAAGAATTAGATTCAGTATGTGTAAGATTTGCCGGTGATAGTGGCGACGGAATGCAGTTAACCGGTAACCAATTTTCCGTTGTAACCGCGCTAGAGGGGAGCGACTTTGCGACGTTTCCTGATTTCCCTGCTGAAATTCGCGCCCCTGTTGGCACTACTTTTGGCGTGTCAGCCTTTCAGATTAATTTTGGTTCTGTGGAAATATCGACAGCAGGCGACGAACCTGATGTTCTTGTGGCCATGAACCCTGCCGCTTTAAAGGTCAGTTTATCGGGCCTTCGTAAAGGTGGGCTCATTGTTGTTGATGAAGGATCGTTTAATGAACGCAATCTTCATAAAGCAGGCTATAGTGAAAATCCGCTAGAGAATGACAGTTTAAGTGATTTTCAAGTTCAAAAACTTGATATTACTAAAATGACATTGGAAGCAGTTAAAGAGACGGGCCTTGGTAAAAAAGACGCCTTGCGCTGTAAAAATATGTGGACACTTGGTTTGGTTCTGTGGATGTTTGGCCGACCTAGAAAACCTATTACCGATTGGTTAGAACAGAAATTTGTTAAAATTCCCGATGTGGCGTTGGCTAATATTTGCGCCCTTAATGCGGGTCATGCTTATGGGGAGACCGCCGAAGTATCAAGCAATCTTCACCGTTATATCGTGAGAAAACATACCGAAGAAGAAACTGGTGAATATAGCACGATTAACGGTAATCAGGCTCTTGCGTGGGGGTTGGTCGCGGGGTCGGAATTGGCAGAAATTGACATTATGCTTGGCACTTATCCGATTACACCGGCCTCGGCCTTATTGCATACGCTTAGTGGTCTTAAAGAATTCGGTGTTATGACCTTTCAAGCCGAAGATGAAATAGCCGCCGTTTGCGGTGCTATTGGCGCGTCATTTGCAGGCAAACTTGGTATCACATCAAGTTCTGGCCCCGGCATTGCCCTTAAAACAGAGGCTATTGGCCTTGCTATTAGTACGGAATTGCCGTTGGTGATTGTTGATGTTCAGCGCGCGGGCCCCTCAACGGGACTGCCGACAAAAACCGAACAGTCGGATTTATATCAGGCGGTTTGGGGGCGAAATGGCGACGCGCCTATTGTTGTTCTTGCCGCCTCAACGCCGCAGGATTGCTTTAAAGTGGGGATAGAAGCGGTGCGACTTGCTATTAAATATATGACCCCTGTTATGCTCTTGTCTGATGGCTATATCGGTAATGCGTCCGAGCCATGGAAAATCCCTGATATTAATACGTTTGAAAAATTTCCTGTTCAATATTGTACTGATCCAAAAGGGTTTTATCCCTTTAAACGTGATCCAAAAACATTGGCGCGGGTTTGGGCAAAGCCGGGAACGCCGGAATTACTGCACCGTATTGGCGGCATTGAAAAAGATTATGACACCGGCCATATTTCATATGATGCGGATAATCATCAAAAAATGAGCAATGTTCGCGCTGCAAAAATCGCTGGTATTGCCAATGATATTGCAAAACAAACAGTGGAACTGGGTAATGCTGGCGGTAAAATTGCCGTGGTCGGGTGGGGATCAACCCGTGGCTCTATTCACCAAGCGGTAAGGCGCGCCCGAAAAGAGGGAATTGACGCTTCCCACGTTCATATTGGAAATATTTGGCCCTTGCCACCTAACTTAGAAGAAATATTGAATAGTTTCGATAAAGTGATCATTGCCGAAATGAATATGGGACAAATGAATGTTTTATTAAGGTCACAATATTTGCTTGATGCATATTCGCTGACCAAAGTAACAGGACAGCCCTTTAAAATTTCTGAAATATTAGACTGTATCCGTCAACAAGTAGGAGCGGACAAATGAATAAACAACCTTTGAGCTTTAAAGATTTTGAAACTGACCAAGAAGTGCGTTGGTGCCCGGGCTGCGGTGATTATGCTATTCTTAAAGCTGTGCAAATGACCTTGGCTAATATTGGTTCAACGCCAGAAAATACGGTTTTTGTTTCTGGTATTGGCTGCTCGTCACGCTTTCCTTATTATGTTGAAACCTACGGCTTTCATACGATCCATGGTCGCGCTCCTGCGGTGGCAACTGGGGTAAAACTTGCCAATCCTAAATTAGATGTTTGGTTAGTGACCGGCGACGGCGACGGACTTAGTATTGGCGGTAATCATATGCTTCATGTGCTTCGCCGTAATGTCAATATGCAAATAATGCTGTTTAATAATGAAATTTACGGTCTGACCAAAGGCCAATATTCACCCACATCAAAACAGGGAACAAAATCACCGTCAACGCCGTTTGGTTCTGTTGATTTGCCGTTAAACCCTTGTTCTTTTGCCATTGGTGCGGGGGCGCGTTTTGTGGCTCGCGGCATTGATACGGCACTTAAAGCGTTGCCTCATACTTTAGAGCGGGCTAGAGATCATATTGGTGCGTCTTTCATTGAAATTTACCAAAATTGCATCGTTTATAACGATAAAACGTTTGAGCATTTTACCTTAAAAAAGCAAGCCGCCAATACGCAAATTCATGTTGAACATGGCCAAGCGATGATTTTTGGCACGGACAAAGATAAAGGGCTTCATTTTGACAAGGAGAATTTCGCCTTAGAAGTGGTGATCATTGGTGAAAATGGTATCACCGAAGCGGATATTTTAATCCATGATGAAACTAATAAATTGATGGCACAAATGCTTGTTGAGCTAACGGCCCCAGATTTTCCAGTGGTTTGTGGTGTGATTTATTGTAATCCTACCCAAAGCTATGATGATGCGGTTCATGAACAAATGAACAAGGCCAAAAAAGGTAAAAAGCCAGACTTTAATGCATTGCTCAGGCAGGGACGCACTTGGACTGTCGAATAATAGAGGCCTCCTATGAAACAATGGATCATTAAGAATTTAAGCGGCGGTAAAGTTTTGCTTTTATTTGTGCTGGCGAATATAGTGTTGGCAGTGATGTTGATGATCACTATTCCAAAAACTATGGCCTATGCCAATGGAATGGAATTATTGGACGTGATGCCGACGGGTTATAGTGCGGATTATATCAGGGCGCTTTTTGAGGCACTGGGCCAAGAGGGGCGCGCGGTTTATCTTTATAATCAAATTCCTATAGATATGTTTTATCCCTTTTTATTCGGCTTAAGCTATTGTTTGATTACGGGTTATTTTCTCAATAAACTTGGTAAAATAAACACTGGTTTATTCTATTTATGCTTTTTACCCATTATGGCGGGTTTAGCCGATTATATGGAAAATATTACAATAATTTCAATGCTTTATAGTTACCCTGAACTTAATCAATTTTCCGCAGCGGCGGCTAATATTTTTACTATTACAAAAAGTGCTATATCAACAGTTTATTTTTGCACCCTAATGATCATTATGGTGGTTTTTGCTTTTAAAAAACGAACTATTTCTTCTTGATCTTATTTGATCATTGTTTTGATTACTTTACCGGCTTTAAGGGTTTTGTTAGACGATTTATAATCAAAGCCTAAAATTTTCATCAATGTTTTGGCGATTTGATTTTGCTTCACATCAGGCGTGTTTTTCATTTCACCTAAAGCGGGCGTGTCGGGACCAATAACGGCCATCCAGATTGCTTGGTCAGTTTTATCGTCACTGAATTCCCACATGTTGCCATGGGATTTCCAATCTTCTAATTCAACATAACCACGACCATGGTCAGTGGTGATAAGCAGGGTGGTTTTGTCTTTATATTCTGGATCATTTTGCACCCAGTTCCAGATGCGACTAATGAATTCATCTGTTTTTTGAGCGGAATTTATATAGCGATCATATTGTCCGTCATGGGCAAAATCATCAGTTTCACCAAATGAAATGAATAAGGCTTTAGGTCGTTTTTCCTTTAAATATTCAAAGGCATAAGTGAATGTGTAAAAATCAAATCTCACAGAATCCCATGGAATGGGAATGTCGTCTTGTATCTTATTGACTGTTTGAATATTCTCATTATCAGGCAGAATGTCCATTTTCTCAAAACCAAAATTGGTAAATATATCACTGCGTCCTACATTGAAAATATAAGGAAATACATCCCAAGAGGCAAAGGCGGCGGTTTTACCTTTGTAATTTTGCTTCTTTTCCATCCATTCGAAAAAAGTCCAGTTTGGATTTAAGATTTCATCGTTATTAACAATGGTAGGTTCCGCGACGCCGGTGAGAATTTCACTATATCCAGGATATGAATAATGAATTTCATTGGTCATATTGGCATTACTGCCTTTTTCGCGGTTGCCGTATATTTGCCCTTCTTTAGCGATCACATTCCAGAGGAAAGGGAATAATACTTTGCGTCTTTCATTAACATCATCGCGCCAGTATTTTTCCTTAAACTGATCATGGGTTTTTTTGTAAACAATATAGTCAGACTGGTCAAAATATCTATTATCCACCCCTTGGAAGACTTCCTGCCAGCGCATGCCGTCCAATGTGATTAATATAATATTTTCTGTTTTTTCCTTTGCGTTTAGGCTGTTAACGGGAATAGAAAATAATATAATAATTAAAAAATGTTGAAAAAAAAGTCTGATCATTGGCGGTTCCTTTTTATATATTTTTACAGTCTAACTTAAATATAAATTGAGTACACAAGCAAATCATTTTTTTTGAAGGTTTTATGACGAATATGCGTATAATGTTATGTACGAAGGTGATAATGGGAACAAAAAAAGGTGGTGGCGTGTGCCAACAGATACATTAACAGATGAAAGTTTGATGTTACGTATCGGTGAGGGTGATCAGGTGGCTTATGGCATTTTGGTCAATCGCCACTTGAATATGAATTTGGGTTTTGCTTATAAGCTACTGGGCAATAAGGCCGAGGCTGAAGAAGTGATGCAAGAGGCGTTTATTAGGGTTTGGAAACATGCCAGTCGTTGGGACCCATCGCGTAAAACCCGTTTTACGACTTGGTTTTATAGGGTGGTAACGAATTTATGCTATGACGTTGGCCGTAAGCGAAAGCCTCAGGAAAATGTTGAGGTTTTGGATAGGATGGCGTCCGATGAGATCAGTGCTGATAATGTGATCGCGGTCGATCAACGTTCAAAGCAGGTGAAAAGGGCCCTTGAAGAATTGCCGAAAAGGCAACATACAGCCATTATGCTCTGTTATTTTCAGGGCTTATCAAACCGTGAGGCGGCTGATGTGATGGAAGTTAGTTTGAATGCGCTTGAATCCTATTTAGTAAGAGCAAGACGCAATTTAGCGGATATTTTACAAGACGATAAAGATAATCTCTTAAAGGAGATCGGATGATGAATAAATTAAATGACTATTTAGATGAATATGCCAAATCCCATAGCTTAAATGCCCGTAGGGAATTGATAGATAGCATTATGGAAATTCCTAGAAACGTTGAACAGCAGGCAAAAATTTCATCAACAAATTTATGGCTAAATATTCGCGATTGGGGTTTGTTTTTAGTGCCGCGACTTTCAGGGTTAACAGCGGCTTTTGTGCTTGGCCTTTATATGGGTAGTGCGGGCGGCGCGGCGTTGGCCGAAGACGAACTAGCACGGGATCTATTGGATCAAGAACAAAGTGAAGTCGTTGCACTTTTAGATGTGGAAGAATTTATTTTTGCTGAGGATATAGAATAATGAAAGATATTTCTTTGAAATTAAACTGGATTGGTGTCGCTTTATTGCTGTCTCTTGGGGTTAATTTCTTTGTACTTGGATTTGTATATTCCCAACATAAAGCCAAAGAAATTAGCATGACGCGCCTTGCATTTGATCATTCAATTTCAAAATTGATTGAGCCATTACCTCGTAATGCAAAGCATAAATTTTATATGACGATGCGAAGTAACCGCGAACAACTTATTCCCATATATAATAATATTATGGAACAAAGAGCCGCTATTATGACTATTATTGCAACCGATCCACTGGATAAAGATAAGCTCAGCACCGCCTTAAAAGATTATCATAATAGTTATCATTCGCTGGTTGGAAACGCGCAAGAAGTGATGGTTAAAGTTATTGACACTCTTAATGCTCAAGAAAGACAAGAGATTTTTCAACGTTTTAAAAATCCACCAAAAAAATCATTCCGTCGCGGAGGCAGCAATACAGACGCTCAAAGCCCCGCCATGCCCAATCGTTATTAGTTAAAAAAAAGATAAAAAAATATCTAATAGTTAATTTTTCATTAAGTGAATATCATGTAAAATAATGTCATGATATCGCAGATTTCAACACATGTGCAGCCAATCGCTGTGCCTAAAGCAAGTCCTGCGCCCAAGACTGAGGAGAAAACCCTCGTTCAAGGCGCGGCTGCTGTGGTTGGGGCAGGCAAAAAACTTGAGCTTTCGGATGAGCAAAAGACACAGGTAGAGAAATTAAAAAAAATAGACCAAGAAGTCCGCACCCATGAACAAGCTCATAAAAATTCTGGCGGCATTTATGCAAGCTCTGCTTCTTTTTCATTTCAAGTTGGCCCTGACGGTAAAAGATATGCGGTCGGCGGTGAAGTTTCAATTGATACAAGCCCGGTCAAAGATGATCCGGAGGCAACCATAGCCAAACTTGATGTGGTTATTGCGGCGGCTCTTGCCCCTGCTAAACCGTCGTCGCAGGATATCAAAGTGGCTGCGGCTGCGGTCACTGCGCGAAATCAAGCCCGAAACCAACTTCTTAAAAAAGCACAAGAGCAAAACACAGACCAAGCAATTGATACAAAACCTTTTGATGTTAATAATTTTGGCAATAAGTCCAATATAGCGGTTAATGAAGCCTATCAAAGCGGTAATGACCTTGGATTGGATAATAAGCAAGCTGGCAAAAACTATAGTTTGGTGAGCTGATAAAATAATTTTTGTAAAACAATATTCGTAAGAAATATCTCCCCCCTCCTATTCAATCTAAACGCATTTTAATTAATTTTAGTTTTTAACGAATGATTATCCTTTGATATGTAAAATGGCAGGTAATTCGTAAAATGTTAAATGTCGGAGTTAAAGAGTATTTTTAAAGGTGGGTTAAATACTAAAGTTTCTAAAAGAATGAAACTTAAAACATTAATGTTTTACGTAATGTTTTTGATCACCATTATTCCTTTGAGCGTTCATATTTATAGCATTAGAAACTATTCTCATCTTATCGCAGCCACAGAACATACCCACATCCAAAATTTATCACAAATAATCCTTAATAATACGATCCAAGGAAAACATAAGGGTAATGTTTTGCTCGCAGGAAATCTTGTTGTTGAGAATGAAGAATTTTTAATCCATTTAGAAAATAATGACCAACAATGGCTCAATCAGTATCTGAAAGAAGTGAATTCACAATCTTTCATTGATAAAAACGATGCTGATATTATTGCTTTTAAACTTTATGATGAGAATAATATATTAATCGGTAATTGGGATAAATCCCATATGGCTGCGTCAATTATTCAAAAGATTTTAAAACAGCATGATCAACAAGCAGGGAATTTAAAAAATATAGAAAGTGCCGTGATTGAAGGAGATGAAAATGGTGTTCCTAACTATATCATGGTTGTTCCGATTAAAGAAAATGGCCATCAATATAAATTGTTAGTGATCACTTCTATTTGGGAAAGTTTAATAGGAATGTCCGAAGTTGTGCAGGCTGATTTGGAAATTAGAGGAATGAATGGAGAGCTGTTTTTTAAAGATAAATATTTAAACTCTGATGTTAACATGCAACCCTCAGAAGAACCTGTGACATTGACCCGTTTAGAAGAAAAAGTCATTTATGATAGTCGAGGAAATTTCATAACAATAGTAGATCATGTGGACGACCGTCTATTGACCCAACAATCAGATAAATTAAAATATATGACAATCATTGTTGCTATAATATGTATGTTGGTGGTTTGGATCATTGGTACTTATATTTTAAAGATTAGTTTATTTTCGCGCATTGAGCAATTTTCAAAAACTATGAAAAATATTGTCGATGGTAATAGCAATAGTATCGAAGTTGATAATCTTGTCGTCGGAGATGAACTTTCGGATTTAGGCGCAGAGATTAAACGGGTCATTGAATATACAGATGAAAGAAGTCGTATTAAGGGAGAATTAGAGCTTGCCATTAAGCAGGCAGAGGTTGCCAATGTGGCTAAGTCTGATTTTCTTGCTAATATGAGCCATGAACTTAGAACGCCATTGAATGCTATTATTGGTTTTGCCGAATTATTAGCCAGTGATGCCATGAGCAGATTACCAGAGAATAAAAGCCGTGAATATGCCACAGATATAAGGGATAGTGGGCAACATTTATTAAGCATCATCAATGATATATTAGACCTTTCAAAAGTTGAAGCTGGTAAAATGAGTTTCACTGAAGTGGAAGTTGATATTGAAGGCGTTTGTAGAAGTGCGGCTCGCTTGCTTAAAAACACAGCTCTAAAGAAGAATATTGATGTGGTTTGGGAAATACCAGAAAATATTCCCGCCCTGCTTGGGGACGAAAGAATGATTCAGCAGATTTTAACCAACCTATTATCCAATGCGGTTAAATTCTCACTGGATGGCGGTAAAATCATTATTTCAGCGTATCATAATGCGAAAAGTGGATTGTCATTATCTGTGACCGATCAGGGGATCGGTATTGCTAAGGATAAAATTAAAGATGTGCTAGAGCCATTTCAACAAATAGAAAATAGTTACTCAAGGTCAGAGGTCGGAACAGGGCTCGGTTTATCCCTTGTCAAAGCCTTTGTTGAAATTCATCAGGCTGATCTGGTCATTGAGAGTGAGCTTGGGGTGGAAACAAAAGTGGCCATTAATTTCCCACTTGAGCGTGTCATTATTGAAGAGAATACAGGGCAGCCCTCAATGAAATACCATGAGGCAGAAGCTTGTTAAATATTTTAAAACGAACTAGCAAATATTGATAATTTCATGTTAATGATAGTCTATGACAGACTTAAACAATATCTCTTTCATTATTCCAACACAGCCATTATTTTATCAAGAAGTGATTAAAAATAGTCGTTTCATTGTTCATATTGACCATACGCCAGACATCGCTAGTGCCAAGGCGTTTATTTCTGCTATCAAACATAAATATACGGACGCTAATCATAATTGTTGGGCTTATGTAGCCGGCAATCCCAATGACAGTCAGATCCTTGGGTTTTCTGATGATGGTGAGCCAAATGGTACCGCAGGTAAGCCTATGCTTAATGTGCTTATGGGATCAGGCCTTGGTGAAATTACAGCCGTGATAACTCGATATTTTGGCGGTATTAAACTGGGCACGGGTGGATTGGCACGGGCCTATGGTGGGTCGCTTAATCATGCGATGGACCAGTTAAAAAGTGCTGAAAAGATATCAAAAACCATCATTGAAGGAATATCTGAATATAGCCATCAAGCCTTGATTGAAAATATTCTATCCTCTTATAATGTGTTTGATATTGAAAAAATATACCAAGCAGATGTAGCATGGAAAATAATCATTGATCAAAGAGACGCACCGCTTGTTATATCCGAAATATTGGATAAAACAAGCGGCAGAATAAAATTTAATTGTCCAGATTAAATGTCAAAAAATTATAAAGCTTTAATAATATTTTCGACCATTTTCTTGGCATCGGAAAAGAGCATCATTGTATTATCGCGAAAGAATAATTCATTTTGAACGCCTGCATATCCAGAAGCCATCCCCCGTTTAATGAACAATACCGTCCCGGCCAATTCCACATCAAGCACAGGCATGCCATATATAGGGCTAGTTTTGTCGGTTTTAGCCGCAGGATTTGTCACATCATTGGCACCAATAACAAAGGCCACATCGGTTGCGGCAAATTGGCTGTTAATATCCTCTAATTCAAAAACATCATCATAAGGAACATTGGCTTCGGCAAGAAGCACGTTCATATGACCGGGCATACGTCCCGCCACCGGATGGATGGCGTATGATACTTTGACACCTTCTGCTTTGAGCATATCACCCATTTCCCTGAGCGCATGTTGGGCTTGGGCCACAGCCATGCCGTACCCGGGAACAATGATCACTGAACTGGCATTTTTCATAATGAATGCCGCGTCCTCTGCTGCTCCTTGTTTGACGGGGCGGGTTTCAATTTCACCGCTTGCCGCCGCTAAATCTTCGCCGCCAAAGCCGCCAAGGATCACGCTGATGAAAGAGCGGTTCATGGCTGTGCACATGATGTAGCTTAGAATAGCGCCCGATGATCCGACCAGTGAACCTGTGATGATGAGGGCGTTATTTTGCAATGTAAAACCAATACCAGCGGCGGCCCAACCAGAATAACTGTTGAGCATGCTGACGACCACTGGCATATCGGCACCGCCGATGGGAATGATAATAAGAAAACCAATGAGGAAACTGAGCCCAATGATGATCCACATAATATTGCCGGCGCCAGTAGCGGATATTGGATCGGTGCTAAAGAAAGCGATTAATCCAAAAATAGATAATACTATAGCCCCATTAATCAGATGGCGCATGGGCAGCATTATGGGCTTTCCTGACATGTTGCCGTTTAATTTGGCAAAGGCAATGATGGAGCCAGAAAATGTAATGGCACCAATGGCCGCGCCAAGAGCCATCTCAATGCGGCTTGCCATAAATATATGACCGGAGGCATCAACAATACCAAAACTAGCGGGCAGTAAAAATGCTGCTGCGGCCACAAGAACGGCGGCCAAGCCCACAAGTGAATGAAAGGCGGCCACAAGCTGCGGCATAGCCGTCATGGCAATGCGTGAGGCGATAATGATACCAATGAACCCACCTACTGCAAGGGCCACTAATATCCACATGTAGGAAACAATTTCAGGGTTGGCAAGGGTAGTGATGATGGCAATGGCCATGCCGACCATGCCGTAATAGTTTCCTTTACGGGAACTTTCTGGTGATGATAAGCCGCGTAGGGCTAGGATGAATAAAACACCTGATATTAAATAGGCGATGGCGGTTATATCATGAATATATAGCTCTGACATTTATTTAGCCTCCTTCTTATTGGAGGTCGGTTTTTTCTTATACATTGCCAGCATTCGATTGGTAACGGCGAAACCACCAAATATATTAACAGCCGCTAAGCCGATGGCAACGATCCCTAATATTTTTGCCATGGTCATGCTCTCAGGGCCAGCCGCTATCAAAGCGCCGACAATAATAACCGATGATATGGCATTGGTGACCGCCATTAAGGGCGTGTGTAGAGCAGGGGTGACGCTCCATACTACAAAATAGCCAACGAAAATGGAAAGTACGAACAATGAAACTTGCGCGACAAAAGGGCTCATCGCCGCACCGTGGCTGGCAACTTCTGTGATTTGTGTAAGGTCTTCCATATTAATTTCCTCCCTTTAGGCGCTCATGAACAATTGCTTTGTCCTTGGTAAGGAGCGTTCCTGTTATAATTTCATCTTGCCAATCAATGTTTAACTTTTTGGTTTCTGGATCAACCAAAGGTGTTATGAAATTAAGTAGGTTTTTAGAATATAATGCACTGGCATCAGTGGCGAGGCGGCTTGCTACATTAAGATGACCAATGATAATAACACCATTATCAGTGATAACAATTTCACCGGGTTTTGATAATGTACAATTTCCGCCTGCTTCAACCGCCAAATCAACAATCACCGAGCCCGATTTCATGCTAGCAACCATTTCATCGGTGATAAGCACAGGGGCAGGACGGCCTGGAATTAAGGCGGTTGTGATGGCAATGTCTTGTTTTTTAAGGGTCTCTGCAATTAGCTCTGCTTGGCGTTTTTTATAATCATCACTCATTTCTTTGGCATAGCCCGCTTCGGTTTCGCCGCTTTCGTCGGTTTCGACCATCACGAATTTACCACCAAGACTTTCAACTTGTTCTTTGGCCGCCGCCCGTACATCCGTGGCAGAGACAACAGCGCCAAGGCGTTTTGCAGTGGCGATGGCTTGTAAGCCGGCGACACCAACCCCCATCACCATTATTTTGGCAGGGGCAATGGTTCCGGCGGCGGTCATCATCATGGGAATGGCACGTCCATATTCATGGGCCGCATCAATCACCGAGATAAAACCAGCCAGATTAGACTGAGAAGAGAGAACATCCATGCTTTGGGCGCGGCTAATACGCGGCATAAATTCCATGGCAAATGCCGAAATATTTTTGTCGGCGTAGGCTTTGATATGATCAGGGGTTTTTAAAGGATCAAGAATGGCGATTAAAATACTGCCTTCTTTGATCAGTGACATTTCATCAATATCGCCTTCACCTTTGAGTAGTGGGCGGCCCACTTTGAAAACTATATCCGCATTTTCGTAAACGCTTTTGGCATCAGCGGCTATGGTCGCTCCCGCCTCACTATATTGCTCGTCCGTGATCTGGCTTTTTAGGCCAGCCCCTGTTTCAACAATGACGCTAAAGCCAAGGCCTATTAATTTTTTTATGGTATCAGGGGTCGCAGCAACACGCTTTTCGTGCTCACGGCGTTCTTTGGGAATGGCTATTTTCATTTTTCCGCCTCTCGAAATGATCAATTCTTTTGTAGTGATTGACTTAAATATTTCTAGTTGAAATTAACTTAGCAGATAAATATCGGTTTATTAAAGAGAAAAAGGGGCTGACCCAGATAACTACTCTAGTTTCTCTTTAACCCACTGTTTTAGTTCTTTTAATTGAAGTGCTGGGTCACTGTTGTTAAATCGCCACTCACATTCCTTTAAAAATAGCCCAAAATGCTCCTTCGGTACACCATTAAATTTACGCATATGGCGCTTAGCTTGATTCCAGAAATTCTCAATGCCATTAATATGGTTCCCCTTGTCTGCAAAGAGTTTGGAATGATTGATGCGGAAGTGTTTAAAGTCACTGACATCCAGCACATTATAACCCCGCCAGCAGTCAGAATAAACGATACTGTCGGGTATCACCTTGCGCTCTATAATGGGCATTAAAGTCGCTGAACTGGCATCAGGAATGATCTTCGTGTAGACCCTTCCACCCCGTTTCAACAGGCCAAATACTGGGGTTTTACCTGCGGCCCCTCGACCACGCTTACCTTTCCTCCTGCCGCCAAAATAACTTTCATCAACCTCTATCTCTCCGCTGAATGCAATATCTTCTTCCTTTTCAAGCTGCTCGGCAATGATAAGGCGAAGGCGGTGAAAATAATAGATAGCCGTTTTGCTGTTAACACCAATCAAGGCAGCGGCACAACGAGCAGTCGTCCCCGCTACAAAATGCTCATGTAGTCGCGATAGCTTGGCTGGACTTAATCTGCTCTTTCTCATACATACCCCTATAACACAAATTGTGCATTATCTGGGTCAGCCCCA
>FLOH01000741.1_pt1 | contig 60707 bp, 57 predicted proteins | sample 756751 | NCBI WGS metagenome assembly FLOH01 (sample SAMEA4026879, study PRJEB14308) | marine metagenome | biome: coastal water; material: water | depth 74 m
AGATGTGTATAAGAGACAGCATTAATTGCGTTCAAAAAATTCGCGCGCTTCCCGTAAATCCAGATCAAGGTTGATCGATAGCTGCATAAAATTCAATGATTTTTGATCCAGCGTCTGGCGCGAAATATTCAGAAACTGCTGGATTTCAGTCAGATCCACATTATCAGCCGTGCTATTTGCCAGTATCTGTCGAATCACTGACTTAAGCTCGGTCAACCCACCCTGCCAGAAATGATTGCGAAACATATTCTGACCGGCAACGCCAAAATGGCGGTAAGGCAAGGACTCTTTTTCGCTGTACCAGGTTACATAATACTCGACCAGCTCGGGAATATCTTCGATACGCTCATTTAAAGAGGGTATATACATCGCCTGACGCCAGTGCTCTGCCAACTCGGGTAACACGCCGTCATGACTCATCAGCGCATCGTAAGTAGATTGACTGGCTACAATAAGGCGCCCTCTGGACGCGACTGTTTTCAAATGATTAATCAGCGACAGCAGCTGTTTTTGCTGCTCCAGATTTAAGTCGGTGACCTCGGGTATGAACACGTTCTCTGACAGGCCGTTCTGGTAGGCTTTCAATCCAGTATAAAATGAGGCTGTATTGGTCCTGACCTTTTGCAGCGAATACAAATAACGAGCCCAGATCCGGATCCCGGAACCGGGCTGCCCGGTCAGGTAAACCGGACTCAGATCCTGCGCGAGAGCCTTCATGGTCTGACGTAAAACCTGCATCTGATGACTGTTACCGACCGGTAACTCGATCTGCTCCGGCTTTTCCAGGTCGCTGGTATTGACTCTGCTGGATAAGGCTGAATTTACTGTTCGTAACAGCTTTGCCGTGGAAAGTGGCTTTTCGACAAAATCGAAAGCGCCAAAACGGGTCGCTTCAACGGCGGTTTCAACCGTGCCGTGACCCGACATCATCACCACCGGACAGACGAGCGATTTCTGTTCATTCCACTGTTTTAGCAGGGTTACCCCATCCATATCCGGCATCCAGATATCGAGTAGAATCAGATCCGGTGAAAACAATTGTTTCTGCTCAGCAGCCTGAATCGCATTTTCCGCAACGTTAACCTCATAGCCTTCATCTTCAAGGATATCCTTCAGCAATAAGCGAATATCCGGCTCATCATCTACGACTAAAATTTTAGTACTCATGAACAGACTCTAAACAAATTCATATGGAAATACCTGGCTGAACCCGGTATTGGATAAATCAGGCATTCGTCTCAGGCACCTTAACCGATATCACAGGTAGACGTAGAATAAATCTAGCACCGCCGGTTTCACTGTTTTCGGCCCAGACCAGTCCATTGTGCTCATCCACAATTTTCTTCACGATTGCAAGCCCGAGCCCACTCCCGCTACTTTTTCCAGTCACATAAGGTTCAAATAGCGTATCCATTATGCCCGCACTGATCCCTTTACCACTATCTGCCACCGTCAGTTCAACATAATGGCAGCCGTACTCTTCAACGCACTGGGTCGATAAACGGATCCAGCCTTTATCATTAATGGCCTCAGAAGCATTTTTCATCAAATTATGGATTAACTGTCTGAGCCTCACCGCATCCGCCTGAATTTCGGGCATTTTCATATCCAGATTCAACTGTATATCGATACTTTTCCTGTTTTCGATATACAGCTCCACCACTTCACGGATCATCTGGTTCAGATCCATATTCTGCAGATTGGGACTGGGAGCTCGTGCAAAATCGGTAAAATTATTGACCATCAGCTTCATCGCTTCGACCTGTTGCACGATAGTATGGGTATAGCGATCAAGCATTTCCTGCTTTTCTTTATCGACCTGCCCCGCCAGCTTGCCCTGCAAACGTTCGGCAGATAACTGAATCGGCGTTAACGGGTTTTTGATTTCATGCGCCAGCCTTCTCGCCATTTCACTCCAGGCCGAGTTTTTCTGCGCCTGTATCAGCTCGGTCAAATCATCGATCACGATCACCTGCTCCCGCACTATCTGAAACTTCTGCTCCAGCTCTGAACCACGAACACGTAAAACCTTGCGTCCATTCTGGCCAAAAATAATAATTTCTTCATGCCATTCCTGCCTGTTTTTCACATTTTGGGTGATGACGTCAAAGAAGCGTCCTAACTGCGGATAGCTCTGAATCAGCTGATCCGTGGTTCTTTCGTTCAGTGTCCCTGTGTCCAGCCCAAAAATCATTTCCGCGGCACGATTGCCCTGCTTGATTACCCCGGCCTCATCGATCGTCATGACCCCTGAGTTGATATGCTCCAATACCGACTGCAGATAGCTTTTCTGCAGCGCTTCCATCATCTGACTCTGATCCGCTATCGCCCGTGCACGTGAAATTTTACGTGTCATGGTATTAAACGAACGTGTCAGAAATCCCAGCTCATCATCGCCCGACAGGGGGAGCTGTTTGGCATAATCACCCGCTGCAACGGCCTGAGTACCCTCAACCAGATCATTGATCGGGGACACAAGTTTGCGCGCAGCGATAAACGCTATCCAGATTGCCGATAACACACTCAGCAGCCAGACCAGCGATAGCGCCATAGTAAAGCTGGTTTTAAGAGGATCACGTAAAACCGATAATTCACGGTATTTTTCGTAAGCCCTCTGCACCACCTGAGTCAACTCATTGACCTGGTCGGTAATCGGAAACAGGGTTTGTAGAATTTTCTTTTGCTCAATCGTGGACAGATCGAACACCGGTACCACCACTCGAATCTGCAGACCACTATCCGGGTCCTGTTCCAGTTTCAGATAATGATCATCCTGCCCCAGACTGCCAAACTCGGTACGCCCCAGAGCGCTCGGCATTTCAGCAGAGTTTTCACTACTGGACCCCAGAATTACACCATTTAAGCCCACCAGAGTAATTTCCTTGGCCCGATGCAGAGACAGTGCATCATTCAGGTATACAATCAGGAATTCATCCGGCACAGTCGGAATTTCCCTGGCAATCAGGCGGGATTTCTTTAGCGCTTCACGTTTGCGTAAATCCAGCGCACTACGCCCAAGCTTGAGCGAATCTTCCAGTGCCTGTTCCACCCCCACATCGAACCAGCTATCAATGCTTCGATGCAGAAATGTGAGCGAAAAGTAGTACACGATACTGACCGGAATAATCGTCAATATCACGAATATACTAATCATCCGGGTGGTTAAGCGGGAACCGATGGCTTTCAGGCGATACTGGAGTATCAGTTTAAAAACGTTATAGGCGATCAGTCCGAGTAATACAATCAGGCCTACCGCATTAAAAAATACCAGTAAATTGTAATACTTGCCGAAGCTGGCCGAGTTTGAGGTTGCGTCACTAATCGAGTAAAGCGACACGAACAGCAGAATAACTAGCGCGATAACCGGAGCCGAATTACGTAACGCACTGTTCACGGGGTAATACTCCACTCCATGGGCTCACTCACCAGGTCCCAGTCGTTTTCCCACCAGGACGATGATTTCAGTGGGATGGGTAATTCAGCAAGATCGATTCCAAACTGCAGAATGGCATGATATGGCTGCCCCTGTTTAAGTGCATTGTTATCCAGCAGCGGGTAATTCTGGAGCGCGGATAGAAAAGCCAGGGCATCCTTCAACGACGAAAAGTGCTGGCGACTACCCGCATTCACATTCAGCAGCGTTACCGAGTCAAGGATCGCATGGTACTGCAGCAGGTATTGTTGACGGATCGTAACAAACGTCTCATTAAACCAGTAATCACGGTATTTGATCACTTCAACCTCCATCGAGATGGGCAGATCAAAACCCTTTTCAAAGGCGGAAGCTATATACGAAGGAAGATTAATCTCGAAACGTGCATCCATAAAATACACACTGCCGTTAAGACGGGTTGATGCAGAGCTTATGACAAATTCATTATCTGCCTTAACATACGCAGGACGTAGCATCAGCAGCAACAGAATCAACCATAAAACCCGATTCCTGTGTAGGTGAAGCAAGTTCATTTACTGGATCACATTTTTCAGCGCTAAATTAGTTTGTAACATTAGATTCAGATCACTATCCTCGCTTTTCCAGTACTGCATAGTAAAAACCATCCATTTCTGCAGCCCCGGGTAATATCTGACGACCTACCGGTCTCGACAGACCCCATTGTACTGTGTTTAAAGGGAGTTCAACACAATTATCCTGAGCATTAACAAACACCTGAATTTGCCCTTCACTCTCATCCTTAAACAATGAACAGGTACTGTACAGCAGTCGACCACCCGGCTTGAGCAGCGCCCACATCGCGCTCAGCAAGCGTTTTTGCTGCTCAACCAGTCCGCCAATATCGGAGGCCTTACGCAACAGACGAATATCCGGATGACGACGCATAATGCCACTCGCCGAACAGGGTGCATCGAGCAGGATTCGATCAAACAGCGCTCCTTCAAACCATTCCGCTGGTTCAGCCGCATCGGCACAGATCAACTCGGCCTGAACTGCTGCCCGCTGTAAATTTTCTGCAACTCTGTGCAGTCTGGTCTGGTCTTTATCTAGCGCGAGCAGATGTAATTCAGGCGTTTGCTGCAAAATATGCAGCGTCTTACCGCCTGGAGCCGCACAGGCATCCAGCACCCTCATGCCAGCTTCACAGCTGAGTAAGCCGGCCGCGAGCTGGGCCGACGCATCCTGTACACTGGCCTCACCAGCCGTAAAACCGGGCAGCAATTCAACCGCCACCGGATGCTGCAAAATCAGCGCCGACTCCACTAGCGGGTGCTCCGTTGCTGCCAGCCCCTGATTTTGCAGCTGAAGTTGATAATCAGTACGAGAAACCTTCGTCAGATCGACCCGCAGCACCATCGGTGCGCGCTGATTGCCTGCCGCAAATATCGATGCCGCGTGCTCACCCCAGTCCTGCCTGATTTTCTGACGCATCCAGTCCGGGTAAGCCTGCTCATGTTCGGATGCCGACAAATCAGATTTTTCTGCGCTCGTCATAGCACCAGCCTGATCCCTGATAAAAGATCTTAACACCGCGTTTACCAGCCCTTTCGCCCAGATTTTTTGCCTCTTTTTAAGTAACAGCACCGACTCATTCACCGCCGCGTAATCCTCGACCCGCATAAATCGAATCTGGTACAGCCCAAGCAATAATATGACCTGAACATCCAGATCACGGGCTTTCAGGGGTTTTTTGATGCGTTTTTGCAGCTCCGCCTGCAGCACAAAATAGTAGCGGCAAAACCCGTAGCATAATTCACTGCAAAAGCCCCTGTCCCGATCTGACGCCAATAACTTCAGCTGTTGTTCAAGCAGATCATTCAGGGATAGTCCATGCTGCAATAACTGGGTGCACACTTCCAGCGCCAGCTGCCGGGCATTAGGCTGAGGCTGATTCATGCGTCAGCAAACACTGCATCAAGCAGATTACGACCATTCAGGATCTGTCCGGCTGTGGCACGCTTTTTTCCAGCAAACTGCATTTCCGTAACAGTCAGAACTCCTTCACCACAGCACACCTGTATACCCTCCGGAGTATGCGCAATAATTTGACCTGCCGCTGCAGTACAGGGTTGATGGCTAAACTGTGCAGACCAGAGTTTTACACTCTGCCCCTGCAGATAACTAAAACTCACCGGCCACGGGTTGTAAGCACGAATCGCGCGCTGGATCTGCTGCGCCGGCTGGCTCCAGTCGATCAACGCTTCCTGTTTCGTCAGCTTGGAGGCATAGGTTACAGCAGCTGGGTCCTGAGCCATGGACGGAATGGACTGATCTTCGATTGCAGACAGTTTCGCCATTAATAGGTGGGCACCAGAATAACTAAGCTGATCATGCAGGGCTTCAGCCGTTGTCTGCGGCAGAATATTCACTCGACTTGTCGCCAGCATGTTTCCACTATCCAGTCCGGCATCCATCTGCATCAGGGTAATACCGGTTTCAACATCACCGGCCAGGATCGCACGCTGAATCGGTGCCGCGCCACGCCAGCGTGGCAGCAAGGAAGCATGCAGATTGACACAACCGAGGCGCGGTGCGTTGAGAATGACTGCCGGCAGTAAAATGCCATAGGCCGCGACCACCATAAGATCAGCAGCAAAAGCCTTAAATTCGCCAATATCCTGCTGTTGTTTAAAATTTTCCGGTTGTAGCACCGGAATATCATGCTGCAGTGCGCACACCTTTACCGGACCAGGTTGAAGTTTTCGCCCGCGTCCGGCCGGTCGATCCGGCTGGGTATACACCGCGACCAGCTGATGATTCGATTGCAGTAGCGCCTCAAGTGCTGGGACTGCAAATTCCGGCGTGCCGGCATAAATAATTTTTAACATAATACCCGCCACACCAGATGAAGATGGTTACTGATCCTGTTTTTTTTGTCTTTCCAGCTTCTTGCGAATTCTATCGCGCTTTAGACTGGAGATATAATCAACGAATAACTTACCCTCCAGGTGATCCATTTCATGCTGGATGCAAACTGCCTCAAGCTCATCTGCCCGGATTTCAAAAAAATTTCCATTTTCATCCTGTGCGCGAACACGCACTTTTTGCGCCCGCCGTACCGGTTCATAATAGCCAGGTACCGATAGACAGCCCTCATCCATCTCTTCTTCGCCCTGAGCTGACAGAATACGCGGATTAATCAACACTCGGGGAGCATTTTTTTCTTCGCTAATATCGATAACCAGCAGACGTTTATGCACATTTACCTGGGTAGCTGCCAGGCCAATACCCGGCGCTTCATACATGGTTTCAAGCATATCACTGATCAGAATCTTCAATTCTTCATCAAATGAAGTGACCTCTGCGGCCCTGGTACGCAATCGAGGATCAGGGAAATGTAAAATATTTAATAAAGCCATAATTCAAACTTCGAGAAAGTTTACAAGTATTTGCTCCAAGCTTATGATTATAATAGAGTCTTAACCATAAAAAAGGTTGTAGTTGAGTAAAATTCATCTACAATCGTTGATTACACAACGATACAAAAATATACCAATGCAGGGGTTTCTATGTCTAACCATAACAAGCGACTGTTAAAACACGGACTGTTCATCTTCGCCGGTTTAATGCTGTTATCTGGCTGCTCGACCAGTAAGCAACCCTATGCGGTTGTTGAGAGCACTGACTCGGAACAATCTGTCAACACCACGATCGAGGCCAATATCACTCCTCAGCAACCTCGTGAAACGGTCATCTATGAGCCGGAACACCCTGAGACCTATATTGTACAGAAAGGCGATACCTTATGGGATATTTCCGCAAATTTTTTACGCGACCCCTGGTTCTGGCCTGAAATCTGGTACAAAAACCCGCAGGTTGATAATCCCCACCTGATCTATCCGGGTGATGAACTGGCAATCGTGTATATCGGCGGTGAAAAACGTATCCAGTTAATCAGACGCGGTGAAACCGGCCAGGCGCTTTCCAGCACCGGCATGAAAATCGTCAAACTTTCGCCTCGCATCAGAGCGCAGTCCATCGACGCCAGCATACCTTCCATCCCTATTGAGTCGATCCGCCAGCTGCTGGAAAAACCGCTCATCATTGATGAAGAGGATCTGGCAAAAGCAGCCTATGTGCTGGACAGCCGCAGTAACCATCTCGCGAATGCCATCAACGACACGCTTTATGTCAGAAAGCTGGATACCAAAGGTAACGGTCGGTTCCAGATTTTCCGCCCGAATAAACCATTGATTGATACCGTAACCGGTGAAGTACTGGGCTATGAAGCCTTATACGTCGCAGAGGCAAAACTTGAACGTGGTGGCGATCCAGCGTCCGTCCGCGTCACTTCGTCCAGTCGTGAAATTCTGCGTGACGACCGGGTACTACCCATTGACAACTCGAATCTGGAGCGTGATTTCTTCCCGAGACCGCCGAAGCAGGAGGTCAGAGGTACAATCATTTCCCTGCTAGATGGAATCTCTCAACTGGGCCAGTATCAGACTGTTGCAATTAATCTTGGTTTAAGAGATGGCATCTCTACCGGTAATGTTCTGGCGGTTGACCGCGTCGGCAAGGTCATCATCGACCGTAATGAAGAAGAGAAAGACTTTCAGGTAAAATTGCCCGATGAACGGATTGGCCTGATCATGGTGATCCGAGCTTATGACAAGATGAGCTTTGCGCTGATCATGGAAGCCCACGAACCCATCCGTTTAAACGAAATCGTACATACACCGTAATTCTAATCGTACAGAGGCAATGGACAGGGATGAGCTTGCCTTTTACCTGGCGCTGGAGCAGTGCCCGGGAATCGGACCGGTTAACTTTAGAAAAATAGTTGAATCAGCCGGTTTTACCCCGTCCCGAGCAAGCATTGCTCTGCTGCAAAAAGCCAACCCGTCATTATTAAATAGTAATCAGCTTAACCACCTGAAAAACCCTGATCAGGAGTCGATTGAGCGGGCCCTTGAATGGCTGAACTCTTCTTCTGAGCATCACATACTCACTATCAAGGACCCTGAATACCCTGACTTACTCAAAGAAGTTCGTGATGCCCCGTCTATTTTATACGCTATCGGTAACACAGACTTACTGAATAGCCCGCAGATTGCCATTATCGGCAGCCGCAACTGCACCCCAGGCGGCGCAAACACAGCGCGTGACTTTTCAGCCTATCTGGCCCGTGCCGGATTGACCATTACCAGTGGTATGGCGCTCGGCATCGACCAGCAGGCACATCAGGGAGCGCTGGATGCCAGCGGCAACACCATTGCAGTGATAGGCACGGGTATAGATCGCATCTACCCTTCCAAAAATCGTCAACTGGCGTATCAGATTGCACAAAAAGGGCTGCTATTATCGGAATTTCCACTGGGCACACCGCCCAACAGTGAAAACTTTCCACGCCGAAATAGAGTCATCAGCGGACTCAGCGTAGCAACCCTGGTGGTTGAGGCTACACGTAAAAGCGGCTCGCTGATCACCGCTCATTACGGTCTGGAACAGGGACGAGAAGTGTTCGCCATTCCCGGCTCGATTCATAATCCACAGGCCAAAGGTTGCCACCATCTGATCCGACAGGGCGCTAAACTGGTTGACCAGGCATCGGATATTATCGATGATATAGGCAGCTTACTCGGTTTTATGGCGCAGCAACCCGTGAATGACCCGACTACCGAGGCTGTAGAGATGGATACTGACTACCATAAACTACTCGAAACTATTGGCTATGACCCGGTATCGTTTGAATCTCTAGTTCAACACAGCGGCTTGACCATCGAGCAGCTTTCATCCATGCTACTAATATTAGAGTTAAACGATCATATTCAAACGGTAGCCGGCGGTAAGTATGTTAGATGCTAACCGTGCGCTTACAAATTAGAGGCCAGCATGAAAGAAGGTGTTATAGATGTACTGATGTACATTTTTTCCAGTTATATTGACAATGACGATATCCTGCCTGAAGACAGAGAGAGCATTGATGCTAATCTGCGTGAAGCCGGCTTTGAGTCACAGGAGATCGATAAGGCATTTGACTGGCTGGACGGCCTGGCTCTGGCTGGCGACATCCCTTCGTTGTCTCAATCCAAAAACTCCATGCGCGTGTACTCGCTCAGAGAAAAGCAACGTCTGGACACACGGATACAGGGTTTTCTATACTTCCTCGAGCAGTCCGGAGTACTCACACCAGAGTTACGCGAGCTGGTAATCAACCGTATCATGGCTCTGGATAGCGATAATATGGTCGATATGGAAGAGTTCAGATGGGTTGTGATGATGGTTTTATTTAATAACGCCAATGATCAGGACGAAAGCACCATGATGCATTACGAAGATATCGTATTTGCAGATCAGCCCGCCATTTTTCATTAATTCACCTTTATAAATCCTGTTATCTATGAGTAGCAACCTTGTCATAGTAGAGTCGCCTGCAAAAGCCAAAACTATCGAAAAATATCTGGGAAAGGATTTCAAGGTCCTTGCTTCATACGGTCATGTCAGGGACCTGATCCCTAAAGAGGGTGCGGTGGAGCCGGACAATGGCTTCAAGATGAACTACGAAGTGGTTGAGCGTAACGAAAAGCACATCAACAACATCGCCAAACTACTCAAAAAAGCCGATACCCTGTATCTCGCAACGGATCCGGATCGCGAAGGTGAAGCCATTTCCTGGCACCTGTATCAACTGCTACAGGAACGAAACCTGATGCAGGACAAAAAGGCATACCGGGTCGTGTTCCACGAAATTACCCGTCAGGCTGTGACCGAGGCCGTGGCAAATCCACGCAGTATTACCATGGACCTGGTGAATGCCCAGCAGGCACGCAGAGCGCTGGACTATCTGGTCGGATTCAATCTATCCCCATTATTATGGCGCAAGATCCGTCGCGGTCTTTCAGCTGGTCGAGTACAAAGCCCTGCACTGCGCATGATTGTCGAACGAGAGCTGGAAATTGAAGCGTTTGACCCGCAGGAATACTGGTCCATTGAGGCCGACAACCAGTTTGACAGTCAGCCTTTTGTTGCCAGACTGACCCAGCTCGAGGGCGACAAAATTAAACAGTTCAGCATTACCAATGCTGAGCAGGCTAATCAGGCTCATCTGGTACTGAATAAGGCAGCGGGCGGAAAACTGACCGTCTCCAGTGTCGAGAAAAAGCAGCGTAAACGCCACCCGGCCGCTCCTTTTACTACCTCAACCCTGCAGCAGGAAGCTTCGCGTAAACTTGGCTTCGGTGCACAGAAAACCATGCGCACGGCACAACGTCTGTATGAAGGTATCGACATAGGCTCCGGTCAAACCGGTTTAATATCCTATATGCGTACAGATTCCGTGACCCTTTCCGATGAAGCACTGAAGGATATACGCGAATTGATTTTACAGAAATTTGGCGCCGAGTGTTTACCCGAGGCACCACGTACCTTTAAAACCAAGTCCAAAAACGCTCAGGAAGCGCACGAAGCGATTCGCCCCACCAGTGCCATGAACACACCCGAGCTGGTCAAATCCCATCTCGGTCACGATGAATTCCGTCTATATGACCTGATCTGGAAGCGCAGCATCGCCTGTCAGATGATCCATGCCACGCTGGACACGGTCGCCGTAGATCTCGCTGCCGGGGCTCAAAATACGTTCCGGGCGACCGGCTCAACCATCCTTAATCCCGGTTTCATGCAGGTTTATACCGAAGGGCAGGATGATAAAGGTCCGGATGACCAGAACGAAAAAATGCTGCCCATTCTGACCGAAGGTGACATCGTTAATCTACTTGAAATCCGTCTTGAACAGCACTTTACCGAACCACCTCCACGTTTTAGTGAAGCGAGCCTGGTAAAAACCCTGGAAGAATACGGTATCGGCCGGCCATCGACCTATGCATCGATCATTACTACCCTGCTTGATCGAGAATACGTTGAGCTGATTACCCGCCGCTTTCATCCAACCGATGTCGGACGTGTGGTAATCAAATTTCTGACCCAGCATTTTACTCAATACGTCGATTACGATTTTACCGCCCAGCTCGAAGATAGCCTGGATGATATCTCACGCGGAGACTCCGAATGGTTGCCTCTGATGGAGACGTTCTGGTCATCCTTCAAAAGCCTGATTGACGATAAGATGGAGAATGTCAGTCGGGATGAAGCACTTCAGGCGCGCGAACTGGGCATCGATCAGGTCAGTGGCAAACCGATTTCCGTACGCATGGGACGGTATGGCCCGTTTGTTCAGATTGGTACTCGAGAAGACGAAGAAAAGCCGACTTTTGCCGGCTTACGCCCCGATCAGAAGATGGATAAGATCACGCTTGAAGAAGCACTGGAACTATTCAAACTTCCACGTGAACTGGGTGAAACAGAAGATGGAGAGACGATCTCTACCAACTTTGGGCGGTTTGGCCCCTATGTGAAATATGGCAGCAAGTATGTTTCACTAAAAGTTAAAGAAGGCGATGACCCGTATACCGTAACCCTTGAGCGCGCTCTTGAGCTTATTCATGAAAAGAAAGAGTTTGATGCTAATCGTGAAATAAAGCTTTTCGAGGGCACCGATATAAAAATATTGCGTGGTCGCTACGGCCCCTATATTACCGATGGCGTTAAAAACGCAAGAATCCCGAAAGATGTTGAAGACCCGGCAACCCTGGATCTGGCAACCTGCCAGGAATTAATCGAAAAAGCTCCTTTACCATAATCACGACGCAAGAAAGCAGCCGTCAAAAAGAAGGTCGTCACTAAAAAGAAAGCCGCAAGTATTAAAAAAACACCTGCGAAGAAAAAGGCAGCCGCAAAGAAAAAATCTGTTAAGAAAGCCGTCAAGAAAAAGGCCAGCGTTAAAAAATCGGTAAAAATGACAGCCTGAATAGATGTCACCCTGGCGTCTTCGACAAATTGCGCGGCAGATAACTCAGGGGGCCATCATTGCCTATCCCACCGATACTATCTGGGGGCTGGGCTGTCACCCGCTGTTACAGCAATCGGTGTTGGAAATTCAACGCATAAAACGGCGCAGCACCCGTAAAGCACTGATATTACTTGCCTCTCAGCTAGAACAGTTACTGCCTTACATAGAGCCAGATAACCGACACCTACATCTTCTCAGCATCCCATCACCCACCGTGAGGCCCGTCACCTGGCTGGTCAAGGCCAGCAAACACTGTCCGCACTGGCTAACCGGCAACTCAGATAAAGTCGCGGTTCGCCTCACAGATCGCTGCCAGATCGATTTGCTGTGCAAGGCCATGCAGGCGCCTCTGGTCAGCACCAGTGCCAATATCTCCGGCAGAAAAACCATTCGAAACATCCTTCAGGCTCACAAACACTTTCAGCCTTCAGTTGATTATATTATCGAAGGTTTTGCTACCGCGAAAACTCAGGCCAGCGAAATCAGAGATTTACAAACGGGTAAAATTATTCGCTCATAACATGCTAAAATTCTGCCTCTTTATTTCTAACCACAGACACTACCCTGATGACTATAGATATCGACGCAGTACGCGACTACCTGACTGGACTGCAGGACAGAATCTGCACACAGATTGAACAGTGTGATGGCCAGCAAAAATTTCTGATTGATAACTGGAAGCGCGACAGTGGTGGCGGGGGACGCACCCGCGTTTTAACCAATGGCGCCATCTTCGAGCAGGCCGGCGTTAATTTCTCTGAAGTGTATGGCGATAATCTGCCGGGCTCTGCCACAGCACACCGTCCTGAGCTTGCCGGCAGAAATTTTCGGGCCATGGGCGTGTCGCTGGTATTACATCCGTTAAATCCCTTTATTCCAACATCTCATGCCAATGTTCGCTTCTTCATTGCAGAGAAGGAAGGTAGTGAGCCAGTGTGGTGGTTTGGTGGCGGCTTTGATCTGACCCCTTATTATGGCAATACTGAAGACTGTCGTCACTGGCACCAGACCGCACAAAGTGCCTGTGAACCTTTTGCCGAAGGCACCTATGATAAATATAAACAATGGTGTGATGATTACTTTTTTATCAAGCACCGTAATGAACCACGCGGCATTGGAGGGCTCTTCTTTGATGATTTAAACAGCCCTGATTTTGCCACCGCATTTGCTTTCATGCAAAGCGTTGGGGATCACTATCTTCCAGCCTATTTACCCATTGTAGAAAGGCGCAAGAGCACACCCTATAGCGAAGCTCACAGAAGCTTTCAGCTGTATCGCCGTGGACGTTATGTTGAGTTCAATCTGGTGTATGACCGGGGCACCCTGTTTGGGCTGCAGTCCGGGGGCAGAACCGAGTCTATCCTGATGTCTTTGCCTCCAGTCGTAAACTGGAAATATAATTATCAACCCGAAGCAGGCAGCGCTGAAGCCGAACTGTATGACTACTACCTCAAACCAAAAGACTGGATAAATGAAAAAGATTAGTCCTGCACTTATCCCTGCTATTGAAGTCTCTGCCGTTAACAAGTGCGACCTTTGCCTCAACTCCAAATGCTGCACCTATATTACTCAGCAGATCGATACCCCAAAATCAAAATACGATTTTGAAATATTGCTGTGGCAGGTCTCGCACAACCGGGTTGGCGCTTACAAAGATGAAGATGGCTGGTTTCTGCTATTTGAAACAACATGCCAACACTTATCAGACAAGGGGCAATGCGGCATTTATGAAGACCGCCCAACTATCTGTCGTAGCCATGAGAATGATTACTGTGAATACGATGCGCCAGCCGAGGATGGATTCGAGCTCTGGTTTCCAGACTACAGCAGTCTGCTCAGTTACTGTAAAAAACGCTTCAAAAAGTGGAGCACCGGCAACCCGCCTCCTGCGTAATCTTTTTTTCAGTGCCGGTAAAGTGATCAATCAACGCTGATGCGCGGTGCGATTAGTTAAGCCTTAGGCCTTAGTATCACTGCCATATTAACAGGCACACGTTTCATTCCTCCCATAAAAAAGCCCCTGAAATATTTCAGGGGCTTTTTAAAGCCGAAAGAGTGAAAATTTCAGTTTGGCTTATTCACACTCTTCATCGAATATCACAGAGTATTCTTTCTTGCTCAGTTTGCCATCCTTATCTTTATCGAGTGACTTGAGCTCTTTCTTGACGCCACTTTTGGCAAACTCTGCAGCATCTACAAAACCATCGGCATTCACATCAGCAGCCTTGAATTTGATCGGAGCAGCCAGAGCCACGTTAGAAAACAGAAGCGCAGCGCAGGCTGCCAGTGTTAATTGCGTGTATTTCATAAATTTATACCTGTTAAAAATTAAGTGTTTAGACTAAATCATGGATTATTTTAAGTCCAATAAAAAGCCTCGAACAAGAGTGTAGCTTTACTCAAAACCCTTGCAGAGGCTCTCTTATTAAACTAGTTCTGCAGTTTAACCAGATCATTGGTCTTGAAGCCACTGCCGGAAATAACCGTTGCAACCGAACCATCTTTGCCGAAAAATCCGCTGATTTTAAGCTGGCCTCGAACAACGCCGGGTGCCCGACCTAATGGTACACCAGTCTGAGGGTCGATAATCTCTTCTCCGAGTTCCTGAACCGTAAGCATATCACCGACACTCAATCCGGTTAATTGACCTGCATTAATATAGATCGTGTTTCCTTTGACCTGTGCAATGCGACCCGCCCACAGACTCCCGGTCAACTGGCCCAGAATTTTATTCATGGCCTTGCCAAGTGCATCACGCAAGGCACCGTCCTTTAGCGAGGTATCATGCGAACTCTTGGAGCCAAAACCGAGCAAGCCACCACTGGTTTTACGGAACTCCCCTTCGCCATGCGATGCAAACAGCTGTATACCCGTTGTGGTGTCCACAATACGATAATCCACACCTACTTTCGCGACCTGAGTTTTGGATTGCGACAGCAGCGTGTTGGAGCCCTCAACCAGTTCAGCATAGCTGGTGATAGAGCCTGTCAGAATAGCATTCAGGCCCAGTACCTTGCCCATTTCAGCCGCAGTGCTGGAACTGATGACACCTGAAGCCCCCAGTTTTTGCTGCTGTATAATCGACTCCATGTCCTGCTGTGGAATCACGATAAAATTACCGGTTTCGTGCAGCATGGTGGTCAGAATATTAGTTGCGGCTGTTTCTATCCCACGTACCTGACGAGGAGTATTGTTTTCAAAATTAACCACGCCCACACGAAGTTTAGGCCCTTTATAATCAACCTTAGTGATCGCAACTTCATCAACCTGAACATTTAAACTTTCATTGTGAACAGTTTTGGTTGAGGGCGTACAGCCCGCCAGTATGATGGCACTACCCAGCATAATACTTTTAATCATTTGAATTTTTTTCATTACTATTATCACCCTCTTTTATATTTTAAATTCCTGGCCCATTGCGCAGAGTTTTAGTGGCATAGTTAACCATCGATATCGATTCATCAGTAAGCACCGTATCGGTCATACTGCTGATAGCCTTTTCGACCAGCCCGCTGATTAGATTGCCCAAAACGGAGCCGTCGCCACCGGTTTTTCTTTCAATCGTAATCCAGGTAACTTCTTCATCCTGACCATCCGATATGGAGCTCGCCAGAGATGCAAGATTGCCTAATAAATCATCACTTCTGGATTCACTTTTTATACCGATATCGCTGTTCCAGAATACACTATCATCACGCGCCTGAACCATTTTCAATTCTGCTCTCACCCGATTCGTATTCAATACGCCTGAGGTAGTCTGATCATAATGGGTCACATTCCCGTAAATATAGGCATCTGCAACTATACTACTTTTAATCGCGCTGAACTCAACCTCAGATAACTGTTCACCCAGGGTTATTCCAAGTCTGTCGAGCATCACCTGATCAACTTCGGCTCGTGGTGTTACCTTATAAAATTTCGTGGTTAACTTCTGTTCCAGTAAATCGCGAATCTGATTTGGCGCATCGACACTGTTACTCTCATTCGCAAAAGGCAGGATTACAACCGTGTGAATGGGATTGGTCAAATCCGGTTGCGGCACTGGAATATTGATGCAGCCGGAGATAAATCCGGTAATTAAAAGTACTACGGCCCATTTTGTAAAACGTTTATTCATTATTTATTTCCTCTTATTTTTTGAGTTTCCCATTTTTTTGCCCTGAACTTTCAGGCATTCCCCCTGAGCGCCTGAAGTTTATTTATTTCCTGCCAAGGTTCATTTCCAGCGTCGTTAACAGATCCTCTTTTACTGCTTTTATCAGCAGTGCCGCTGATTTTTCTGCCGCACTATCACTGGTTAAAGCCCCCGCCTTGGTGGCTTCTGCATTGATCCGGATTGTCTTTAAGGTACGATTGCTGGCTCCACTCTTAATATTAATGACACCATTGATCTTGGCAAAGTGCATGCCCTGGTAACCGGGGAAGTCCATCACAGTACCCTGCACATCGATATAATAATCAGCCCTACCTGAAAAGTTATCCTGCTCCGTATACACCTGATAATTCTGCTCAGACAATACACTGGCCAGTCCATCATTAACGCTCAGGTAAAGATAATCATTGCTTTTACTTTTGATATTTGAGCGCAATTGAACCGATACATCGGATTTCTGCCCCAGCAATACCACCAGTTCAGTGAACGGAGAGTTATTGATAAAAAGCGCTTCATCCAGATCCAGCTTAACCCTGATTTTATTTTCCGGCTTACCGGTATAGGGCAGAGACCTTACCCGCACACTCAGCCGTCCCTGCAAATCGGTCATCGAGTCATGATCTAGAACCGCGCCTTCAATCTCCGGAATAACCGCAACAGGAACCCGCTTCAGCGGTTGTCCACGATAACTGAATACCACATTAAACGGTTCACTCACACCCAGCTCCGAGGATCCGGTCTGCTGACGCTCACCAACGGTAGAAACACTTAGCTGCTTAAAGGTTGATGACAGATACTGGTCAAACTCACTGATCAGACTTAACACTTCGTCTCTCAACAGGCTATTTGAGCCCGCATCTGCAAACAGCTGATGCAGCGCTACATCACCTGTTATCTGCTTGAACAACTGACTGCTCTTCAGTAGTAGAATCATTGCCTCAGAGCTATCGGAGCGTGCAAACAGTTTTTTTACCTGCTCAAGCTGAGCACGCAGCTGATCAAACTGACTTTCAATCTGGAACGAAATGCTGGCCGCATTTTTTATCTTATCCAGTACCGCAAAAGCATAGTAACTACCATTACCCGGTTTAAAGTGCTGGCCTGCAATCGTGATGCCTTCGATATTATCCAGATTGACCTGAGTACTAATCTGGACATGCATATTTTCCTGCTTTTCAAACTTATCAGCAGTGGAACGATATTCTTTTACAATATTACTCTGACTGGAAATACTGACTTTTAACTGCTCGGCCAGACTTGAGTAGGCACTTTTACGAGCATCTTCCGAACTGCTGCCTTCTCCCACTGCCGTCAGGTATCGGCTGTCACGATAGCCATCCATCCCTCCACCATAAATCCAGTTGGGGTCATCCGCCTGCAAAGCGAAACTGGCACAACCCAAACTCGAACATAAAATGAAAACCAGTGCAAATAGCTTCATGTTTTACTCCTTATATCATTGCATACGACTGGCAGCGACAAACTGCTCAAACTCTTCAATTTCCGAGTTTACACTCGGATCAAGCGGAGCTCTAACAGCCTTTTTGCCATCAAACTGAAGCGCAAATCCTGCTTCCAGCTGAATCGATGCCTTATAAGCCACAAACTCTTCCATCATCTGCTGTTTAAACTCCTGAAATTCAGTCATCTGCTGCTTACGATAAAGCTCAAACTCGTCTAACTCACGCTGCCGGTAAAGCTGAAACAACTCATCATCATTGGAATCAAAGTTCAGCGCTCCCTCCACCAGAGAGACACGCTCTTTAGAGTTATCGGCCTGGTCTGTATCAATAATAAACTTGGTTCCACGTATGCCGAGGGTAGCGGTAGAGGTCTGGACCGCTACATTTCTATCCTTCCCGCTGGAAATAAAATAATAGATTTTGCCAAACAGATGGCTAAAAAATCCCGGCTTTACCAGTTTAATGGTCGCATTCTGATTCGCAATTAACACGTCGCCCTGCTGCGTTTTAATCGCTATTCGTTGTCCATCACCGGTTTTAATTTCACTATCTTCGGCTATTCTGGTCCCCGCAGGATAGTCCGGCATATTTTCGGAGCGAATAACTTCACCCATGCTCTGCGCGTGTACAACCCCTGTTAACAGGGTCAGCAGCAGAAATATAGAGCCCAGTTTGAATCCCGTGAGGAGGCGCATTAACATATTCATAAGTTTGATATAACCTTAGGGGTAACATTCTTGAACTGTGGCATTTTCATGCCCGCACTTGCATTGATATAAGTTGGATCCGCAATCGTATACTGCTTATGCTGATAGCTGATCACATCACCCAGTGGATTTTTGAGCTCAACTGCGGTCGCCACGTGGCCAGGGAAATCGAGGCCAACTACATTCAAGCCCAGTAGATTCTTTACCAGCCAGGCAAAAAACACGGCTCTATCTTCACAGTCTGAAGCAGGGTAAAAAATTGTCTCTTCGGCGAACATATAATTCTCTTCCCCGAACTGATCCTGATCGGTGGCATAGCGAAAGGCTTTCTGCACAAAGCGCAACAGCAAATTGACCGCCTCAGTCTCCGACATATCGTTAACCATCGGCCTTAACTGAGACAGCAGTGCTGTGGCGGTAGACGAATTCAGCGGTGATTGAAAATACTCATTAATGTCCATCTGCGGATAACTGGACAAAAAATCGACGGTATAGCGGTTAAACGGGACGTTCAATTCATATTTTTTTTGCTGATAAGAAAAACTCAGATGTTTTGTCTGTGTATCAGGCTTGCTACTGAGTGGCTGGGTCAGCGCGAAATCGGACAGCTTCAGGCTTTTCGGGTAGTTACCGTCATAGGAATAAAGATTTGGCGGTAATTTTTTCTGGCGACTGACTGAATAATACTTTTGAGCACCAAACTTAAAGTAGGCAATGTCATACAGATTCTGACTCGCAGGAACCAGCAGGTAAATACGCGATGAATCATACGCTATCCTCGCATCCAGATCGGATTTCAGCAGCAAAAACCAGCTCACAACACTCCCCATATTATCGGATGCCGTTAATTGCTTGGTAAATTGCTGTACCAGACGTACATAAGCCCAGTCATTCAGATTCAGCTGACGTTTAAGCTTAGTCAATTGCTGTAAAGTTTGAGGATAATCAGACTGGGCCAGCTGGCTAAACTTAAGCTGGATACCGGACTGGGAAACGATCAGTCCCGACATACTCACGGAAGAAGAGATGCCATCAACTATCGAAAGCTGATGACCGAGAAACTCAATAGTGACCCCTTTCTGAGTCATGACAGGAGGCTCGGGCGGAATAATGATCACCGGCTCTGGGACGATACGCGGCAGTGGTTTGTCTGCTACTCGAGGCTCGGGTATGGCTGGCTTCACCACTACAGGTGGTTTTTTATCTTCAATTCGGACAACGGGGATACGTGGGGGCTTTGGCGCTTCATCTCGAATAACACCCTTTTCCGTGTCGAAAGGCTTCCATTGCTGATTCAGGAAATCCGCAAACTCCCGGTCCATTTCATCCTTATATTGTTTAAACTCCCCCATGTACTGTCGCTTCCATTGCTCAAACTCAGCCATGGACTGAGCGGCGGATAATGCAGGCAACAACATAGTCGAGACTATTAGACATTTCAACAGGCGCGAAGCCGTTACTGAGGAGGTCAAACTGAATGGCAAGAAGACTTTCATTTTATTTACAACCCTGTATTTCTAATACAAAAATTAGTCGAAATATTCGGCCCAGAAGCGCACAATCAATCGATAAAACATCAAGGATTCGCTATCTTTCTACGCTTGGAGATCACTTTTAATTTTCTCTCGCTGATAAAACACGACTCAACGACTGTTTTAAAACATCAAATGTGTACTCGAAAACTGGCCGTATATAATACGGTCCGCTTGTTCACCATTTCGAACTGAAAAATCCCAACAGATCAGCTCACCGCAAAATGGATCATATATCCAGATTGAATTTGCAGACACTTAATGCGACTATAAGCCATGGTTTTTAAACCTGCCGATGTAGCTCTAAACAACACCCGAACAGCAGTTCGATAACATTATAATTTGATTAGACTATAACAGACAATATTAAAAGGAGATATATAATGAATCCCACCCTTAATGCAAAAATCATTTTCCTCGCCGCCAGCCTGGCTCTGGCAGGCTGCGCATCTCCACCAGAACCTGCTGCCGATCTGGCAGAATGCGTGTTCCCGGATGCCCCTACGGAAAGTGCACCACTATGGGTTTGTGATTCACCCATTGAGGGTGTAGAACTGAGCGCAGTAGGCTTTGCGCAACCCTCCAAAGCGGGTAACTCGTTTATGAAACAGATGGCAACAGCAGACGCCAGAGTTCAACTGGCAGCCACTTTCAAAACTCGCGTACAGAATATGATCAAGCAATACGCGGAAACCACTGGTTCAGCCGATAGCGAAACCGTGAATCGTGTGAATACTTCAGTCTCTAAATTGATTACCAATGAAACCCTGGTAGGCTCTCGAGTGTTCAGAACCCGCACCAGCCCCAGCGGTGGTCTGTATGTTCTGGTTGGACTGGATACGGCAAATGTACAACAGGCCGCGAAGGACAGCATCCAGACCAGCATAAACAATGATCAGGCACTGTGGCAGGAGTTCAAGGCCAAGAAAGCACATGATGAACTGGCTGTAGAAATTTCAAAAATGCAATAAATTCATATCGGCCTGGCCCTGATCCTTTCTGCCCGCAGATATGGAATAAGGCCAGGCCGTTATATCTCTTCAGTCCGCTTCATTCAGCAACCGGACCAGCTCCACTACGATCTCTTCAGGTGTTGCATTATGTGGCGAAAAATAACGTAGCACACCGTGCCGATCAACCAGATAAATGACGGAGCTATGATCTAGCACATAACCCATCGCTGAATCTTTCAACGCCACTTTCTGATACACCACACTGTACTGACGAGCGACCTTATCCAGACTCTCCTGGCTATCGGTCAGCCCGATAAAACTCTCATAAAAGCCTTTTACAAATAAAGCCATTGCTGATGGGGAATCACGCTCTGGGTCCAGCGAAACAAAAACACCCTGTACCTGAGCAGCCTGTTCAGGCGTTAACAGACGCATGGCCGAAGATAGATTCCACAGCGAGGTCGGACAGATATCAGGGCAGGACATGTAGCCAAAATAAATGGCCACCACCCGGCCCTTAAAATCACTCAAGGAAACCGGTCCCTGCGCGGACTGCAGAGTAAACTCTCCGCCATTATCTGGTAGCAGGCTACTGCCCTGCTGCTTCAGCGCGAGCTGCCCCAGCCACAGGGCCGCAAAAAAACAAACCAGGATGATCCAGAAATAAACCGCTCTCTTATTGTTCATCAGTCGGCTCAATGCTTCATCATCGGCGGCAGGCTTCCATCTATCTGGTGCCCCTGCATCTGCTTCATCTTATGCATCATCACCCTCTGTACCGGTATCAGTAGTTGCTTTTCACTGCCATCGGATAAAATCAGGGTTAGCTCTATCTCATCTCCAGGATTCAGATCACGCTTCAGCCCCAGCAGCATCACATGCAATCCACCCGGCTGTAAGCTCACCGTTTGCCCGGCAGGCAATTCAATCTGACTGATTTTGCGCATCCGCATCACCCCCTGATCATTGATATGGGTATGTAACTCGACGATGCCCGCAACCGGACTGCTGGCCGATACTACGGCAGCCGTTTCAGTCGGATTGCGCAACTGCATAAACGCGGCACTGTTGCGCTGCTGCATGATGGCTGCGCGCGCAAATGGGTTTTCTACCACCAGTTGGCTAGCCACATCGGCAACAGCATTGAAAGCCAGCGAGCACGTGGCCAGTACATAAAGAAGTTTCATCAGCAAATTCCTCATAGTGGTTTAACAAAACCAGCCAAGGCTACTCTAATGACACCTGAAGCAAAAGTGGCATATTGTCGCAACAGGCGCCTTAGCATTCAGCAGCGCTGCCAAATTTGTGCATACTTTAAATAACGCCTGCTTTGCAATCAAATCATAACATTCGAAATTAATAATATTGCCCAGCTTATTTGATAAGAATCCTGCCGGGCAGTTAACGCAATGCTGTCCTGATTATTGATCTAACGAGGAAGCATAAATACAGGATTAAACAGGATGCAGAATAATAAAAATTCAGGATGATAAGAACTATCAAGCTTGATCAGGCAGCCTGCTGGCGCTGCTTTTTTTTGCCTGCAAAACTCAGTAATTATGTAGCCGCCCTGTCTTTAATCATCAGATTTCTGCAGATAATGGATCGAGATCACCTGAAAATTCTGCCCCTGGTTATCCTGCTGCAACAAAAGAATTCGATCCACCCGTAGCGGTCGGAGTAGCAGCGGCCTGATAACAGGCTCGAGAACTAACGGTATTTTATCCAGCGTGGCCGCCGGCAAGCGATCCGTCAGCGTCATATGAAACAGAAACTCATCCAGCACATAGGGGTAACCCCATTGCTGCAGATATTGCCGCTGCCGCTTACTCAGCTCATGCGGGTCACGCCGGTGAATATCGTTACGGGTCAGTGCGTCCCGAAATGGCTCCAGCAGCTGTACGCAATTACGCGCCAGGAGGTTAAGTCGAGCGCAGGGCGTCAAAGGTACCAGAGCAATAAAGTCATTCATTTTCTGCAGTCCAAGCGCCGCGCACTCAAATATCCGGGTAGTGCTCGCCAGTTGCTCGACGGCCTCAATCAGCCCGGCTCGAGTTTTATCGGGGTGTAAGCGAAACGGCGCTTTCAGCGTGGCATGAAAACCATAAATCGATGCCCTCGATACATGGCTTCGGTATGGCAGCAGTGACTGCGTCAGGTCAGGCGACTGGAATTCAACTGCCCGAGCATGATAGACATCGTATCCCAGCCAGCGTGAAGCCAGCTGATACAGTGGGTCGGCTTCAGCAAAGGTAAAGTAGAGTGCGTAACGGTTGGTCATAAACAGAGCGTTTTAAAACCTGTCGCAGAAGATAAAACGAGTTAGATCCAAACCCTGGACAGGCCAACTCTAGCGCCGGGTCAGTTTAAGTTCAATCCGCCGATTGCGCTGAAAGGCGTCTGCGCTACGTGCGCTATCAACCGGATGAAACTCACCGAAACCCGCAGCTGTCATGCGTTTTGGTGCGATACCCTGTTCCACCAGATAGCGCACGACAGCCACCGCACGTGCCGTCGATAATTCCCAGTTAGAAGGAAAGCGAGGCGTATTGATGGGTAACTGATCGGTATGCCCGTCGATACGTAAAATCCAGTCGATATCGGCTGGTATAGCCCGCGTTATCTGCTGCAGCGTCTGCGCCAGTTTATTCAGTTCAAGCTTACCCTGTTCACCGAGGGTGGCCGAGGCTGATGCAAAGAATAACTCTGAGGGCAACAGAAAACGATCACCTTCAATTCGGATTCCCGGGTTTTCCACCAGCACCTGACGCAGCCGACCGAAAAACTCTGAGCGGTATTGCTCCAGTTCATTCACCCGTTCGGCAAGCAGTATATTCAGGCGCTGACCAAGGTCTGCCAGTTGCACTTTCTGGCCAGCACTTTTCTGCTCTTCCAGATGCAGCGCCTGGCCGATCGTACTGAGCTGTTGTTTCAGCTCATCGATTTGCTGACTGAGCTGTTTCTGGTTGGCGTAGGCAACCGCAGACAGTCTTTTTTCGGTGACCATAGCCTCTTCAGCTTCCCTGATTAGAACCACCAGATCCTGGATGCGAAACTCCTTCTGCGCGATGTCCTGCTGCGCCAGCATGGTCATGTTCTGCTGGGTTGCCAGTTGGGCCTGTAATGCCTTGCTGTTATCACGCAAACTGCCGATCTGGGCCAGTTGATTATCCAGACTGGCTTCGAGTTGCTGAATATTCTGATCCCGCTGTTGCAGGTTGAGCGCCAGGTTTGCGACATTCGCTTCCAGCTCGGCACGTACCTGTCGCAGCGCAATGATGTCATGCTGGAGCTGGGCCAGCTCGCCTAACTGGACACTAAGGGTTTTCCGGTCTGTGCTGATCGTGGTCTCCAGGTCGGCAATCTTCTGCTTCAATGCATCCTGAAAAAACACCCCCTGATCGTACTGATTGCGCAGGGTAGAGAGCTTTAAGGTTAATGCCTGACTGGACTGGCGCTGTAGCTGCAGGGCATTAGAAATCTCGGAAAGTTGCGTATTCAGCCGATCCAGCTCCGCATCCCGACTGGATACGGTTTGCGCCAGAAACACCTGTGCCACGGTAAAGATTAGCAGCATAAAAATGACCAGCATCAGCAACGCGGATAACGCATCCACATAGCCTGGCCAGACATTTACCGTCGTGGCGCTACGGCGCCTTCCCCCTAACATAGAAACCGCCTCACGTGCTGCTTATTCATGCTGGCTTATCACTATCAACCAGATTGGTGACGCCGGCCAGCCACTCTTCCAGTCCGTCATAAAACCGGTTCTGCGCATGACCCGCCTGAATATCCAGAAACCCCAGTACCAGCGACCCTCCCAGACCAAACAGTGATGAGCTAAAAGCAGTACCCATGCCTTTCAAAGGCTCCAGCAGGCCAGCCTGAAGCTCGGCAAAAATCTTGTTGAAATCACCCCCGTCGATCGACAGATTGATGATCACACTGCCCACCGAATTGATGGTTCCGAGCAGCCCCCAGAAGGTACCCAGCAGGCCCAGGAAAATCAGCAGACTGATCATATAGCGCGAGATTTCGCGCGACTCATCCAGCCTGCCCCGAATACCGTCCAGTACCGTACGTAGCGACATCGCCGACATCCGAAAACGGTCTTTGGTCAGATCACCACCGAGTTGACGCGTCAGCGGTTTTAGCAGGCGTGGCTCACGCTGCACCGACAGCGCCATATTGCCGGTACGAAAGTAGGCGATCCATTGAGTTTCAGGGATTAGCACTACAACCTGCCGATAGGAAATGCCGGTACCGATAATCAGCACGCTGACAATGAGGGAGTTAAAAACCCAGTTTGCCTGAAAAGCCGAATGCAAAGGCGCATAGATTAGCGCACAAACGACACCGACAATACACAGATAAGCCGTCATCCAGAAAAGCGCGTGTTTTGGGTTACTCATGGGTATTCCTTAGCTGAAGAGAAGACAAAATAGAGGTAGTTTTACCATATTAAATAGTAGACCACGATTAAACTTTAAAAGTTACGGTGTAGCTGAAAATCACTAGAAGAAAACTACCACCGCTAGCCCCTGAAGCTATTGTACGCATAGTCATTGTGTTGGACAATTGGGCACGCCCCCTGCGATTGGGGAAGTATGCAAATAAGCAGAAGTAAGTGGATCAGATTTATCCGCGCAGATTATCCAGCTCGAATGGCTTTTCAAATTTGCGTGCACTGGTTATTACGCAGAACAGCCCGCTATTGTTCCCCATGATGCACAAAGGCGTAAAAGGATCGTTAACAAAAGACTTATCTGAAAGAATTAAAAATAAAACATTGTCGAGATTAACAGGGTTTCATCCTGATCACGGCTAGCCATCGCATCGTCCTCAATACTCTCGCTTGACCAGCTCACATGCGCTGCCAGATTTTTACTCAAGGCATAGGTCAGGAATAGTTGCAGACCGGTAACATCCTGATCCGAGTTAAAATTTTCTCGCTCTAACTCCAGACCCAGCTTTAGTTTACGCCCATTAGCCATCAAACCTGCGCGGTAACTCACACTCGATATCCAGTCACGCTCGTAATACACACCCGGTGCCAGCATTACATACCCGTAAAGCTCCGGCTTACCCCAGGCTTTACCGACTCCGGCACGTAAATAAGTATGCAACTCATTATTGAAAGGCCTTTCCAGACCAAAAGCCGCCAGCCATGATACCGGGCTGAATATTTTATCCGGTAACGCCAGTGACTGGATGTCGACGATCTTCATCGACTCAAGCCGGGTACGCTCACTCGAAACCGATAACGTAGTATCCACGAAACTGATAAAGGCGCCTTCCAGATACCCGGACTCAATATCGATCGAATCGTGATACGCCGGCTTTAGGCCGATTTGCAATGAGTCTCCCTCATCACGGCTGTGCAGCACGGCCAGCGATAAACGATTGGAGAAATGTCCATCCAGCGGAGACACCGGACGAGGAACCTCGACCGAAGGCTGTAAGCCCAGCTTGCTGCGTTCACGTAATAACTTGAGTAGTAAGCGGGTATATTCGCCCGGCTGGATCGCATGATCGTTACGACGAATTTTGAGCAACTCTATGGATAGTCCCAGAGCCAGTATTTTTTGTTGCAGCGACAAATCCTGCAATAAGGCCAGATCGTAATCATCACTCGCGGCAAACTGCAGCGCTTTCTGATCGCTCAATTGCTTAATCATGACCTGGATATTTTTCCGCATCGAAGGGCGATAATCTTCGCGCGCGATCAAGTCCGCCGCATTCACTACCCGCAGCGTATCGATAGGAATAGTGTTGAAAGAAAATTGATCGGTTAAATCGAGGCCATCTCGCGCTATTTCCAGCAGCCACAGGATGTTATAGGAACAGTTTTCGAGGAAAAAGAAATAGTCGGCGGTGAAATTTCGAATCTCCAGGATATGCAAAGCCATGGTATGGATTTCAGCGGGTGTCAGATTAAGCGGATACTCCCAGATGTCTCGTTGCTCCAGGTCGTTATATTCCTTAATCTTTTCATAGTAAGGCAGAATCGAATATTTACCGATATAGCCGCCGAAAATTCCACGAAAGGCATAAATAAAACCATTCGATTCATCCGTTTCCGCCGCATAGCTGACGGCATATGAAATCAATGGAGTACTTTCTGCGGAATCGATACGCAAAAAGGTATGCCCAAAAGCCGACGCAGGAGAATTGATATGCGCCGAGGCCAGAATTAATGTAACCCGATGCGCCTTCAGATCCGCCAGCTCTTTATTTAAAGCCGTACATGCCGGGATAATAATGTGTTTTCGCAGGGAGGGTAACTGTTCCAGCAACCAGCTGGAACGGGAAATGAACAGACAGAATCGGCTATCAGCCGTATCACTACGGTCTTCAATCAATTGTTCTACGCTGGCCAGTAACTCAGCCTGAGGGTTGGTTTTGCCATCTTTTGCCAGGAAAAACCGAGGATCGTCAATCTCGCTTTGATGATTGCGGAAATGCAGCAGCTTCAACCAGTGATTACTGCGATAGAGTTGTGAGGATTCAATTTCCTGCTGCAGGTCGACCGGAATGGCCGCCTGCAGAGGAGAATTACCCAGCCAGATCAGCGCTAATACAAGTATCAGACGCATTAAAAAACTGGCGAGGATCTAGCGAGGTTTAGCCGATAATAGTCAGAATATTATCGATAACCTGTGCAGAACTTACCTGGTCATCGGTATAGATAGCCGAAAAATTCTGCTGCAGAGTGGCTGCAAAAACAGACTTGTTCTGGATATCCAGTAATGCTGCCAGAGTATCCAGCTTCTCACCTTTGCCCATGGCGATATCAGTTGCCAGTGAATCCATATTCTTGGCTACAAAAATACTGGCTTCGTTAGATACAAAACTGGCTGGCTTTTCACAGCCCAGAGTACCGGAAGAAATACCGAAGGTCTGGTTACCTGAAGTCTGGTTGGTAGTCGCCGCAAATACCTGCATTATTACCGAATCCTGATCCTTAATGACTTCAGAACCCAGTCCACAACCGGTATTCGAATTGGTAGCGCTTTGAGCCGCGAAAGAAGCACCGGTTAAAACCAATGCAGCTGTCATAGAAATTAATTTATTCATACTTTATCCCTTTAATATAGATTAATTAGAGCCTGCTCAACAACCAGATTCCAGGCGACAAGGAGACTGGATTTCCCAAAGTCCCTTGAAGTTGAGTGTCAGGTGAGTTAACTCGGTCGTTATTGCGGATATTTTCCAAGCTAGTAGTCTAGTAACCACCCTTTTCCAGAGCGCAAAAAAGAGCCTTAACAGAACGGCCAGGTTCATCACCAGGAAGATGCTGTTGATCCAGCTCACCGAGGTGTCCGCCCGCTTCGCTCGGATATAGTTCAGTCGGTGAGCCGATTTGCCCTGTCCAAACTTTCCTTCGATGGGTATTCGCTGTAAATAATCTTCCCTTCTCTGGGCCTTCAATTGCTTCAATTCTTCTCGATTTTCTTCGGTTTCTTTTCTCGGACGCCCTAATGGTTTTCCTGCAAACCGAATACCCCGCCTCTTCAGATAGGCCCGGTTTTCTCGACTGCCATAGGCAGGGTCGGCGTAGACGGCTTCAGGGTAGCAGCCCATTCGCTTTCGGTAGACTTCAACCTGGGCTTTGAGGTCACCCCCTTCATGAAAAGCATCCCACTTAAGGTTATCGACGCAGGCAATTCCATCACCATTCAAGCTGGCGCTGACTTTGGCACCAAATTCAACCGCCTTGTCTAACTTACCCCTGACGATAGGCCGAACATGGGGCTGGCTGATACTAACAATCCGGTGATCACAACGTCGCGTTTTATTCTGATACATTTCCCATTGCTGTTGATAAACGTGCTGGATCACCCAGTAACGGTGCATCAACCAGCCCGGTAGCGGAACGGTGGTGCCAGGAGGCCAGTACTCTAATAATTGCTTAATATGACCCAGGTTCCGGCGTAGATACTGGAGTTGCTGCTTATTCCCTTTGCGCCGGGTTTTGGCCGTTGGCCGCTTTTGTTTGGCGATGGATAGATAGGCCTTACGAGCCTTCACTCGATAGGTTCTGGGCTTTTTCTTTTGATCGGTTTGAGGGTAAAGCGTATCGATGATTTTTTCACTGAATTCTCTGGCCTCGTTCAGCAGGTTTAGATCGGTTGGGTAACGAATCGCCTGAGGTGCTACCGTAGCGTCCAGGATGAGTTTTCCCTGATGCTCTGGCTCTTGACTAGACTCTGGCACACTAACGTCTTCCATCGCCTGCCCGCCTGAGGGTGGCTCATGATCATCTGGCTTAGGACTCTTCTCCTCAGAGCTGACCTTCATTTTCCGCTGCAGGTTACGCTTTTTATCTACCACCGAATCAATAATAACTTGTTGAAAGTCATCAAACACTGACTGCCCCATTCTTTTGCGGATCTCAACCAGTAACGAGTGGGCAAATGGGGCTTTCATCTGGTATCCCGGCAACCCGACAAAAAATTGCAGGTAGGGATTTTCCTGGATCTGTGAAACCGTTTCTCTGTCAGTCAGGTTGAGTTTGTGCTTGATGATTACGGCACCGATAACCAGACGAGCATCTTTAGTCGGTCGACCGGTATTCGAGGTGAAGCACTGATTATAACGCTCAGCCAATTTATCCCAGGGGATACATTCACCGAGTTTTACCCAGCGGTTATTTTCATCCAGGGAAACTTGAAATGGCCAGTCGAATTGATCAAGTGTGAGTTGCCTTTGGCTTTGATAACGGATCATAGGTGCACGGTTTTAATCAGGTTTTTGATGTTTTCCGTGCATTATTATACCGTGGAAAGGCGGTTATTTCATTAAATTCAATGGCTTGGAGTTATTGAGTAGGCTCTAATTAGACACGTCTAAAAATTTAGTGTGTGCAAACATTTTACTGATCACGAATTAAGCCCCAGCAGGTTAAAAGGTTGTACTTAACTACTGTCAAAACGGGTTAATTCAGCCATAAGAACCTGGACTAATGAACCCGACCAACCTAATAGGCTTCAACTGTCAGGCCAGCGGAGCTAGGTATGCAATCAGGAACATTTTAACTTGTACCATGAAATTCACAAGGCTTATTCTGAGTCTGTTGTGAAAAACAGGGGCATCTTTGGAAGCCTGCGTCAAGCAGGAGTGGACGATGTAGAGGGTTTACCACTGCTCCAGACCCCAGACCTTTGGTCCACTCAATACCCGCGCCTGTATACCTTCACTGGCCCCGAACATGATCAGCACAGTAGCATCCGTTTTCACGGCCGGACTCTGTACTTAAAACAGCGTGTTAGAAATAACGAGCCAGCTCAACCATGACATAATCATCTCTGGAGAATATCTGCAGAGGGTCGTTCGCATCCACCGCATTGAACAGTTGCAGCTCTGCGCTGAGTTTCCAGCTATCGCCGAGGCGGCGACTGGCTTCGGTGCGAATACTCTGACTGCCATTATCAACATCCACAAACATACCGGCCAGGATCTCGGTGCTCTGCACATCGTTAAAAGCAAAACGCAGCCCGCCGAACAGATCGTTATCAAACGCACCGGCATTCTGATCGCGATCTTCCCATGAGTACTCGAGCAGCGTTCCCATATCGATCGAGGAATCGAAGATGCCATAAAAGGTATATTCAAAGCCTCCAGTCATGGCCGTAAAGGCGCCACTATCGAGGCGTCGATGAATCATCTCCAGCTTCCAGATCCAGTCACCAATGATGGACTGCAGATCCAGCCCGAACTGAGACATCAGCTCGTAATACGGGCGCAATACCACCACACTCCCGCTGGTTACCGCCTGCATCAACGGCTCACGGTTGGTACCGTCAAACCAGAATAGACCGATCTCGCTATCGCCCAGCAGGCGCGTGTAGCGCAGTGCATAATCGATATGCCGGTCTTCATCGGATGACTGATACAGGGTCTGACTGGAATCCACCGCCACAGGCAGGCGCAAACGCCCTTCAGCAGAATGAAAGGCCGCTTCACGAAAGCCCGGCAGCACAAACAGATGGAGAACACCCCAGTCCTGAATCGTGCTGTACTGGATCATCGGCTGACCCAGTTTATCTTCACCGTCCAGTCCTTCCAGAGCGTCAATCTGATTGATCACATCGACCAGATGCTGAGACTCTGTAACGCCCCAGAATACGGTATTGATGCCAACCCGCCATTCATCGTTACCCGCCACATGCAGCCATTTAAGTTCGCGTATGTCGGCATGCTGGCGCTCATCATCCTTATTATCCACGCGCATGAAGAGTTCGACGGTGAGCTCATCGTTGCCTTCATTCCAGTCCTGCCTCAGTTTCGGCTTGAATGAAAAAGTCAGGTTTTGATCGAGCTGTTGCGGCTGCCGCGCCTGTTGCGGAAACAGCTGTAACTCAGCTGCCAGATTGCCTGAAAGTTCGTACGCGCTAGCAGACGGGGCAACGACAGCCGCAGCCAGAAAAAATATCGATAAAACCGTTTTCACTAGCGCGCTCTTTGCAGGGTCTGTGACTGGAAGTCGTTTTCGCTGAGCCCGGTTTTAAACTGGTAGTTACTCCATTCCAGCGTGGTCGATTTTCCGTTCTGATGGTTTTCCATCTCCATCAGAGAAGGACGCCAGTAATGTCCCAGGTACTGCTGATGTTTCGATGCCGTGAGGGTTTTCAGCAACTCATTCTTACGATCATAAAAATCCACTTTGATCAGGCGGTAGCCCTGTTTATCCAGCCACACCAGCTGACGTGTATAACCCGAATATTCATACGCGGGTAATCGCTCCATCACATAACATTGCAGATCTCCACAGGCTTCATCGTGCAGGTATTTATAGCTGTATTTTTCGATTTCCTGGGAACCCAGGTCTTCAAACGCAAACTCGCTACCCATAAAGGGGCCAGACTTATTGCGCGAGCTGATGCGCTTTACGCGCTTGATGGCAGGCAGGTACAGCCACTGATCATCCGGCTCCAGTCCATGCGAATAGGTCAGCATCGCAGTGCCCTTAACATCGGCCGGCTCATCGAATATCGACATGCTCTTGTCGCCATCGCCCGTCACTTCCAGGGTGCGGATACGAATCTTACGACTCGAAGTTTCACCTTTTTTATTGCTCAGCGTCATCAGCATATCGGCGGTAAAGTCGATAAACCCGGCATCGTAAGCCTTTGCATCTTTAGCGATCTGCAGACCTTTATCTTCTGCGCTTTGCGCCAGCACGAATAGTGGCAGGCTGAGTAAGCTTGCCATTAAAATAGTTTTAAACATGTTTCATCTCCTTTTTATCGAGTGCCATCAGTAACGGCGGTAGTAATAGAAAGTCAGCCAGCAGCGCAAAAATTATAGTGATGGCGGTCATCAGACCCATATCCGCATTCAGCGCAAAAGCGGAACGGGTGAGCACCAGAAAACCCAGCGCCAGTACTACCGAGGTCGCAATCAGCGCGAGACCGACGGTACTGAAGGCATAGCGTACCGCATCCGGAGCATCCATCCCTTTCTCACGCCGGGCACGCAGGTACTTACTCAGAAAATGTACCGTATCGTCGACCACGATACCGAGTGTCATTCCGGTCACCACCGATAGTGCAAGACCAACCTGGCCCACCATCAGACCCCACAGCCCGAACGCCATCGCAGCCGGAATCAGGTTCGGCACCAGACTGATCAGGCCGATTCGCAAAGAGCGCAGCGCGAAGATCAGGATCAGGGAAATCAGTACCAACGCCACGGTGGTGCCTAGCAGCATCGCGCGGATATTGCGGAAACCGATATGGCTGAACATCAGGGTTGGACTCGCGCCATCGTTCTGCATCATCTCGGGGGTGTTATCGCGCAACCATTGCTGCGCACGATTCTCCAGCGCAATCACGTTGGAGGTTGTGTTGTTATACAGCAGCGCGGTCATACGCGTGGATGACTTGTCGACATTAATCTGATTATTTAGATCCAGTCCGTAGGGCAGCGACATTTCATACAGCAGCAGATACTGTGCCGCCAGATCACGTTGCTGCGGCAGCCGGTACCAGTCGTCATTATCCGCATGCAGATTACGGTTCAGGCGCTTGAAGATATCGGTAATCACATTCACATGAATCACCTCCGGCTGAGCGCGATACCAGTTAGCAAAATTTTCCACATGCTGTAAAAATTGCGGATCACTGATACCACCGGCCTCACCGGATTCGAGTGAATAATCGATCAGGTACAGGCCGCTCAGATTATCCGAGGCAAAATCGGCATCTCGCCGGAATTCAATCTCGCTACTGAAATACTTGGTGAATTCATCGTTCAACTCATTGCGTGGCAGGAACGAAATCAGCAGCACGATAAACACGCCCATCCCGATCAGCAACCCCTTACGTTGCGCAATCACAAACTCGGCCAGATTTACCATCAGTTTGCTGGTACGGGTTTCATGCTTATGCTCCTTGACCGGCAGTATCATCATCATCGCCGGCAGGAAGCTGATGCTCAATACATACGCCACCACTACGCCCATCGCGACGATATTGCCCAGATCACGAAACGGCGGAGCATCCGAAAAATTCATGCTGAGGAAACCAATCGCCGTGGTCAGCGTGGTCAGGAACACCGGTTGCATATTGATGCGCAGACTATGGATCATGGCCTGATGACGCGACTCGCCATGATGAATCGCGATAATAAAATTCATCAGGATATGCACCGAATGCGCGATCGACATGGTCGGAATAATCATGATCGCGGAAAACGACGGCGGCGTCAGCGCGATACCCATCCAGCCCGCCAGCCCCATCGCCCCGACGATAGAAAAGATAATCACGAACAGGGTGGTGATGGTTCCGCTCAAGCCCTTGACCCAGAAAAACAGCACGATGATAAACACCAGAAACATGAACGGCACCAGATGCTGCATATCGTACTGGCTGGCTTCGGGGAAGGCATTATTCATCATGATGATGCCGGTGGTGCGGATATCGATACCACTGAATTGCTGTTTGAATTCGGCCTCCAGATTACGGATGAATGTCACCACCAGCGGGTTTTCCGCTGTTAAATCAACCCCTTTCAACTCAATCGTGATATTGATCCCGGTGACATGACCGCGTGGAGACACCAGACGGTTCACCAGCAACGGCTCATGGATAGCGATGTCACGGATCTGCTGCAGACGTTCATCGCTCAGCTCATCATCCGCAAACACCAGATCCTGCACCATCAGATCATCGCCTTCAGCGAAGGTATGCTGGTAATTCGAGAGCGAATCGACACGCGTGGAAAAAGGCGTCTGCCAGGCCTGCTCGGTTAACCAGAGTACCGCTTTCAGGGTGTTTTTACTAAACGCATTACCGTCTTCCGGAACCAGCACCAGCATCACATTATCGTTCTTGGTGTAGGTATCCTGCAGATTTTCAAACGCCAGTAACTGCGGGTTCTCCTTGCTGAAAAACACCCGGTAATCGTTGGTGAAGCTGAGGAACTGGGCACCATAGCCCATCGCCATCACCCACACCACACTCAGCACCACCACCAGCCATTTAAACTTTAAAATCCATTCTGAATATCGACTGACCATACCTTTACTCTCCTGTTTATTACTGCAATAACTTAAATACTGGCTTTATTGGACACCATAAAAAACATCTACCACGAAGCACACGATGAGTGCGAAGAAGAAAACTGCTTTTTAAAAATTGAACCGAATCTATTTCCACCCGGATTAAAACTACATTCCTATAAGCTTTCGTGTACCTGGTGATCTTCGTGGTGAATCCTGGTGCTACTTTTTATCTATACTGATCAGCTGCAAATACTGAATCAGTCCTGCTCCGCACTGCGTCAACCGGGTTAAATCCTGTGCAATCATGCCTGCACTCAGACAGCCTTCAAGCGTCGCCACCACCATTACCGCGAGCTGTTCTGGCACCACCTGCGGGATCAGTCGTCCCTGTTGCTGGGCTCGGCTAAGCGCCTCGATAATTGCGCCATGCCAGAGCTGATAGATTTTATTCAGGCGCAGGCGGAAGCCTTCCGAGATCGGAGCCATTTCCTGTGCCAGACTACCAAGCGGGCAGCCCATCTGGATATCCTTCAGGGTAAACGACCGGCCGGCCTGCTGAATCAGCTCGATCAGACTCTGGACCGGATCGTCGGCCTGCTGCAGGGGCTGGATAAAGCTGCGAAATATTCTATCCGCAATCACTTCTTCGATAACCGCATAACCCAGCTCGGTTTTATTCGGAAAGTAATGATATAGCGCGCCTTTGCTAACCCCGGTATGCGCCAGAATATTGTTCAGACTGGCCGACTGAAAGCCGTGCAGGTGAATCTCCTTATAGGCAGCAAACAGGATTTTTGAGCGGGTATCGGTAGCAACGGCAGCATCGAGCGGACGCCACCAATAGACTTCAGACTCATTCAATTCAGGCATAGGATTTTTTTGCGCTAAGGGATCGTATTTATAATACCGACCGGTTGGTATGTCAAGAGATGACTCAGAATTCAGGCATCAGCCAATAGCGTAAAGGCATATCAATAGCTGGATTATCGGTGTCCTTAAATCGGAAAATCACGAATATCTGATATTACCCGATCTGGAATTACCGAATATAAGTCGATGACTTGCGGGGTTTGACAGCTTTCTCTTTTCCACGGGTTATTGATAGCTAAAGCATGATTTGCCGGATTGCAGTGGCTGTGTTCATCGAAATCCTTCCCTCAAGCGACTGCGATCACCTTAAAAACTCCATAGACAATTCAAATCCTGAAACAGCCCGGCTACGCCCCGCGGTTTCGTCCCTCGAAGCTTGCCCAGCATCTGCACTCTGATAGGCGAGATAACCTGACAGGGGATTATTCTGGGTGCTGATGCCTGACAACCCTTAACGTGAGCGGTCATTTGACCCAAACATCGATTCATTTAGTGCCTGTCTGAACCCTGCCTGCCATAGTCAAGCCAATTTGATCCAAATCATTGCTTAAAAATCCTTATTTATAATACTGTACGCGAACGGTTAATGGAAAATAGAATGAACGCTCGCCCTCTGTTTTTTCTTAATGCAGTATTGCTAGCTTCAGTATTGGGATTCGTATTGCTCTCATGTGGTGGGGGCGGTGGCAAACACAGTTCAACTTCCCCGAATATTACGTTTTTAGAAATTTCCCCTCATAGCGTTCTGTTCGCCCCCAATGGACAGAGTACCCAATTGTCAGCCCGAGCTTTTGATGCTGAGGGCCGGCAAGTGGCCACAACCTTTAACTGGAGCAGTAGTGATCCATCGGTTCTATCCGTGGATGCAAGTGGCTGGGTTACCCCGCAAGGCAAGTCTGGCTCAGCGACCATAACAGCCGAGGCAGCGGGTATAACATCCAACTCGGTATTCGCTTATACGGCCACACCGGCAGCAGGAGCGATCCTGGTTTCTGATGACCAGGTCAGCGGACAGATTACCATCAATGAACCGGATTCACTCTGGGGGATAGGTAGTCAGTACACGGTTACCCTGGAAGGCATAACACCACCTGATATTGGCAGTATCCTGGTCGGAACCGGAGCAGAACCTGTTGGTGGAAGGGTGGTCAGTAGCACACTAAATGGTAAGCAGGTCATCGTGGTGCTGGAAGTAGTGGCTATCGAGGATCTGTTCGATGAACTGGTGATTAACGCGACAATCGACCTGTCCAATGAGCCCTACCTGGTAGATGAATCGCTGGCTGCTGATTACGATATTAGCGAAAGACCAGATGGTACCGTTCTGTTTACGCTCAAATCACCCTCGAAAAAAGCTTCCACAACCGCAAGAAGACCCTCTGGCCCAATTGGTACCAGTGTATTGAATCCGTCGGCTAATTTCGGTCCTTTTACCTGTTCATCAAGCATAGGCAGCATGCCGCTGTATCTCAACAGCTCACCGGCCTCGATCTCGGTCAATACAGGGGCGCTAGCTGCCATCATTGAATACGACTCGACGGATCCTTCAAGCCTCAGGCGACTGGGGATACAAGGCAGCGTGGAAGCCACTTTTAAAACCGAGTTGACACTTACTGCAGCCTTTGAAGGTAAAGTAACATGCAAACTGGTCGTATTGGATATTCCACTTCCTCCGTTAGGAGCTCTAGCTCCATTTTTTGGTGGCTGGGTGCCATTAGGGGTTGGCTTTGAAGCCGGTGGAAAGCTGGAGCTTGCCCAGGTAGGCTTCAAGCTCGAAAACCAGGCCAGGGGGTCATTTGAAGGTGGTCTGCAATGGGATTCCACCGGTAATTGGGATCTGTTTGGAGACAGCAGCCTGGAAGCCAGGGAGCCGAAGTTCGAGTTTATTTCACCAGATCTGGGTGCCGATCTGGTTTCTTTATATTCCAATCTCAGGCTGAAACCAGAGATCATGCTGTTTGGCAGTGCTGATCTTGAGCTGGGTTTACGTGGTGGACGAGTAATCCGCTATATTTTTGGTGGCGCAACCCGCGCACAACTTGTATCAGCCAGGATTGGTCCCAAACTGGGTGGAGATTTCGCTATTGTGGAAGGCCAGATTTTTAATGAAAGTTATAAGTCGGACTACAGGCTGGAACTGGAAGCCACGCTTGGACCCGGAGACTCGATCACCAATCTGTTGAACTTCTTTGGACTGGTCAATGCCAGCACCGATGGACTGAAATTTACCGAGCCCCTGGCAACTTCACCGACCTCTACCCAGGTCAGGACCGACAAGGTGAGTTATACCTCGGGTCAAACCGTCAATTTTTCTGTGAAGCTGGATGCTGCATCTGTCTCCATTCCCATTCTGGGGTACAACGTTGAAGAGATAAGGATTTATCGAAAAGCTGATCCTGCAGCTGTCAGTCAGGTTGCGACCATGGTGGCATCACAAACTGCGACCGATAATCAAACCGATTTTGATATTTCCTGGATTGCGAATGAGGACGGAAACGTGCCCGATCGCTTTTTTGCTTTTGTCAAGACCAGAGCCGTTCCCTTCGAGTTATTCGGTGACCTGGAGCTCGACCAGGTCGGCTCCCCAGTGGTGAGCTCGATTTATACCTCTGCATATGAGTACTCCAATGGTAGCTTTACCTGCAAAGAGGTGAATCATAGTAACGACGTCACTATTCCTGCCATTCAGACCAGCACCTGTCCTGTCTCCAGCTCCTCGATAAGTATCGACGGCTCAATTCCTACGCAAGTAAATATCGACGTTGTGCTGCGCTCTATCTGGACTCCAGTAACCCCACAACAAACCGATTCGCTAAGCGCCACTGACGAAGTAACTCTTGATCTTACAGTAGACGAACCCGGGCTCCTCGACCTTCAATTGAACCCATTGCTGAAAGCAGATTTCGGTCATCATCCTATTGTGCATACATACTGGCACTTGATTCATGTCAGAGATGCAACCGGTGATGTCGGTATACTGCAATGCACGAACGGTGACGATGTTTGCCAAACCACTGCCAGCATCAGTTTGTCGCCCGGGACCTATACGATTAGATTTCAGGTTCATAGCGCTTGTTCGGCCGGGGTTTGGGATGGCTCCATCTGGAACTGTGCCGTGGATGTTGATGGGAGGGCATTTACCATGAGCTTCACACCAATTTAATGTTCTTTCAGGATGAAAGCCCAGGTACAAAAGAAGTAAAACTCAATAATCTCTACTATCGTGATCCTGATTCAGGCCCTGCATGTACTATTGTTGCTCTCTTGAGTGTTAGTCAAATAATAACTGAGTCAGGTCCACGTTAAGCGAATAACAGGTCAAGCTTTGCATGTTTTTTCTTTCAATTTAAAATCCTGAATTACCGGATAGAGTCGGCTGTTAGCTTCGTTCGTCGCCGTAAGCAACACGCATAACATCAACATTATTGATAAAGGGAGCCAGCTCTCAAGGGCTGGCTTTTTTATTTCTAAACGCCTCCTCGGGCGTCGACTGCTGAAGTTCACTACTAGTCACCGAATGACTGCTATCCGAATGGTGCGGGCAAATCCGATTTTAACTCTTCCCTCTATTTTCGCCACCCGTAACAAATCCAGTCAGTGTGATTTTCAAACCAGTGGTAACTAGCGAAAGTCCAGTTTTCGGTGTACCACCCCTACGGATAGTCACGAAAGGTTCGAAATTAAATCCGGCGGTCAGCGGAGGGAAACCGGGTTTATCGCATTAAACCCGGCCATCATCCTTTATCCGGAAACTGATAAGCGCGATTGCGCGGCCTGCAACTTATTTAACCCAGGGCACAACCAGAACCGGGCGATCACTAACATGAATCAGTTTACGTGCGGTGGAGCCCAGAAATACCGAAGCCAGACCGCCTTTGGTATGCGTACCAATCACGATCAGATCGGCCTCCTGCTTCTTCGCATACTTTTCGATCTCTTCGGCAGGATGTCCACTCACCACCGCCACTTTGGACACGATGCCGGCCTTGTCGCCAAGCTCATCGTGATAGAAAGCCACCAGACGTTTTTTCATCGCCGCCAGAATATCTTTCAGCTCATCATCCTGAAAGCTATCCATCTTCTCAGGCATATACAGCTCCAGAGCCGCCATACCGGTATCCCCCAGCGGTTCGGCAACATGCAGCATGATGAGCCTGGCCTCATAGTGTTGCGCCAGACTGATGGCATGCCGGAACACCGGGCGCATATGCTTCCCCATGTCAGTGGCATAAAGAATGGTTTTGTATGCAGGGATACTCATGTTATCGATTCTCTGGTGATGGTGAAATGTAACTGCCAATTCGTTCGGCAAGCCTGGCCCCTCGAAGAGGCTTATATTATTAACCCTGCGGCCATTCAGATGGCACGAAGGCACTACGCCTTCCCCATTTCAATGGCCTGAAAAATTCGGGTAAACTGGCCAAAGTATACTCGATAAAAGGGCTTTTACAAACGCGCTGCAGTGCAGCAATTTATTTCGGGCATGATCAGATCAGTGTCAGACTAAATGCTGGATCTGCTATCATGTTCACTACAGTCGTCGACAGCATTTATCGACACGGTAATGGCATCTGGAAAGATCACACTAAATAAACCACATGAGTGCGGAACCAGAATCTGAATGGAGATGAGCTGCAGCCAGTTTATAAAATTTTTTTTGCCGGTAGCACTGCTGATACTGGGTCTGCATATTTCCCGCCCACTCCATGCAGATGATACAAAACCGCTTACCTTACCCCTGAGCCTCCCGCTCGCACAGGTATTAAACCCCGCAACAGACACCCCGCAACTAACCAAATCCCCCGAGCCAGTGACAGTCATTCCTGATCGGCAGGGAATCATCGCGGATACACGTAATTTTTTACTGTTCCAGGTGGCTTTTACCGGCTTTCTGTACGTAGCCCCAGAGAGTATTTCAAACTGGTCTGATGAGCAGAAAAAGAAAGACCGCTTCCAGTCATGGAGGGATAATGTGTCAAAGGTTGTCTGGGATACCGACGACTGGACCGTCAACTATATCGGTCATCCCTATTTTGGTGCAGCTTACTATATTCGCGCCAGAGAACGCGGTTATGATGAACGAGCCGCCTTCTGGTATTCGACCCTGTTATCCACCGCGTATGAGTTTGGCATCGAGGCGATGTTTGAAAACCCGTCGATTCAGGATCTGATCGTCACCCCGCTGGCTGGCACCGCGCTCGGTTATTATTTCGAGGATCTGCGCGCCCGTATACGTAGCGAAGCAAAACACAGCGGATGGTTATCGGCCGGCGATAAATTCCTGCTCAATCTAACCGACCCGCTGGGCTACCTGAATCAATATATCGACAACTGGTTTGGCCCCGAGGTCGAAGCCGAGATTGCGCCCTACTTCCAGCTGGCTGCCGAGCGTACCCGCACTAGCGACAGCCAGCGTACGAACGCGTATGGATTGCTACTGAGCATACGCTGGTAAGATGACGACTTTCCTCCCCCGACAAGCAATCCGGCGGCAGCTGCAAACCCTGCTGTTAAGTCTCGCACTAAGCCACTTGGCGCAGGCCTATGCGCAACACTATATTCCCTTCGCAGCCAGCAACATGAATCCCTTTTCGATCAGCCATGATGCGCTACAGGCACAATCCTGGCATCAAGCCGACACTGACCCCTATAGCCTGAATCTGCGCATCGAGATGGCTAACTTCTCGATTCAGAGCGCAAACAGTACCGAAAAAATCATCCTCGATGGGGAAGCCTACAAAACCACGCTGAGCCTGCAGTATGCCTTTTCTGAGCGCATAACAGCACAGCTATCGCTGCCCTACATCCACTATTCATCCGGTTTGCTGGATAACACGATTGAACAGTGGCATGACGCTTTTGGCCTGTCCAATGTCCGGCGTAGCGATTTCGCCAGTAACCGACTGCATCTCGAGTACAAGGAAAACGGGGTGTCCGTCATCAAACGGCTAAAGGCCAGCCACGGGCCGGGGGATATCCGCCTCAGCCTGGCATATCGACTGACCGAGTCCACCCCAGTAACTCCGGCCCTGTCGATCAATCTGGCGCTCAAGCTACCGAGTGGAGACCCCGACCGACTAACCGGCAATGGTGCAACCGACTGGGGCATTTCATTGCATGCACTACAGCCGAATATCGGCCAGCATGCCAGCCTGGCCCTGGTTGGAGGGCTCGGATTTAACCTGCTCGGGCAGGGTGAAATTCTGGCGGCCCGGCAGAGGAATCATAGCTCGGCGGCGTATGCCGGTCTGCACTGGACGCCATTACCGCGCTGGCAGTTTACCACCCAGTTGCAACTGCAAAGCGCCAGCTATGACAGTGAACTCGACGAACTCGGAAAAACCTCGAGCCAACTGCTGATCGGGGGTCTCTACCGGACTGCTGAGGATCTGTACTATCAGTTCGCCTTCGGAGAGAATCTGTACACCGATGCAACGCCAGATTTTTCACTCTACTTTTCGATTCATAGCCGATAATCACCTCATGCACGAACCATCCTTTTGCCCGTTTAATGCGCTGTATCAATGATTCCATGCTCGATACTGCTATGCTCGCGCCCTGCAACAACGACAACCCAATTCACCCCTGATTAAAACGGAAATCCTCTGTGACCACTGAAATCGCCTTTGTCTTCGGCCTGCTGACCCTCACTATCCTGCTGTTTATTCTCGACCGCATCCGTATGGATATAGTCGCCCTGATGGTGGTGGTGGCACTCGCGGTTTCCGGCGTGATCGCCCCGGAAGAAACGGTTTCAGGCTTTGGTCAATCCATTGTGGTGATGATCGCTGGCCTGTTCGTGATCGGCGAAGGCCTGTTCCGTACCGGTATTGCGGCTGCCGCAGGACGCCTGCTGTTACGCCTCGGCGGGACCAGCGAGACACGTCTGTTATTGCTGATGATCCCGATGGTTGCCGGCCTGTCCGCTTTCATGAGTTCGACCGGTGCCGTCGCCCTGTTTATTCCCGTGGTACTCAGCATGTGCCGCAAGGCCGGCCTCAGTCCCTCGCGCATGCTGATGCCACTTGCCTTCGCGTCCCTGATTGGCGGCATGCTGACCCTCATCGGCACCCCGCCCAACGTGGTGGTCAGCGGTCATATGCAAACGGCCGGATTCGAACCTTTCGGTTTTTTTGACTTCACCCCGATCGGCGGCGTTATTTTAGTGGTCGGCACCCTGTTGCATATTCTGGCCCATTCCGATCACTGATTCTGGTTTAAACCGATCATCCATTCTGGTTTTATTCGATCACTGATTCTGTTTTTATCCGATCATTTTTTCCGGATTTCCAGAATCGGTGATCAGATAAAACCAGAATCCATCCTAACGCGTTGATTTCACTTAAATACTGCTACTCTCCCTGCCTTTTTTCAGGCGGGAAATGTGCAGTGGCTAAAAAGAGGTTAACAATGCGTAAAATAAGAGACATTCTGCGGCTTCGTCATGAGGTCGGACTCAGCTACCGCGACATCGCCAATGCACTGAACATTGGCTATGGCACGGTCGTTGATTATCTGGCACGAGCAGCCCTCGCCGGACTCGGCTGGCCGATCCCTGAGGAACTCGGTGAACGGGAGCTGGGTCGGTTACTGTTCCCGACACAGGCGGTGACCGGGCAGCGTCGATTTGTAGAGCCTGACTTCCTTTCCTTGCGCGAGGAACTCAAGGATAAAGGCATCACCAAGCTATTACTCTGGCAGGAATACCGTCAGCAACATCCCGACAACGGCTATAGCTATGCCCAGTTCTGTCACCGCTTTAAGGAATGGCTGGCACGTCAGAAACGTTCCATGCGCCAAATACACCTGGCCGGTGAGAAACTGTTTGTCGATTACTGCGGGCCCACCCTTCAGGTGGTGAATCCGGATACCGGTGAAATCCGTTTTGCACAGGTCTTTGTCGCCGTGCTGGGGGCGTCCAATTACACCTTTGCCTGTGCCAGCTGGACGCAGAAACAGGTCGACTGGTTAAAGGCGCATGTCAGGGCCTTTGAGTTTTTTGGCGGTGTTCCTGAGATCGTGGTGCCGGACAATCTGAAAGCGGCCGTACGCAAGACACACCGCTATGAGCCGGAGATCAATCCGGCCTATCAACAGCTCGCAGCACATTATCAAACCGTGATCCTGCCGGCACGCCCTTATAAACCGAAGGATAAAGCCAAAGCCGAGGTCGCGGTTCAGATCGTAGAACGCTGGATTATGGCCAGACTCCGTCATCAGACCTTCTTTACCCTGGCTTCACTCAATCAGGCCATTGCGGTTCTGCTGGAAGATCTCAATCAGCGTCCGTTTAAAAAACTACCCGGATCACGTCAGAGTCAGTTCCTACAACTCGATCAACCGGCTCTGCGCCCTTTACCGGCACACCCCTACCAGTACACCGACATCAAACAGGCGCGGGTGCACATTGATTACCATGTGGAGTATGACCGGCATTATTACTCGGTGCCGCATCATCTGGTCAAACAGGCGGTCGAAGTGCAGGCCAGCGAGAATGCGCTATCTATTTATTATCAGGGTCAAAGACTCGCGACGCATGTGCGCAGTTACCGTCAGGGCGCACACACGACCCTGGCCGAACACATGCCGCAGTCGCACCGTAGCCGGCATGAATGGTCACCCGAACGCTTGCTCAGCTGGGCCAGCGATATCGGATCGCAAACCCATGCCGTCGTGAACCTGCTACTGGCCCGCAATAAGCACCGGGAGCAGAACTACCGTAGCATTCTGGGGCTTCTTACACTGGCCAAAAAATACGATCGTGAGCGGCTTAACAACGCCTGCGGTCGTGCATTACTGATCAACTCACCGAACCGTCAAAGTGTCGAGTCGATTCTCAAGCAGGGACTGGATCAGGTCGCTATGGAAGCACCGGAGAAGGCCTCCCAGCAGGAACTCAATCTCGATCATCACGAAAATGTTCGTGGTGCAGACTATTACAGTTAATTTCAACCCGAGGAAAAAATGATGTTTAACAACCAGACCTTACAAACCCTCCGCAGCCTTAAACTCACCGGTATGGCGGATGGACTGGAACAGCAGATTGCCCAGCCGTCGACCCATCAAGAACTGGGCTTCGAAGAGCGACTGGCCTTACTGGTAGACCGCGAAAGCACCCATCGGCATAACAATAAAATTACACGCTTACTGAAGGCCGCCAGGCTCAAGTTACAGGCCTATCCAGAAGATATTGATTACAGTCATGCGCGTGGATTACAAAAAAGCCAGTTTGCAGATTTACTCAGTAGTCACTGGGTGCACCAGCACCAGAATGTGCTCATCACCGGCCCTACGGGCTGCGGCAAAACCTACCTCGGTTGCGTCCTCGCGACACAGGCTTGCCGACACGGCTTCTCGGTGCGCTACTTCCGCACCTCGCGGTTGCTGGAAATGCTGAGTGTGGCACATGGTGATGGGCGTTTTCCAAAGCTGATACAGCAGCTGGCAAAGACCGATGTCCTGATACTGGATGACTGGGGGCTGGAAAAAATGACCCTCGCCCAGCGCAATGATGTACTCGAAATCATGGAAGACCGGCATGGCCTGAAATCAACCCTGATCACCAGCCAGTTGCCGATCGATCAATGGCATAAGGCGATCGGTGATGCCACCCTGGCAGATGCCATTCTGGACCGTTTATTACACAACAGTCACCAGCTCAAACTAAGAGGAGAATCGATGCGCAAAATATTAAGCAAAATGACTGATTCCGATCACTCACAGTGATAATATCCAGGTCTTCGCGTCAGGTGGTTCAGGTGATCGAATAAAACCAGAATAGGTGATCGGATTCGCCAGAATACGCACCTGTATCTGGTATTTGTCGCGCGCCACCTGCTGCCTGCTGGAGAGGTACGCGAATCCGATCATCCGCGCCTGCAGGAATTTGCCGAGCGCTATGGCATTAGTGATCACCTGCATAGAATCCGCGTACCAGCAGGCTCCGACATGATCGGCAAGAATGTCACCGAAGCCAGTATGCGCACCCATTACGAAGTCACCCTGATCGCGATCCGGCGTGACGGTAAACTGGTCTCCAGCCTGTTGCCGGTACTCGCGCAGACCAAGTTTGCCGCTGGCGATATTCTGATGGTCTATGCGGCTCCACAACATATCGATCGCCTGTGCAAGGAGAAAGGTCTGCACCAGGAAGGCTTCCCGGATGGAGAAGCCAGACGCCTGCTGCAGGAGTTCGGCGTAGCCGAAGTGCTGCTCAAACCACGCTCAAAGCTGATCGGCAATACCATCAAGGAAGGTCGTTTCCGCGAAAAATTCAATCTCAGTGTGATCGGTATCCGGCGCAACAATGAAGCACTGGTCGCCGAATTTAACGGCACCCCGCTGGCCACGGGTGATACCCTGCTGGTGGCCGGTGGCTGGCGCTATATCGAACAGCTCGATGCAAAATCCGAATTCGTGATCCTCGAAACACCCGCCGAGATGAGCGACGCCCCGTCCCGCAGTGAACGCGCACCGGTCGCACTGATCATCATGCTGGGGATGCTGGTGCTAATGGTTTCAGGCGTACTGTCCAGCCTCAGCGCCATCCTGCTGGCCTGCTTCGCGATGATCGCGTTCGGCTGTGTAACCATGGACGAAGCCTACAAATCGCTCAACAGTACCAGCCTGGTGTTGATCGCCGGCATGCTGCCACTGGCACTGGCGATGAAAAAAACCGGCGGACTGGATCTGATCGTCGAGCAGCTGATCAATATCGCCGGTGGCAACGGCCCGCTGATGCTGTGCGCAGGGCTATTTATCTTCACCTCAATATTCAGCCAGTTCATCTCGAATACCGCGACCACAGTGCTGGTAGCACCGATCGCACTGGCCGCCGCGCAGGGCCTCGGCATCAATCCCGAACCGCTGATGATGACGGTTGCGATCGCCGCCTCCACCGCGTTCGCCACCCCAATCGCGTCACCGGTCAACACCCTGGTACTGGCCCCCGGCAACTACCGCTTTATCGACTTCGTCAAGGTTGGACTGCCGTTGCAGGTGCTGGCGATGATCGTCACCCTGATCATCACGCCGATGTTGTTTCCGTTTTATTAAACGGGCACAAAAATGGCAGGGTTTTTCTGCGGGAAAGCCCGGCCTTTAGACATGGGAAAAATCGATTGTCGAGATACGACGATTTGAAGCACTAAAGTACGTATTGAACCAATAAAATCAGTATCAACACGACATGAGGAAAAGCCACTGTAGGCCGAACGGACTGGCGCGCATACTCAGTAATCAGGGATAGACCGCTTAAACGAACTTTATGATATTCACTGTTGAACTGAAAAGCACTCGCTTCACTTCCGTCTGAAATATATTTTTCGAGCTGCAGCAGCCGTGGCTCAATACGAGACTGGAACGTCTTCCAGATGGAATCCTGCAGCCATAGCACCACCAAAATCAACGCTATAAAAACGTTTATTACACCCGATACTTCTGCCGACAACAGGACAATAACGCTGACTAGCTTTATAGACAGAGAATGCTTCTCATAGCTATCAAACTGATTCTGCAGTAAACACCATTCTGTTTTAAATTCTGTTGTTTTCATTTATTGCTCTGAACTTGATCGTGTAATTGAACGCCAAACTCTCAGGGAAACCGAAGTGTCAGCAAAGGTTTTTTCGGTGCGGCTACTTATTAGCACTTTTTTGCTGTGCCACATATTCATCAAGTAATTGACGAATTATTTTTTGATATTGCATGTGATGCTTTTTTGCTGCTGCTTTAAAAAAAGTAACACTCTCAGAACTTAATGAGATCGTTACTTTGGTACTTTTATTTTTTAAAGCCAGCTCTGAAGGTGAAGGTAAGAAATCAGGGATAAGCTTAATATCACCCATTGGTTCATCGCTATACTGAATTGATTTGCTCATAAGTTTTTTTACCTTTGCGCCAATAACCCGCACCGAATATTCGGATACGACCAGATCGATATGTAAACCGAACAGTTAGAATGCCGTTTCCCTGTTGGTTCAAGCCAAAGCAATAATATCGCTTTTCAATTTGACTATGCTCAAGGTCTTCAGCAATAACACGGCTTTCATCAAGAAAAGCGAATTGTGCCTCATGGAAAGAAACACCATGTTTTTCCTGGTTTTCTACGTCTTTAAGGTCACTCCATTCAAAGCCTGGTTTACTCATAAATGGATTATAACCATCATATGGCTATTTAGCCATACCTGGCTCTAGCGTTTGGGGTAAGGCGTGCGACGCTTTTTATGCATTGGAGGCTTCGCTGAGCACACGTGTCAGACGATCAATGTTCTGCTCGTTTGCGAGGCCAACTCTTTGTTTGACGGCCTGCGCTGTTTCGGCGTCATCGAAAACCTGCTCCCAGCTCAGGTGCGTACCTTCGCTGACAGGCGTGAGTTGCACAGTAAGCCTGAAGTTTGGAGGGCAGTCATGATGGATCACAATTTTGCTATCAGGCACCAGTTCTTCGAAATAGCTTTGATTGGGATAGCTGTTGCCGTCAGGACCGTGCATTATAAACTTCCAGCGACCACCTTCCGTGAACTCAAAAATTTCGAAGGTGTTGGAAAACCCTTCAGGCCCCCACCACGAAGCCAATAAATCAGCCGACGCAAAAGCACCGTAGATTTGTTTGGGTGTGTATGGCAGGTTTCTGGAGGTGCTTAGGGTTCTGTCTTTGATCATAACTGTCCGGGGTAGGTTGGTTAAGTACTGCAACGACCTAGCTCAGCGGCAGGCGAAAGTGGCGCGTATTTTTGCTTCGCAAAAATCGCGTCGCTTTTGACTGTCAGCTGCAGCGTATTGTTATGCAAAAGTAAAATTAAGGCGCCCTAGTATAAATATTATTTTTCAACGCAAGTCTTTGGGATGGCTCTAAAAGATTTATCATCATCCGAACCTGTATATTTACTAAGTCGAACTGCGCTCTCAATTAAAGCAATTCTTGCAAAATATGAAGCACGCTCTCTTTCATCTTTAAAAGATTCTAATCTATCAAAATGCGTTCCATGTAAAATTTTTGAGCGACCATTATCGTAAATATCTTTTATTAGCTGATTTAAAGTGCGAGGTTTCGAACCCTGAACTACTACAGAATCCCCGGCCGTACCAATTAGGTTAGAGACCATTGCTGCTATACCTGCATACTTCCCACCTGCTGAAAGTACATCAAGGCTAGTTCCTAATTTCGCAACTGCAATTGCATCGCTTGACTCCCGACTCCCTTCCCCAAACCAGTCAAGTGCAGTAGCCCAGCGATTTGCCAATTTTGGATAAGAATGCCTTTCAGGAGTAACAAGGCCGTCTAAAATAAAAGCTAAAGCAGGAAGCACAAAGTCCATGTCTGTTAAAATTTTGTCAACTTGATCTCCTGATAAGTGAGGTACTCGATCACTAAGGGACTGTCCTGGCAACCAAAGAAAGCCATCAGTCTCAACTAGGCTATAAGAACCTATTGGTACTAGGCGTTCTTCTTGTAGCGCTTGTTGATGAAACAAAGCTCTAGACCCTATACATAGAGATATGGAATCTAATGCTGTTTTACATACAATCTTCGCTAGCTTGCGTGAGTACTCCTTTTCATATCCACTAATAGTAACTTTAATAATGGACGGGCATTCCTTTACTGCTCCATAAATTGAACCTGCTAGACCTTTAATTGTGGAACAATCTTCAGGATTATCTAAGGCATTTTTTAAAATCTTTTTCCATTCGTAATTTGCTTTAGATTCACCAAGATATTGTTCTTTTCCTTGCGTTGGAAAATCGACTGCATCAATCCAGTCTGCTCGGCTTATGAAGCTAACAGGTCCAATATCAAATGGAGATGCTCTTTCCATGCCGGCAGTCCAAGCAGGGAAATAATGAGTGTAAACCTTCGCACTAATTTCTACTCCAGCTTCTATCTCTGCTTTTAATTTCTTAATTGCTAGTTTATCTGTATCTTCATAAAATTCTTGCAACTCACTATTAGCATGCATGTTAGCAATTATTTGACGAACTATTTTCTCATAATTCTCCAACTCAATTTTTGGATCGTTTTGTGATCTATTTGAATGCAAGATGCCAGATAACTTTCTTAGGGGTTTTCTAGCACTTTGAGTAAAATAACGCTGCAAGCCGTTTGATGCTGTAACAAAATCTGGCATTCCATGTTCTTCACCCCACAAAAATGTGCCCGAATGAATATGATCTAGTTCATATACTAGTTCTTTTAAAGAGTCCTTTAAGTTCATACTAATTTCTCTTATTCAATTATTTCCATAATACGCAACTCTGTATTTATTTTTTGTTTTCTTGCACAACGCCTTTATCAGGCGCGATTTGGGCGTAGCGGAGTTTGGGGTAAAGTGACGTAGCCACCCCAAAACGGAGCGAAGTCCAAAGCGTCGACTGGACAAAATTGTTATGCCTTCATATTTACATGTCTCTGCAGATCAGAGGCAAATACCTCAATAATTTCAATTACTTCTAACACCTCAGACTGAACCAAACGCACTAACTCTCCATCTTTTGTTTTTCCATTTCTATGAACGATATCATGCCTTATGCTGACAACTCTACTCAGCTTGGAAATATCAATGTCTATTTTCATTCCTAGTATTGCTTCAAATATCTTTCTAACCTTTGGGACATTATGAAATGATATATCAGACAGTTCTTTTGTGGCCAAATCTACTGCGCTTATTTTATTTTTGACCAGATAGTCTAATGGATACTTAGCGTTTTTCAGTTCGTCGATTGATAGCGCATTTTTTAAAAATTTATCATTTTCTCTAATCAAGAATTTAGCTGTGTCACTTAAATATGCTTCTAGGAGCGTGATTGAATGTGCATAAGTCATTCTTCCAAGCATATCTACTTCAAAAATAGGCGTAGAGGAATTTGCCAATCTTTTTAATCCGTTTAACTCTTCAACAAACCGCTGGTGTAACTTCGATGAACCGTTTTGTTTCAACCATTGAAGCTCATCCTCAAACTCTTTCTGATCCCACAGAAACTCCTGATAATCTGAGTACTCTTTTGCTAGCTGTTTGTATTCATCCGAATCTTCATCTGCGTCTTGATCATCAAGTCTTTCTCTAATCCACTCATCTGCCTCTTGATTCATAAGATCTATCATAAGTTCAGACATTCGACCCATTATTAAATTCCTAAATTGTTATTTTACTGAACGGTTTGGTGGCATAACGACAAGGGTAAGACGCGCGTGCTTTTTGCGCGTCGATCTTGACCCGCTTGTTATGGCCTTTCTGGCAGGCCGACCAAATCCAACAAATCATTTCTATCCTGCCTCGAAAGCCATATTTGAAAGCTTTTATCAACAATATTAAGCCGCAAATTTGTTTGATCATAATCTAACACCATCGGTTTAATATCTTTCTTGATCTGTAAAGAAGTTGTAGATTGTAAAGACTGGGTAACATTTCCCGAATTTAAATCTTGTCGTCTGGGATGTATCTCTTGCAATTTCTGTCTGATTGCGGACTGCTTAAATCCTTTTTCTATTTCATTTATATCAGCTGTCAATATTGGGTATAAAAGCCATTTATGCATTTCTAGCTCAGTGTCCTGAAACCCTTCAGCGAACTGAGTAAGAAATGAGTTAAATCTACCACCTTGCTGATTGACTACTCTATTTATGATTTCCCCACAGCTGACTTCAACCCCTATTTCCCTATATTCATCCTGAGTGGAGTGAACTCCCTCTGCGATGCAACATTGATGGCATACTTCTTGGACTATATATACGCTTTCATAGCATGAATCCAATAGTTCGTTTTTGAAGTCTTTAGTGAAAGCAATGTTAAGCAGAGCTTCACCTTCAGAGATTACTTTTTCAAGCTCTTCTCGATTCCACTTATCTGCATTTATCGGTAGCAATCTACCAACTAAGTCACCGTTGTATACAGCAAGCCTATTTTCTTCAAGCCAAACGCCAATGACTATAAAACACAGTTCTGAGTTCTCATGAAATGCTTTAAGTGCTACAGAAAAATCTTTTTGGGTATCTACAGGAAGGTAATGAAAATCTTCAAGCACTACATATTTTTTGAAATTGATCTGATTTAGAGCGCCAATTATGTCATTTACATCCAATGGGTCTAACTCAAGTGGTGCTTTTGTAATACCATTTTCTTCCGCTCTCTCTGATTCAGCACCACCTTCTGCGCTAGCACCAAATATAGAGGCGCTAATTTTCGCAAATATTTTTTGCTTTCCTGACGTTGCCTTTGTTGTTGAAACTGTAAGTTCAAACCCAGCTTGTTTTAGTATTGCCTCATGTAAATGGTCGAGAGACCACTTATTTGAACAATGCACTACTACATAGTCATCGCTATTTAGGCAGTGTTTTCGAAGTGAGGTTTTCCCCTGCTTTGAGCTACCATAAATTACTAAGTGTTGTCGCCTTGCTAAATTATTGATAAGGACGTGATCTGCACTGTCTCTTTCTACATAGTTTAATGGAAGATCACGGTTTATACCGAAAATCTCATCAACTGAGTTTGTCTTTTCAACCAAAATTGTTCTCCATTAATATGTATGCACTGTGTTTAGGCCATAACGCCTACAGCAGAGGAAAACCGTAGCGCAGCTTAGGTTTTTCCTGCTGGCTGTAATTGTTAGCAATTATCTATTTGCAATTAACTCTTCTGTTTTCGATGTCACTCGTTGAAAGTCATCTGTACCTAGAGGATAAGAGGGGCTGCGACGACCAGCGATAACACCATCATATACCATTTGTATTTTTACAACTTCGTGGTTTTCATCCCCCCAAACCTCGGTACCAATTGATATTTTGTATTGAGTGTTTTTTGGATGCGGTGCACTTGCATCGACATGTGCAACTTTATTTGAATTGGGAAAAAATGTTTTAGCCATATGAATTTACCTCTAATTGTGAATGAGGCAGAGATAATATCAACGATAAATCCAAAGGTCAACTATAGGCAACCTTTAGATACTTTTGGTTTAATTTTAATTATTCCAGTTCTATGTATTTATTACATTATGAAATTTGAAAGCTACAATTCTGAAAAATCTCAGTGAGCCAACACAAATTTGAATGGCCTATTTCGACCCATTTCAGATTCTACAACCTCCCCATTCCGATATATTAGATAAAAATCCTTCCATCCAGTATAACCACCAAATTTATTCTTGGCATTTAACTTACCATCTATTAACCAACCATATTTAGCGAGATTTAATTTTTCTGGCCCAAATGGATTGTAACTATATATTTTGATAGCCCTAGGATTAACTTGATATACCGCAGACTCCCCGTCTATTAATGCATAGTAAAAATGTTTTTTTGCAACCACTTCTGTGTCTTCTGGCTGTGGACCATAATACCGACTTGATACAAATTGATTTGTTGGGACAGACATACAGCCCGACAAAAAAAGAGAAAAAATAATTAATAGACCTAATGAAAATTGTTTCACGTAACTTACTCCTTTATTTGAATTAAAAGTGCTAACGCCAGCATAACCCGACGGCCTGTAGCGCAGCGGAGGGCCGGTCGGGGTTCATGCTTTTGTTAGCTTCGCGTAGGCCATCACCCAACACTCAAAATCATCTGCCGAGGTATGTACAAAAAGAGATCCTCGTCATTTGTTTGATCAAGATCATCGTCTAGATTGACATACACAATCCCATCATAAATTCTTGTGAATGCACCATCTACTATCGTTGGTTTGTCTAAGCAGCGGCAATGAATAAACACAATTGGCCGCCCATCCGAGATCTCGCTTGGTATATCCGCACGTTCGCGTTCGTATAGTTTCTGTAACTCCGACACCTTCTGCGCCTGTCTACGATAGCTAGCCACGACATCTTCAGACGGCTCACCCTGTATCTCTGGCAGATCATCAATCCACCGGATTCTTTCGTAACACAATTGGCGGTAATCCGATAACTGAATGTAACCCAATATATGAAAGTACTGATATCTGCTGTTTTTTCCTTGAATACTCTTGAATATTTCGGTAGAGAAGTCCGCCCACCTTAACCGATACTGCTTGCCACCAGATTGCTCAACAATCGCAACGTAGAACGCCCCCGACACCTCTCCGCGCTCTACAAAATATCCGATTACAGCAGTGCCCTTTTGAGGGAAATCATATAAAGCCGCAAGGCTTTCAATATCTCGTGTGTTCAATCCGCCTCCCTTTCTTCAAAAGCTAACAGCCATTTCTACAGTTTCCCTGTTAACGGAGTTAATATGAAACTGTAAAACCCGGTTTGGGTTGTTTAAAACTAATCAATTTTGAATGGACAATGAATGCCAGAAAGCGAATTAAACGGATAATCTGAGCGGACAAACAACCCGCAATCTCTGTAGTTTGGCGCGGGCTAAATAATTTCTTTTCCATGTGTTTTTATGGTTCCTGTTGAAAAGTAGTGAGTTTTTATAATTTCCAGCAGATTACCGCTTTATACAGGAGCAGGTCAATGGTGCATTGAGGTCTTATGCTATTGAATCTACAAGTATGGCGCCTGTATTTTATTACCGGAAATTTGTTTCACACTTTAAAGGTATTTGCTACGGAGCAATGACAGCATTAGTGTGTGAAAAACCATCCGGTAAGCTTTCAAAGTTCAACATCAATTATCAATAACCCCCGAATTCAATTCATAAGTGCAACTTAACCTGACTGTACTGTTAAGGAAATAGATGTCTCTAATGAATCAGAAACCCCCAGACCTTGTCGAAGCGTAGCGCAGACAAGGCCTGGGGGTTTCTGATTCAATCGTCAAAGAGAAAATTAATTCTGTTCTCATCAGTGCCGTTCTAACTGCTAGTGTAAATGGCCAACTGCTTGTAAGCTCCGCCATTTTCTCCGGCAAGAGTAAAGTGACTTATGAGTACTTACAAACAATTGACACAGGAACAACGTTACTTCATTTATCAACTAAATAAAATAGACTTTTCACAGTCTGATATCGCTGATCAAATTGGTGTTGATAAATCAACCATTGGACGTGAGCTACGACGTAACTCTGGCGCTAGAGGATACCGACCTAAACAAGCGCACAATAAAGCCTTAGAACGTCGATCAATGGCTGCTAAAGCCATTAAAATGACTCAGACTAATATAGACCGGGTCGAAGATAAATTATCTGAACAATGGAGTCCTGAACAGGTCTCTGGTTGGCTCAAAGCTGAGCATAAATTTTGTCTAAGTCATGAGCGTATTTATCAGCACATTTGGAAGAATAAAAAGCAGGGAGGTGATTTATATCAGCACCTAAGACGGCAAGGTAAGAAATACCAGAAACGTGGCAGCAATGGTAAACAAAGCCGAGGTCAGATCATCGATCGAGTCTCAATAGATGAGAGGCCACAAGCGGTTGATGATAAAAAACGGGTGGGTGACTGGGAGATTGATACCGTAATTGGCAAAGGCCATAGCGGTGCTTTAGTGACCATTGTAGAAAGGAAAACGCTTTTCACCTTGATCGCCCAGGTCAATGGCAAATATGCTGACTGGGTAACCCAGGCCACCATTAAATTAATGACTCCTTTCATAGAGCGCATACACAGTATTACAGCGGATAATGGTAAAGAGTTTGCCTTCCATAAGAAGATTACTGAAGCGCTGAATACAGCTTTTTATTTTGCTCACCCTTACCACTCATGGGAGCGAGGACTGAATGAAAATACAAATGGTTTAATCAGGCAATACTTCCCCAAAAATACCGACTTTAAAACAGTGGATGAGAAGGATGTTTACAACGTCATGCAAAAACTAAATAATAGACCAAGAAAGTCTTTAGGCTTTAAAACACCGCTCCAGATGATGCGAAAATCTTTCGCCAGATCTGGAATTAACTGTGTTGCACTTCAGAGTTGAATCCGCCTTTTGCAAATGAATGACATTACAATTCTTATCGTCGACGATGAGGCTATCACGCTTTCGACCGTCAGTAACGTCCTGCTTCCTTATTACAAGGTACGTGTTGCCAATTCGGGTAAGCGCGCATTAGAGGTTGTTCACTCGACTCCCAGACCTGAACTGATCCTGCTGGATGTACTGATGTCCGATCTGGATGGATACCAGGTACTGTCTGAACTTAAGAAAGACCCTGCGACCAGTCATATTCCGGTCATTTTTGTTACGGCCATGGAAGATACCAAAGATGAAGAAAAAGGATTAGCGCTGGGTGCGGTTGATTACATCACCAAGCCTATCAATCCGGCCATTTTGCTGGCCAGAGTTAAAACACATCTGGTATTGAAACAGGCGCGTGACTTTCTGCATGATAAAAATGATTTTCTCGAAGCAGAGATTGCGCGGCGCATGCAGCAAAATCAAATTGTGCAGAATGTCAGTATCCGGGCATTGGCGCATCTGGCAGAAACACGTGATCCGGAAACCGGTGACCATATTTTACGTACCCAGTCGTATGTTAAAGCGCTGGCAACGCAGCTGCAGTCTCACCCTCGTTTTAAGCATACCCTGACCGAATCTTTTATCCGACTGTTAACCGAATCTGCACCACTGCACGATATCGGAAAAGTCGGCATCCCTGACCATATTCTATTGAAACCCGGAAAGCTCACTGCGGATGAGTGGGTTATTATGAAAACTCATGCTGAGATTGGTGCCAGAGCTATCGAGCAGGCTGAAAAGGATGTGGATCAGCCAGTGGAGTTTCTGGAGCTGGCCAAGCAGATAGCGCACTGGCACCATGAGCGCTGGGATGGAACCGGTTACCCCGATGGTCTGGCCGGCGTCGATATTCCGCTTTCTGCGCGCCTGATGACAGTTGCGGATGTATTCGATGCCCTGATTTCTACTCGGGTGTATAAAAGTGCCATGCCCTTTGATCAGGCCCGCGATATTATTATTGCAGATCGTGGTCGTCACTTTGATCCCGATATCACCGATGCCTTTATTGCCTGTTATGAAAAATTTATCGAAATTGCGCGTAAGTATCAGGGCTGATCAAGCGGGTGCTGTTAAGACCGGCCAGGCTATGCAAGCAGCTAGCCTTAGCTTTATGCTAATCATGTTACTGATGCAGCCCGTCAGGCGATGATGAGTGGCGTATTATCCATTACTTTTATCTACATCATCGGCGCGACCGTATGGATTTATTTTTCTGACCTGCTACTCAAGTATGTCATCAGCGACCCGTCGACACTGATTGTAGTCAGCATTTTCAAGGGATGGATGTTCGTCGCCATTACCGCTTTTTTACTCTATAAGGTACTGCATCGGTATACCCGGCAGGATGCCGATCAACGGCTGACCCTGGCACCTGGACGGTCAAAACGTGTACTCCAGAAAGGCATAATTGCGGCACTTGTGATTGGCTTAGGCGCAGGTTTTATTCTAATAAATGGGCTGCAGAAACAGCATGATCAACAGCTTCAGCAGCAACTCCTGTCTTTTGCCAGAATGCAGGCCGATTCGGTGCTCCTGTGGAGGAAAAATATCCAGCGTAACGGCGAAGCGTTAGCCGGTGCGAATTTTTTGAGTAGTGCGCTTTCACGCTGGCTACAGAACGCTGATCAGGAGAGCAAACAGCAGGTCCTGATGTATCTACAGTCGATGCATCAGATGATGGATTATTCAGCGATCGCGTTATTTAACCGTTCCGGAGAATTACTGTTACGGGTTCCGGCACTAGGGCAGGCTTCTGAACAACTCGCGCGTAGCGTTCGGCATGTCTTTGAAACGGATGAAGTACAGTTTACGGATTTTTATCGAACACAGACCGATAACCAGCAATCTACTCAACTGGATGTAATGATACCTGTAACATTGCCTTCACTGCAGCAGCAAGTTGCGCTTGTGCTGCAACTGGATGTTATTAATTCCCAATTCCCAGTGCTGAGTAGCGGGTCCCTGCTGGGGCATAGTGTAGAAAGATATCTGTACAAGCTCGAAAGTGATGATGTTTTATTTCTGAACGAAGCGGCTGTCTCGAATAATAAGCGGCTTGAAGGGGGAGCTGATTCGGATACAACAGACCTGTCCGAATTAAAACTGGCTGCCGCCGGGGTCAATAGCGCCGGTTTTTTCGAAACGCTAGATAAACAAAACAGGTCCATTATCGGAGTGGCGCTGGCGATTTCCGGCACCGCCTGGCATTTGATGGTTAAGGTTGATCGTGCGCAGTTGGATGAAGCGCTCCATAGCGATATTCTATGGGCCAGTCTGGTCCTGATCCTGGGTATGATTTCAATGCTGGCAGGGGTGTTACTGTGGGATCAATTTGCAAAATTGCAGCTGGCTGCCTTACAGCAGCGTAAGCAGGCAGAGGAATCGCTGGACCTGATCTTTCAGTCTCTGCCTGATCTTTACCTCAGAGTTGCCACCGATACTACCATTCTGGATGCGCGTGCTCATCAGTCGCTGGATTATTCGATGACTCCCGATCTGTGCGGAAAAAAACTGCAGGATGTGTTCCCCTCTGATGTCGTTGCCAGTTTTGAGTCAGGCATACAAAAGGTTCGTCGAGAAGGGGATTCACATAGCTTTGAGTACCGCATCAAATTACCTCGGGGTGAGCGTCACTTTGAAGCCCGACTGGCCGGCAAGCTGGCGAGTGATCAGATCATCGTACTTATCCGAGACATTACGCAGCAGTTAAAAATAAAGCATGAGCTGCAAAAGCATGAGGAAAAATTAAGTCGGGTACTGGATGGTATGCTGGAAGGCTGCCAGATTCTGGATTTTGAATGGCGTTACCTGTATGTCAATGCAGAGGCGGCAAAACACGGGCTTAAAAGTAGAGAGGAGTTGCTGGGTCAGCGCATCATGGATGTTTATCCTGGTATCGAAAACACAGAACTGTTTACTAAACTGCGTGAATGCATGGAAACACGCCAGCCGCACCGGATGGAGAATAAGTTTGTCTATCCGGATCAGAGTGTCGGTTACTTTGAGCTGCATATACAACCGGTCGATCAAGGTATCTTTATTCTATCGCTCGATAACAGTGCCCGAAAACAGGCTGAAGAGCAGTTGATGAAAAATCAAAGACGCTTGCGTACCCTGATTGAAACCCTGCCGGATTTGATCTGGCTGAAGGATCAGGATGGCGCCTATCTTTTCTGTAACGCTGAATTCGAACAATTTTTTGGCGCAGCAGAAGCCGCGATAATCGGTAAAACAGATTTTGATTTTGTGGATCAGGCGCTGGCGAATTCTTTTCGTGAAAACGATAAGGCCGCGATGGCTGCGGGTCACTCCTGCATGAATGAAGAAGAAGTCACCTACGCCAGTGATGGACATACTGCTTTACTGGAAACCATCAAGACGCCACTGTATGGAGAAAGTGGTGAGCTGATCGGTGTACTCGGGATAGCGCGTGATATTAGCGGCCGCAAACAGGATGAAAATAAACTCAAAGAGCAGCTACAAGGTCTAACACGAATGCATCAGGCGATGCTGGGTCGTGAGGGGCGAGTGATGGAACTGAAAAAAGAAGTCAATCAGCTGGCTGATCTATTAGGCCGGCCCTTACCCTATAGCAGTGTTAAACCGGTCGAGCAGGAAGATGATCCTGATTAGCAGTATCTTTTACCTATTACTGATAGGGCTGCTTTTGAGTAGCCCGGTGTCGGCGGCTGGATTGACGTTCGGGCTGGTTGCCAAAAGTATCGACGATGGTAACTTTATCGATACCTGGAAAGGTTGTGCAGCCGAAGCGGCACAAAGCGGTGATGAGTGTATATTGATAGGAGCCCATGGTGCTGCCCATGCTCGACATCAACTGGATTCAATATGGCAGGCTGTTAACCGCAGGCAGTTTGATGCACTGGCTATCTCCGTCACCCATTCAGCCTTTATTGCGCAGGGGCTGGGCAAGATAAATATTCCGCTGATCACCTTTGACTCACCCTTCGAGCCTGCAGATGACGCATTAAGTCAGGCCTATGTCGGAGTGGATAATGTCCAGCTGGGTCGGACCCTGGGCGAATTAGCCAAACTGCTGGTCCCTGCAGGGCGAGAACTCTGCATCATGAGTGCGAGCCAGGATACCAATCTGGCACAGCGCGTTCAGGGCCTGCGCCAGGCATTGAGTGGCAACATGCATTTCCCGGCGCGACAGCGTTTACAGGGAGAGGGTGGCTGGGTCGAAAATCCACGCTGCCCGTGGGACACTGGTGACAACCGGGGCAGAGCCCTGCAGCAACTCACGCTGAGTATGCACCAAACAAGGCCCACCGTTTTCATTGCTGTGGGCTGGTGGCCGTTGATCGATCCAGTGGCCTTTCGCAAAACCATACAGCCCTTTAAAGATCAGTTAAGCCAGCGCCAGAGTATTCTGCTGTTTGCGGTCGGTAAACAACGGCCTGAATACCAGGCGCTACTGGATGATCAGTTGATTCATGGTGTAGTGAGCATTGATTTTGTCGAAACGGGCCGTTTGATCGCGCGCAGAATGCGCGAACTGATTAACGCAGAGAAAGTAAAACCTTTAACTGACGTGCCATTTACGACATATTTAGTCGAGTAATCCCTGAAGTGTCATCGCGCCGGGGGAATCTCCTGCGCTGAATGTAGCGGCAGAGATTAGCTGCAAAATGATTATTCGTTAGGCCTGGAAAAATCACTGGAAACATTAAACATGAAGTCCGTATTAGCCCTGATTGATATACTAAAACACTCGCTGCTATCCCGTCGTATCCTCTGGTATACCCTGACGTATGGTCTTATCGTCATCCTTATCTCATCCATCGCTCAGCTGTACTGGAGCTATCAATCCGAGCTAAAAGAGCTTGAGAATACCTTTGTACTGATTGAAAAGAGTCATGTTCCCGGTATAGCGGCGAGTGTGTACGCGCTGGATGAGGAACAGTTAAACATTCACATGGAGGGTGTGCTGTACTCACGCGATGTTGCGTATCTGGAAGTGGTCCAGTTCAGCGGTGATCAACAGATCGTTTCGAGTATCGGACACAGCGATTTATCCAGCCCGTTAATACGTACTTTTTCGCTCGAACAGGCCAATCTGGATGGAGTTATAAGCCGTTACGGAATGCTATCCGTGGCTGTCGATATGAGCAAAGTGTATCAGCGGCTGTGGTCAAATGGATGGAAGTTTTTACTGATGACAGTGGCTGTCGTTGGCGTCATCGCGTTCGGGGTATTTCTATTTAGTGCCTGAACGGAAATCCATAAGCCCTTAAAATCTAAAGAAAAATCCGTCAGATTATGAATCGAAGTTCTCTGATAAAAACGCATTATGTGGTAAAATACAGCCTAAATCGACCCAAA
>FLOH01000742.1_pt1 | contig 60616 bp, 55 predicted proteins | sample 756751 | NCBI WGS metagenome assembly FLOH01 (sample SAMEA4026879, study PRJEB14308) | marine metagenome | biome: coastal water; material: water | depth 74 m
TACGCTTGCATGATGAAACCAATGGGGATTGAGTAGCTTGTGTTGAGGCCGATAATTATTCCTATTAAGATTCCCAGTATTGCGTAGACCATTTTGTGGGGTTATTTGCGTTTATATATTATCTTATCACCGTTGTTTCCTGCAATTCTTAGATCGATGTATGTGAGTGGATCGTTGTATATGTCTAATTTAACTAATGATTTTTTGAGTTTTTTGAATTGGTCTTCAAATGGTCTTTGGATATCTAGCCAGATGGAAAAATCTTTCTCGGTTAAGAAATGTACTTCGCGGGGATTTCTTTTGTACTTAGTTTCAATAATGCGCATGCCGAATTTTTCTTCAAAATAGGTTTTGGCGTCTAAGATGTAGTTAAGTTTATTTTTTTCGATAACATAGGTTAGGGAGTTTAGTGGTTCATCCGATTTTATGAGGATATAAGGCAAATTGGTGCTCTCAAGGTTTTCTTTGACTGCATAGCCAATCGAATTTAAGATGTAGCTCTTTTTCAGAGTGGGTGTTTCGTGAATTACGTTTGCGACAAGTGGATATTGCTCGAATTCTACTATTAAAGTGTGTGGGTAGTCTTTTTTGAATTTGACGTTTTGAATTTCAGGAAAATGACTGAGTACTTGATTTTCTATTTCATGGAGGTCGGCAAATAGCAGGTTTTGCCCGATAACTTTTGGAAGTGCGCTCTGGATTTGTTCACTAAGGGCTTGATTTTCGGGGTTTTCTTCGCTTACTTGGACTGCTGTAATCAGGAAGTAGTTAGAGAAAAAGGCACTATAAAAAAGTAGGCTTAGTAGTGCTAAAATGATCGTTGCACTAGTTGCTGTTTTGATTTTTCTAAAAATTGGCCTGATTCTTTTTGAGCTTCTGAGTGAGGAATGACGTTTTTTAAAGGCCCCACTGTTTGATGGTTGTTTATAGACTGTACTGTAATTTCTGATTTTTCTTTTTTTCTTGAACATTTTTGGCTATCATTGGCACACATTATTTATAGCAGAATTTATGAATTATATAAACGCTCTTGAGTATTTAGAGTCATTTGTTTCATATGAAAAGGTTCCTTTGGAGCTAGAAAAATTGGAGTTGGAGAAACTTAAGCGCTTTCTTGAGGAATATGGGGTTGATTATTCAGCTGTAAAGTTTTTTCATGTGGCGGGGTCTAAGGGTAAGGGGACTGTGACTCATTTGATAGCGGATTATTTGGTGGCTAGTGGTAAAACTGTGGGGCTTTTTACCTCACCACATATGATAAATGTTAGGGAGAGGATTTGGCTAAATGGAGCGGATATCGATGAGGTTGGCTTTGCGGGGGCTTTGACGAGGTTTAAGAGTTTTTATGAGGGTGGTTGGAGTGGTGAGAAACTTACTTATTTTGAGGTGTTATTTTTGATCGCTTTGGAGGTTTTTGTGTCTGCAGGTGTTGAATATGCGGTTTTAGAGGTTGGGCTTGGTGGGAGGCTGGATGCTACTAATATTGTGATTCCGGAGGTTGCGGTTATTACTACTATTGAAAAAGAACACGTGGCGATTTTGGGTGATACTATTGAGGAGATTGCTAAGGAAAAGTTAGGGATTGCTAAGGAGGGAGTGCCACTGATTTTGGGGTATCAAAGACAAGAGGTCTATGCTTTGGCTGAGGATGCCTCTAGGGTTGAGGATATTTTTGGTGCTGCTGAAGGGGCTTTTGAGAAAAATACCAATACTGCAGCTTTGGCCTTGGAAACAGTTTTAGGTGATTTAGATATGGATTTGTTTAGTACTGTCTTGAAGGATTTTAAATTGATTGGTCGCTTTGATATTAGGGAGGTTAGTGGTAAGACTGTGATTTTTGATATGGCGCATACCTTAGATAGTATTGCTGATTTAGTAGATAGGCTCAAGGCGGGCTACCCTGATAAAGGTTTTGTATTTTTGGTGTCGATTTTGAAGGATAAGGATGTTGATGGGATTTTGGAGTTGTTGGGAGGATGTGGTGAGGTTGTTTTGACTCAGTCTCATCCCGAAAGGAGTGTAGTGATGGGGGAGCCAGATTGTTTAAAGGCTTTTGATCATGCACTTAAGGATCTAAAAAAGGACCAAGTCCTTATAGTGACTGGGTCCCATTTTTTGATTTCTAAAATTCTGCCTAAGCTGTAGCAGCAGCGGCTTGTCTTTCTAGTCTTCTTACTCTGGCTTTAGCTTTGTTAGCTCTTTTGCTTAGTTTGCTTTTTGGACGAATGTTTCCTACTAAACAGTGTTGTTTGCTTGCGTGTTTGTTAGACATTTTATTATATTAAATTGCGAGGCTTAATTTAGGGGTTTTAGTGAGGGATGTCAACTATTTATTCACAATTGTAGTATTTGTTGCAGACTGTTTTGACGTTGCCACGGACGTTCATGTTGATGCAGATCTTGGCTTTTTTGGGTTTAACTGCTTCTAGAAAGTCGGCAAAAATGATTTCTGTGACTGTTTCGTGAAAAACTTTTACGTCACGGAAAGCGTTGATATATATCTTGAAAGACTTTAGTTCAAGGCATTTCTCGTCTGGAACGTATTGGATTTTCACTTTGCCGAAATCTGGCCAGTTGGAAAATGGGCAAATTGCCGTGAATTCTGGGCTGGAAATAGAGATCCAGTGTTCGCCTGCTCCTTGTTCTTGAAAATCAAAAGAAAGAAGGGGAGCTTTTTCAGCTATTTGAGCACGAATTTGGGAAGCATCTTGCTCCTTATAGTCTTCGTTTTCTTCGTATTGTTTAAATGTTGTATCGGTCATAGTGGCCTGATTGTAGGGGGTTTTTGGTGGTTTGGCAATTGTTTTTGAGTTTGGCGCTATGTATAATCTGGGTGTTTATTTTTAACCCTCATTTATATGAAGGCATTTAAGGTTTTACTTTTACTTTCAGTAATGGTTATGGCCGGTTGTAGTTCAGCCGATGTTCCTGCTGAAGAAGGTACCGTTACAGAAGAAGTTCCCGTTACAGAAGAAGTTCCCGTTGTTGAAGAAGAGGTTGTGGTAGAGGATGCAATGTCAGCTGAAGTTGTTGAGGCAAAGCTTACTGCTGCTGGAATCGAATTCACTATTGCAGATGAAACTGAAAAACAGATGTCTGCTTTTGATGAGCTAAATCAACCTGCTATCGCTAAGGTTAGCAAAGTTAAATTTGGATCTTCAAGTGTGCAGCTTTCTGTTGTTGATTTGAGCGACGCTTCAAGAAAGCTTTCTGTTGATGTTAATCTTTTGGCTCTTTATAACCAAGTGGTTGCAGCTGATGCTGGTTACGAGAGAGGATTTACATTGACTCTTGAGGACGACGATACAGCCCTACTTATGATTAATAAGGCTGAAGATGCTGAATTGGTAGCTTCAATTTTGGCTGCTTTGAGATAATAGTTTTTATTAAAGGCCTGCTCTTAATTGAGTGGGTCTTTTTTGTATGGAAGGGGATCTGGGATCCTGGCTTCCTTAAAGCCTTTGAGGCGGAGCTTGCAGGCTGGGCATTGGCCACATGCTGGGCGGTAACCTTCGTAGCAGGTGTGGCTTAGGGCTAAGAGGTCTATTTGTCCTAGATCTTGCATCATTGTGACTGTTTGGGCTTTTGTGAGGTGCATTAATGGAGTGTGGATTTTAAAGTCATAGTCCATGGCCAGTGAGAGCGTTTTTTCGAGGGATTGGACGAATTCTTCGCGACAATCCGGATATCCAGAGTAATCGGTTTGGCAGACTCCGGTGATGATTTCTTTGATTCCGAGTTGTTTGGCGTAAATTGCGGCAATTGAGAGAAAGATGTGGTTGCGGCCGTCTACAAATGTTGATGGTGGGGTTTGACTATCTCCGTCTGTAATTTTTTGATCATGGTTGATTAAAGAATTTGTGGTTAATTCTTTAAAAAGATCGATTTTGTGCAATTTTAGTGGGGTGCCTGTTTTGTTGGCAATTTCTTCAGCAGATTTTAGTTCGCAAGGGTGCCTTTGGCCGTAGTCAAAGGTAAGTGCGTAAACTTTATCGTATTTTTGTAGTGCCCAGGCAAGGCAGGTTGTAGAATCTTGGCCTCCTGAGAAAACGACTAATGTATTTGTCATACTTTTCTTTTATTACCCCAGATATTGATGTGTAGCCTAGGGGAGAAGCGGAAATTCTGATCTTTGCAAATTTCTACGAGCCACTTTGTTTTCTCATTGATCTCACGTTTTTTTACACCTTGGGGCATCAGAATTACTTTTTCGTGAGGTAGTTTGTGTTTCTTGATTAGGGCTTGGATTTCTTTCAGATCTTCTGGAGTATCGACTACAAATTTATACCAGGTTTTTTCCTCGGGGAATTCCTTTAAGGTGAGTTTTTTATTCTTGGAATTAGATAATTTTGGTGAGCAGTTGTAGTGGTCCACGTAGTCATTGAGGTAGGTATCTAGTGAGCCTGAGGTTTCTATTTCTATGTAGTAGCCTGGTAGCTGTTTGAATAATTTTATTAGTTGGTTTTGTTGTAAAAGTGGCTCTCCACCAGTGATTACTAGGTTTTTGGATGGGAATTTTTTTATTTCTTTGATGATCTGAGCGTCTGTCATTTCTTTACCACTTTTAAGATCCCAGGTGAATTTACTGTCGCACCAGACACAACGTAGATGGCATCCAGCTGTGCGCAAAAAGATTGCTGGTTGGCCGATGTTAATACCTTCCCCCTGAATTGTGTAAAAGATTTCGCTTATTCTCATATAAATTTATTTTGGCATGATTTTTAGTCCCAGTCCACATCGTCGTCCCAAATTGGGTTTTGTGGGGTACCTTTATTTTGAATGTGGTAGAGCTGCCACTGTTTTCCATCAAATTCGTAACCATAGTAAATTTGACGTTCTGGGTCTATGGGCTGAGGATGTCGTAGGAAGTTGCGACGAAGAATTGCGCGGCTTGCTGCGAGGTTGTGCTTTTCATTAGGATAGCCAAATAGTGTTTTATCGCTCATGTCTACATTGGTTGCACTATAGGCCACTATTTCGAAGGGGTCGCGAGCGTATAAAACAGGATGGCCAAATCGTTTTTTGATATCTTCTAAGAATTGGCCAGTTGTGTTTGCAAGTTCAGATACGGGGACAGCATTGAAAATGCAGGACCACCCCTTGATGATGGCTTCAATCATTTTATCATCTAGCAGAACGATATTTGCTACTCCGTTTACTTCAAAAAGGTCTTGCCAGTCTTGTCTTGGCAGGAGGAAATTGCCGTCACGGCCGCGTTGAACCGAGAGGTTGTGTAATAGTTCATGGATTATCACTTCTTTTAATGATTTTGAATCAACTCGAGGATTTTTTTCAGGTGCAGGTTTGATTTCGTCCCCGTTTAAGAAGAATTGTGTAATCGCTATACGTACACCTTTTTGGGGCTCTTGGATGTTGGCTTGGCCTTTGTTTTGGGGGTTTTCTATTTTTCCTAGAATCAAGGGGATGCCTGCTGCACCTTTCCATATAATTTCTGATGGTAGTTCTTCGATGGTGTCGGTTGCTACTCGAAAATAGTCGCCCATTTCGTGAGTGATAGGTTGCGAAGAATTTTCTGTGAGTATTTGTCGGGGAAAGACTAGCCAGATGTTTTTACTGGCTGCATTTCGAACAAAATGCCTTAGTACGGGGTTGCGTTCATTACGAAGGGCTTTTCTTAATTCATCACCTTCTAGGTCAAGTTTTCCAATCATTCCTCGATAGTATTCCGGATCTAAGGTCCATCCTTCGTAGGGATCTGGGTAATAGCTAGGATGATTTGAGTCTTCAACCATGAAATTTTTTAAAGGGGTGATTTTATGTTATATTGTGGTGTGTGTCAATAACTCATTCTCATGAAAAAATACTTATTTATCGGCTTGTTCTTACTTTTAACAGCGTGTGGAGCTCCTGTTGATATGGTTACTTTTGAGCTTACAGATTTTTATGAATTAAAGGCTCCAGATCAGTCTTATTATTTTGAATATCCTCAGGGGGGGCGTGTAGTTGAGGATCGTATTAGTTTTGAAGGTTGCGAGGTTTCTTTTAGTTTGTCAGAAAGCTATAAGGCTGAATATGTTGCAGATGAGATGATTGATGAAAAAGTGAAAGATGATGGTGACGTAATTTTTAGGGCTTGGTATCGTGATAATGTTTTGGTGAATTATTCTGGGGAGAATAGCAAGATTGGCTATAGTTTTTGGACAGAAAAAGAGCCAACTCGATGCTTGAAGATGGTTGATAAAATTACCGATTCACTTACTGATCAGCCTTTTTATCAAAATAAGAAATCGGGGTTTAAAGTAAAAATGTTACCTGGTTTTGAGGTGTCTCAATTGCCGAGTGGTGAAGGTATTGTGATGAAGAGAGTTGCCGATTTTCCTAGTGTTGATGAGAGGGGTAAGGATATTGTTTTGAATTATACTGTGGAAATTGGGGCATTGGCTGAGAAGAATTATTCAAAAGTTGCTGATTTGAGTGAATATATCTCTACGAATTATAGTGAGCATACTTTTGAGTTTTCGGCTGCGGGAGTTTATGTGGATGAAGGGCGTGGGGATGATGCTGTGCGCCATTTTTTCGCAATGGATGATGGTGATTATATTTATGAATTATATTTAAAAGTGCCTAGTCAGTATTATTCTGGACACAAGGAGGGGTTTAAGGTTTTTGTGGAGAGTTTTGGACTACTTTAGAAACTCGCTACTTTTGCTGCTTCACCTACGGATCGCAAAACCTGTCTGCCGACAGGCAGGCTCGCTATTTTAAACAAGGTTTTGTAGTGCGAGCAACTGAGAGGATTTCTTTGAGTTGTTTTTCTGTTAATAGTTTGCTTTTTTGGGCTTCTTCTTTGATTGTTGAGTTGTTTTTTAGTGCCTTTTTAACGATTTCGGCTGTGGCTTGATATCCAATATATGGGGCAAGCGCTGTTGCTGTGACTAAACTGTTGTCATAGAGCTCAGTGATGCGGTCGGTGTTGACCTGAAGGCCTTGTAAGGCTCTTTGGTCGAGCATGAGCAGTCCGTTTGTTAATGTTTCCATTGATGATAGCAGCTTGTCGATGATTAGGGGGCAGAAGACGTTTAATTCAAATTGGCTTTTTTGGGCTGCAATTTGGATTGTTTGGTCGTTGCCTAAAACTGCAATGGCTATCATGTCGAGGCATTCTAGGATTGATGGATTTACTTTGCCAGGCATTATTGATGATCCGGCTTGAGCTTCTGGTAGGGTGATTTCTGAGAGTCCAGCTTTTGGCCCCATATTCATTAGTTTTAGATCGCCAGAGATATTGAGGAGGTTTGTGGCTAGAGATCTTAGGGCTGCAGAAAAATTCATGAATGAATTCATGTTGTTGGCCATTTCTGTGAGGTTTTTGCCTGATTTGAAACGGATTTTTGTTAATGAGGAGAGGTTTTTAACCATAGCCCCTTTGTATTTAGGAGCGGTGTTGATGCCAGTACCTACTGCTGTGCCTCCAATTCCTAAGATTTTTAGGTCCTCGGCTTGAGCCTTGATGAATTGGCGGGATTTTTGAAGGGCTTCTTTATAAGAGTCAAATTCTTGTCCTAAAGTGATGGGAACGGCGTCTTGAGTATGTGTGCGTCCAACTTTTAAAGTGTTTTTGTGGGCCTTAGCAATTTTGGCTAATTGTTTTTCGACAGCCTCAAGTGCTGATAAAAGGCCTGGTAACACTAAAAGTGCTGCTAGGCGACTAGTTGTTGGAATGACGTCATTGGTTGATTGAGCCATATTGACGTGATCGTTTGGATGAATGAATTTGTAGCTTCCTTTAGGAGCTTTTAGGATTTCGTTTGCTCTGTTGGCGATTATCTCGTTGGCATTCATATTGTATGAGGTGCCGGCGCCGGCCTGGAAAACGTCGAGAGGAAAGTCATAATCAAAATCGCCGGCGCTAAATTCTTCGCAGGCTTGAAAAAGGGCTTTGGAGTGCTTCTTTAAGATTAATCCAAGTGAAGTGTTGGTTTTGGCGGCAGCTAGTTTGACTAGGCCGAGGGCTGTTCTAAATTCTTCATGGGCTGTGAGCCCGCTAATTTGAAAGTTTTGATGGGCACGAACAGTAAATGCACCAAAATAGGCGTCATTTGGGACTTCCACTTTTCCGAGTGAGTCACTTTCTGTACGAGTTTGTTTAGCCATCTATCAGCATAATATGCTAAGATTTGTGATATGAAAATACGAAATTTGGTTTTAGGTGGTTTTTTTATTGGAACAGTCTCGCTTGTTTATAATTATTTGGTTTTTACTGTTTTAGGTTTTTATCCTGATTTGACTACAGCTTTTGAGTTTTTGGATTTTTTTGATGGGAGTTTTTACTTAGTGATATTTTTGAAGAATTTTTTGGTGGGAATTATCTTGGTGACTTTGTTTTCTTTGGGATGGGAGAATATTCAAAAAGATAACCTTAGTGGTATTTTCTTTTTTGCACTATATGCAATTTTTGCCTTTGTTTCATTCTCAATAGGGGATTTAATTTTGATGAAAAGTTCTGAGGGAATGTTGGTTCTTTTGTTGGTTGAAGGTGTCTTTGAAACCTTCATTGCCACTATTCCTATTAGGTTTTTGTCTGAAAAGTAAAGTTTTGCTTGATCTTTTATAAAAAGCTGATAATATTTGTCTGCTTTTAATAAAGAAATATGTCTAGAGTTTGCCAAATATCAGGAAAAAAGGGGTCAAGCGGTAATAGCCGTAGTCATGCTTGTAATGCTACAAAGCGTCGTTTTTTGCCTAACCTTGTGACTAAAAAAGTTAAGTGCCCAAAAACTGGTCAAATGAAAAGAATGAGAGTTTGTACTAGAGCTCTTCGTACTTTAGACAAGGCTATGTAAATCGACCTTTCGTTGATTTGGTGGTGCTAAAGTGGTATAATGTCCGGATGGATATTGAAGTTTTTAAACAAATTGGCGTCGCAGTTGCTCTTAGTAGCCTAATAGGACTTGAGCGTGAGCATACTTATCAAACTAGGGGAGAGGATTCTTTTGGTGGCTTAAGAACGCTTACCTTAATTGGTTTGCTTGGAGTTTTGTCATATATTCTTTCTGCTACTTCAATGGTATTTTTTGCGGTTTTGAGTTTAGGGTTTTTAGGGCTTTTGGCCATTTCTTATAGAGCTAGTATAAAAATGGATAGTTCTGCTGGGTTGGGAGGGACCTCTGAAGTCTCATCTATTCTTGTTTTTGTGATTGGGATGTTGAGTGGAATGGGACAATTTCTTTTGGCTACGACTGTTGCTTTGATTACTTTGACAGTTTTACATTTTAAGGAGACTTTGCATGGTTGGGCTAAAGGGCTTCAAGATTATGAGATTGTTTCAACTATTCAGTTTGCGGTAATTGCCTTTATAGTTTTGCCACTTTTGCCAAATCAGGGCTTTGGTCCTTATGGAGTGCTTAATCCCCATTTAATTTGGTTTATGGTTGTGTTGATTTCCGGGCTTTCATTTTTGAGTTATATTGCGATTAAATTCTTTGGAGAGCGAAAGGGGACTTTAGCAACGGGTTTTTTGGCTGGCTTTATTTCTAGCACGGCCTTGGCTTTGTCCTTTTCGGGGGAGAGCAAGAGGAATAAAAATATTGTTAATCCTTATGTAGTTGCGATATTAGTTGCAAGTAGCGCGATGTTTTTTAGAATTCTGATTGAGGTTTCTGTAGTAAATCCAGATCTGTTGACCGATTTGGTTTGGCCGATTTTGACGATGGGAGTGGTGGGAGTGTTATGTGCTTTTTATTTTTGGAGGCATAGTGATAAGACTCCAAGTAAAATGGTTGAGGAGGCTTCCGATTTGAAAAGTCCATTTAGGTTGATGCCAGCTGTGAAGTTTGGATTGGCTTTTGCTTTGGTACTTTTAGTCTCTAGGTTTGCAAGTGATGCTTTTGGTGATAAAGGTGTTTATTTAGCGAGTTTCTTTTCGGGACTGACTGATGTAGATGCTATTACGGTTTCTATGGCTAGTTTAGCCGGGGAGAGTATAGAGAATAGGACGGCTGTTTTGGCAATCACGATTGCGGCAATTACTAATACTCTTGTTAAGGGAGGAATGCTCTTATTGTTTGGTAGTCGCAAGGTGGCGTTGAGAATTGTTTTGGCATTCTTGATTGTGATTATTTCTGGTCTTGGAGCGTTAATGTTTGCGTAATATTTTTGGTAACTGCGCAACCCTAAAAGTAGTTGTAGATTCTTTCGACAAGAGCTGTTTGGTTGGATTTTTGCTGCCTCATTTGGAGGGGAAAGTGTTGGTTTTTATAAATTCCGACAAGCGTGTTTTTGCTTTATTTTCGACCTTGTAAAAGGTGGGTGGCTGCTTTATTAAAAGATAGTTATTCTTTAAAAAATTTACTATGAGTGATGCAATTGCAGTTGGTTCTACGGTGAGTGGCGCTAATAAAATTAAAGGACATGATCGTGAGTATGGAAATGCGCTTTGGAATCAGCCGAACCTTTTAGAGCTTTCTTATGCCGAGCTTGAGGCGAGAAATTTGGAGGTAAAATCTGAGAGAGTTGCTGGTGTGACGAGTGATGAGCTAGCTGATAGGTTTTTGACTTATCTCAAAAATGAGAATGCAATTAAGGCAGTTACCGTTTACTTTTCTGATTTGGAGGGGCGTTTGCATGGTCTTGATTATGACAAAAAATTTATCGTTGATGCTTATGACAATCTGACATTTGATGGTTCCTCAATTAAGGGATTTACCAGCTTGGCTCAATCTGATTTGAGGCTTAAAGTTGATTGGACGAGCTTTAGATGGTTGCCTGCTGATGTTTTTGGTTCAGGTAAGGTAATGGTGTTTGGTAATGTTTGTAATCGTGATGGTAGTCTGTATGAATCAGATTTTCGTACAAGCTTAATGGCACTTTGTGAAGATCTTCACGCGACGGGTGTTACTGTAAATGTGGCGCCAGAGATTGAGGGGTTTTTGTTTAAAGGGCTTAAGGCTGAGCAGTGTTTTGACGAAAATGTTGGTATGGAGTTGGCTACTATGAGTGGCTACTTTAGCTCATTGCCTCAAGATACTTTACGTTTATTTATTGATAAATTTGCTGAGGTTCAGCGAGCTTTGGCTTTTGAAAATGAGAAGGATCATCCTGAGGTTGCTCCAGCCCAATTCGAATTAAACTGGAAGTATACTCATGCTTTGGATTGTGCGGATCAGATTCAAATTTATAAACTTTTGGCTCGGCAAGTTGCTCAGTCTATGGGCTTTACTGCTTCATTCTTGCCAAAACCTGTGGCAAATCTAAATGGTAGTGGAATGCATGCAAATATGTCTTTGTCTAAAGATGGTGTGAATACATTTTATGATGTCGATGGTGAGCTTAACCTTTCTGAAACTGCAAATCGTTTTTTGACTGGTATTTTGCATCGGGCGAATGATCTTTGCTTGTTGATGAATCCTTCAGTAAATGCTTATCGTCGTTTGGATCCTAATTATGAGGCGCCAAATGAAATTAAATTTTCTGCTGTTGATCGCGGCTCTATGATTAGAATTCCGGAAGGAAATGCCAAGAGTGCACGTGTTGAGGTGCGTACTGTTGCTCCTGATGTAAATCCATATTTATGTATTTACTCTTTAGTGAAAGCTGGATTGGCTGGTATGGAGGCCTCTGATGAGGAGTATGCTCAAATGCGCAAGGATGTCTATAATGATGAGGTGCAAAAGCTTCCTGGTAATATTAGTGGAGCGATTGAGTACTTTGAGGATAGTGATTTTATTTCAAGTATTCTTGGTGAGGAAAATAAGGAGAAGTATCTTGAATTAAAGAGATGGGCTGCTGATAGATCACCTAAGCTTCTTGGTTCTAAGGTAAAGAATCGTGAGATTTTAGATCATCATGATGTGACAAATCAGCTTTTGTCTGCTGATTTCTAAAGAGTTTTGATATTGAGAATTGGGCTATTCTTGCGGGGATAGCCCTTTTTCTTGACAATTATTTCCTTCTGAAATATGTTTAGTTTAATGAAAAATAAATTTGTCACAGCTAGCGTTCTAACTCTGCTCCTCCTTGAGGCGTAGTTTTGGCGTAGTGATAAAAATGTAACTAACACTTCGCCAGGCTGATGGCGATTTTTTATTTAATGTCTATGTTTAACAATATAATTGAGAAAATTTGGAACGACCATGTGGTCAAAAGTAAAAGGGGATATCCTGATATTTTGGCTATTGATTTGCATTTGATTCATGAGGTTACTAGTCCTCAGGCCTTTTCGACATTGGTTGCGGATGGTCTTGAGGTTCATGCGCCTAAACGCTGCGTTGCCACTGTTGATCATAATGTTTCCACTGCTGCCGATCGGCGTATTGCTACTAATCCTGTTTCGGAAAATCAACTTAATACTTTGAGGAAAAATTGTCGTGATTTTGGGATTGAGCTTTTGGATATGGATAGTGGCAGGCAGGGGATTGTTCATGTGATTGGGCCGGAGCTTGGCTTGACTCAGCCTGGGATGACCATTGTTTGTGGTGATAGTCATACTTCAACTCACGGGGCTTTTGGAGCTTTGGCGTTTGGAATAGGGACAACCGAGGTTTCACATGTTTTGGCGACAGGTTGCATGCTTCAGGAAAAACCTAAGACTATGAGGGTTAATTTTGTGGGGAAAAGGCCTAAGGGGACGACTGCTAAAGATATGATTTTAAAATTAATTTCAGAGATTGGAGTTAGTGGAGGACGTGGTTATGTAATTGAATATGCTGGAGAAGCTATTAGGGCTTTGGGGATGGAAGAACGCATGACAATTTGTAATATGACGATTGAATGTGGTGCCAGGGCTGGTTTGGTGGCGCCGGATGACATTACTTTTGATTACATCAAGGGGCGTAAGGCGGCGCCACAGGGCAAAAATTGGGATAAAGCTATCAAGTACTGGAAATCCTTGGTGAGCTCTAAGAGGGCCAAATTTGATAAGGAGGTAGAGATTGATATTAGTGACCTTGAGCCAATGGTGACGTGGGGGACAAACCCTGGGCAGGCACTTGGTATTTCGGGTGTTATTCCAATTGAGGCAGAGGATAAGGTTTTAGAATATGTGCGTTTTGGTAGAGGAGACAAAATTGAGGGCAAAAAAATTGATTATGTATTTATTGGTTCCTGTACTAATGCCAGAATTTCTGATTTGAGAGAGGCGGCGAAAATTTTTAAGGATAAAAAAGTTTACGAAGGTGTTCATGTGTTTGTGGTGCCAGGGTCAGAACAAGTGAAGATGATGGCCATAACGGAGGGGTTGGACAAGATTTTTGTTCAAGCTGGTTGTGACTTTAGAAATCCTGGGTGCAGTATGTGTTTGGCGATGAATGATGACAAGGTTCCTGCAGGAAAGCGTTGTGCTAGTACTAGTAATCGTAATTTTGTTGGTCGCCAGGGGACTGGGGCGATCACTCATTTAATGAGTCCAGCGATGGCTGCTGCTGCCGCAATTTATGGTCGTATTGTTGATGTAAGAAAAATTTAATTATGAAAAAAATAAATTCAAAAATTATTCCTTTGTTTCGTAAGGATATCGATACTGATTTGATTATTCCTGCTGAATTTTTGACTGTAACTGACAAAATTGGTTTAGGAAAACATCTTTTTGCACGTTTGCGGGAGATGGAAAAAGATTTTCCATTTAATTTAGCGAAATATGAGGGGGCGGAGATTTTAGTGGCTGGTGATAATTTTGGTTGTGGTTCTTCGCGTGAACATGCGGCTTGGGCTCTTGCTGATTGGGGGATTAAGGTAATTATTGCTCCTTCTTTTTCTGATATATTTTTGAGTAATGCCATGAAGAATGGCATCTTGCCTGTAATTTTATTTGAGGAAGATGTTGCTAAAATTGCTAAAGAGGAAGCGATTGAAGTTGATTTGATTAACCAAACTGTTGCTGGTAAATATCAGTTTGAAATTGATCCTTATCGTAAGGATTGTTTGATTAATGGCATGGATGATATGGCTTATTTGTTGAAAAATATTTCGGCAATCGAAGGCTTTGATAAAAAACATGCTAATCATTTATTTTTTGATACCTCAAAAATATGAAGATAGCCGTTTTGGCTGGTGATGGAATCGGCCCAGAAATTATGGAGGAGGCAGTGAAGGTGCTTAATGCTGTTGAGGAAAAGTTTGGCCTTGATTTTGAATTTACTGATGCCTTGATTGGAGGGGCCGCCTTTGATAAACATGGTGAACATTTTCCTGATGTGACTCGTGAAATTTGTGAAGGTAGTGATGCAATTTTGTTTGGTTCTGTGGGGGGACCGGTTGGTTCTAAGGAAAAAAAATGGCAGGCGTGTGAGACTAATTCTATATTAGGTGTGCGCAAACATTTTGGGTTTAACATTAATTTGCGCCCGGTTAAAACTTATAAGTCATTACTTGGGATGTGTGTTTTGAAGCCTGAGGTAATTGGTGATGGGATTGATATTTTAACTGTGAGAGAGTTGTCTTCCGGGATTTATTTTGGGGAGCATAAGCTTGAGAAGGATAATGCTTCTGATGTGATGGAATATGATCGTCAGACGATTGAAAAGGTGGCACATGCTGCTTTTAAGGCTGCAATAAAACGGCGCAAAAAAGTTTCTTCGATTGATAAAGCCAATGTGCTTGCTTGTAGTAAGCTTTGGCGCCAAGTTGTTGAGGAGGTGGCAGCTGATTATCCTAAGTGTCAATTGGAGCATGTTTTGGTGGATAATTGTGCGATGCAGGTAATTAAAAATCCATCACAATTTGATGTGCTTTTGATGCCGAATATGTTTGGAGACATTATTTCTGATGAGATTAGCGTTTTGGGAGGGAGTTTGGGTATGTCACCTTCGGCTTCTTTAAATGCTAATGGATTTGGAATGTATGAACCTTCTGGTGGTAGTGCCCAAGACATTGCGGGAAGAGGGGTGGCCAATCCTATTGGTCAGATTTTGTCAGCTGCGATGATGCTTAAATATTCTTTCAATATGAACAAGGAGGCGGATACTATTTATGCAGCTGTCGAGCTGGCCCTGAGTGATGGTTATCGCACGGGGGATATCGCTGGTGGAGCTTCTTTTGTTTCTACTGAAATTATGGGGGATGTAATTGCTAACAATATTAAAAATGGCTGAAAGAATTAAAACAATGATGACTTATGCTCACTTTGAAGGTGAGGTTAGACCAAGTAGTGAAGCCAATATTCCGATTGCCAGTCATAGTATCCAATACGGAACTGTTTGTTTTGGTGGAATGAGGGGGTATTTAAGAGGTGGGAAGGGCCGCATTTTTCGAATTGAGGATCACTTTGAAAGGCTTATGAATGCGGCCAAGATTTTTGGCATGGATTTTAAGATGGAGCTTTTGGAGTTCAAGAAAATTGTTCAAGATTTGATCACTGCTAATAAGCCAGAAACAGATTTTTACCTAAGGCCATTTATCTATACTGATGATGAAGTTTTGACGCCAAAATTTACAGGCTTAACATATAAGTTGGCGATGTACATGATTCCCTTGGGTGATTATTTGGATACTTCTCGAGGATTGCGTTTGATCGTTTCCAGCTGGAAAAAGTTTTCTGATGCTTCTATTTCGACCAAGGCCAAAGCGGGCGGTTCTTACCTAAATTCTTCCTTAGCCCGCACTGAGGCGATGAAGTATGGTTATGATGAGGCTTTAGTGATGGATGATAATTGGAATATCGTTGAGGGAAGTGCTGAAAATTTGGTAATGATCTATCGTGGTGAAGCGATTTTGCCAATGACGGGCAGTAGCATGCTTGAGGGGATTACTTTGCGGACAGTGGTTGATTTGTTGAAGGCTGAGGGAATCCCTGTACGCTTTGAAAAAATTGATCGTTCAATGGTTTATACTTGTGATGAATTACTTTTGACTGGAACAGGAGCCCAAATTTTATTTGCCGAATCCGTTGATGATCGCTTAATTGGGGATGGTAAAATGGGCAAGGTTTGTAAAGTTTTGCGAGAAAAATTTGATGACCTGATTGAAAAGCGTAGTCCACTGAGTGAAAAGTGGGTGACGGATTTTTCTATTAACTAACTATTGAGATAATGTCTGATTTGATTAAAATTTTTGATACAACTTTGAGAGATGGTGAACAGTCGCCGGGGTTTTCGATGAATCTTAAGGAAAAGCTCGTACTAGCCAGGCAGTTACAAAAGTTGGGAGTTGATGTGATTGAGGCTGGATTTGCTAATGCTTCGCCGGAGGATTTTGAATCCGTAAAGCAGATTGGTCAGCTTTGTGATAAAACTGAAATTTGTGGATTAGCTCGCTGTCATCAAGGGGATATTGAGGCAACTATTAAGGCCTTAACTGGTGCGAATAAGCCAAGGATTCATGTTTTTATTGCCACTAGTGATATTCATTTGGAATACAAGTTGAAGATTGATCGGGACACTGCAGTTAAAAAAGCGATTGAAGGGATCAAAATGGCGCGTCAATTTACTGAGCGGGTTGATTTTTCTCCGGAAGATGCGACGCGTTCTGATTGGGATTTTTTGGTGGAGATTTTGGGTGAAGCGATTAAGGCTGGTGCGGACACTTTAAATATTCCTGACACAGTTGGTTATAGTAATCCTGATGAATATGGGTCTTTGATCAAACATTTAAAAGCAAATGTTCCAGGGATTGATGGTGTGATTATTTCGACTCATTGTCATAACGATTTGGGTTTGGCGGTTGCCAACAGTCTAGCTGGGGTGACAAGCGGTGCTCGCCAGGTTGAGTGTACAATCAATGGAATTGGTGAGCGCGCAGGAAATGCGGCTTTAGAGGAGGTTGTGATGGCTATGAAGACGCGACCAGATTTGTTTCCATACACACTTAATATTGATGCGACTCATTTGCTTAATTCTAGTAAATTATTAACTCAGATTACTGGGCAGCCGGTGCAACCAAATAAGGCGATTGTTGGCAAAAATGCCTTTGCTCATGAGGCGGGGATTCATCAACATGGGCTTTTATCAAACCGTTTGACCTATGAAATTATGAAGCCGGAGGATGTGGGGTATAGTGAGACTCAATTGATTTTGGGTAAACATTCTGGGCGTAGTGCGATTGAGGATCGTTTGAATAAAATGGGAATTGAGGTTGATAGAGATAAACTGCAGGATGTTTTTGTTAAATTTAAGGCCTTGGCTGACAAGAAAAAAGATATTTATGACGAGGATTTAATTATGATAGCGATGGACTATGGTGACGCTTTGGAAAAATATGAATTGAAGACTGCTAAAATAGTTTCAGAAAAAGACGCTGAGGCTAGCTCTGAAGTTGGGGTGAGGGTTGGTGATGCAATTGTTTGTAAAAGTGGAAGTGGTGATGGGCCAGTTGATGCTTTGTATGATGGAATTATTCAAGCTACAGATTTTAAAGGAAAACTGGTTGGCTTTAAAATAAATGCTCTGACACCGGACAAAGAGGCTGTAGGTGTTGTGAATATTAAGTGGGAGGATGAAGATGGGAAAATTTTCAGTGGTCATGGTTCTGATACTGATATTACGATTGCTGCGGGCAAGGCGTTGATTGATGTTTTAAATCGTTTGGAGATTAGAAAAATTCATGATAAAAAATGTACAACTTATTAATAAATCAACTATGGCTTTATTAGAATCAATTGATGTTCCATTGGGAACAGAGGCTCCGGACTTTAATTTGGAGGCTACTGATGGAGAAAATTATAGTCTGTCTAGCTTTGATGATGCAGATGTTTTAGTAGTTGTTTTTATGTGTAACCATTGCCCTTATGTTCAGGCAGTTTGGGGGCGTTTGGTTGACCTGGCTGATTATTTTTCTGAAAAGGGGGTGGCTTTTGTTGGTATTAATCCTAATTTTCATCCGGATTATTCGGAGGAGACAATGGAAAAGATGGAGGAATATTATGATCGCTATGATATGAATTTCCCTTATCTATTAGATGAAACTCAAGAGGTTGCTTCGGAGTTTGGAGCTGTTTGTACTCCTGATATTTTTGTTTATGATCAAAACCGTGAGTTGGTTTATCATGGTCGTATTGATGATAATTGGAAAGATGAAAGTAGTGTTAGGGATGAAGAGCTTAAGCAGGCTATTAAACTTATTTTAGCTGAAGAAGAGCCAGATCCTGTACAAAACCCTGCTATTGGATGCAGTATTAAATGGCGTGAAGATAGCTAGTTTGAACAGATGGAGGAATATTTGTCGATTAGTTCACAGCCTCCTATTTCGTTAAATTCTGTAATTGAGCCTTTTGGATCTAGGGTGAATACTTTCCAAATTGGTTTGTCATCTTTTGGTGGGTAAAATATTTTTGCTAATCCTTGATCGTTATAGATCTCAATTCTAGCGTTTGCTGTTTGGAAACTTTCAAAGCCTCCATAGCCATGAACAAAATATTCATAGGTGCCTTCTTGTAATGAACGAATAGTAATGGTTTCCGTGCCGTTGGCTTTTGTGGAATCTAGATCAAGGATAGTATCTAAATTGGGTGTTAATTTGGACATGAAAAATACTTCTTCCTCGTTTGGAGTTAATAGGTGAGCGTCTAGATCGCTGTCATTTTCTCCCCAAGTTAGGACGATTCTTAATTTTTCAGGGTTGATTGTGGTGAAAGTGCGGCTTAAGGATATGTGGAGTTCTTCTTGAATATTTGTAGCGTTTAATCTGAATTTAAAGTATCCATCTTTTGTGAATATCAGATAGTCGGTGAGGGAATAGCTGAGTTTTGTTGAGTTAAATTGGCCGAGGGCGTCACTTGTGATGGTCTCTTTAAAATTGTCTAGGTTGTCATAAAGGGCAATTTTAACATCTTTTAGGAGCTCACCATTTTGAGAATCTGTAACTAGGCCTTTGATGTTTGCAGTTTGTGTTACAATTTGAGGTGTTTTTATATTAAGTGATTTTGATATTTCTTGATTGATACTATCTTCAAAAATTTCTTTTTTAAACTTTTTGGTTGTGGTTGTGCGATAGATGTATTTTGCGAAATTGCCACGCGTCATTGAGCTACCTGGATTGAATGTCGGGGTGTTTTCCGGGAGAAAATTTTTACTTTTTGAGTAGTAGACGTATGGGCTGTACCAGGCATCTATTGCCACGTCATTAAATGGTTTTTCAGGAGTGATTCTGTCAATTTTCCAACCGTAAACTGTGGCCATCATTTTTAAGGTTTCAGCCTTGTTGATAGGCTTTTCTGGCCTAAATGTATTGTCTTCATAGCCTTCTATATACCCTTTGTTTTTGGCATGGCAAACATATGGGGCGTACCATTCTTTGTAGGCTACATCTGGGAAACAATTTGTTTTTGGTGGGGTGATTTTTTCACCACTTGCTTCTATTAAAATCTTAATTAATTCGGCTCGGTTGATTCCAGAATTTTGGCGAAAACTGCCATCAGGATAGCCGTTGATGATTTTGTGTTCAGAAAGATAGCTGATCTCTAAATACGTTGGATCATCCGCTTTTAGATCTGAAAAGCTCTTGGCAAAAGTAGCTGGTGCATTTATCAGTAGGAGGCTTGCAATAATTGTAGGAATAAGTACTTTTTTCATATACTTTATTTATATCGCTATATTACAATAAATTTGTTACAAAGGCTAATATGCAGGAAATAAATTTTTTAAACAATAAGGTGAAGTTTGAGTTGGAAACTGAGGCTGATTTTTCTGTTTTTGAAGAAGTTTTTAAGGATCGTGAATACAAAGTGGTTGATGATTTGATCAAGAAGGCGAAAACTATTTTAGATATTGGGGCCCATATCGGTTGTTTTAGTGTTTATGCTGGAATGTTAAACACTACGGTTCATGTTTTGGCTTTTGAGCCCGACACTCGCAATTTTACTTTGCTTAAAAAAAATTTGGAATTAAATGGTGTGAGAAATGTTAAAGCTAAAAATGTCGCAGTATCAGCTGATGGTAAGGTGCGGGATTTTTATTTAAATGTAGATAGTCATAATCATTCATTTTTTGGGGAAGGGAATGTTGTAAAAGTAAATTGTAAGAAATTTGCGGATATTTTGGCACCGCTTGGACATTGTGATTTTGTAAAGATGGATTGTGAAGGTGCGGAATTCGAAATATTACTTGGTCTTGAAGATTTTTCTTCAATTGGAGCGATCTTTTTGGAATACCATCTATTTGGTGGGAAGAATGATTTAAATACACTCAAAAATAAACTTAATGCACAGGGATTTAAGCTAAAAGATTTTCCATCTCGTTATGATAAGGATTTGGGAATGATTTTAGCTTTTCGCTAGCTTAATTTTGTAGTGGAGCCAAACAAAAAAGAAGGCTGAAAAGATTGAGATCAATAGCCAAATTGTTGTCGGAGCATTTTCTAATGATAGTAGCATTCCTAAAACTGCTGATGATGACCAGATGAGTTTGAGGTTTAAGAGGCTGTTGTAACTATCTACGCTGGATTCTTTATTGATTAGGGAGGTCGTGCCAATGCCAATTAAGGCTGCCGCTACGAGTCTTGCTAAAAATGGATCTGGTGAAAGAAAGCCAAAGAAGGAAAGTGTTTGCTCAGGAAAAAACATTAAAGGTAAAGCAAAGAGGACATCTAATATAAAATGTAGTTGAAACCAGTATTTGAGTGATTGAGGTACTTTTTTCATAATTTTATAGTCTCATGCAAGCAATTTGCTTTCAAGTTTTTTTGTTTAGAAGTAGTATTGTTTGGTAAAATTTATGGATATGAGAAAGAAGGCTATCTTATTCGTGGAATTTAAAGAAAAGGTGTCAGCCATTGCTGTCGCATCGGAGGCTGGTTATGCAACAGTTTTGGTTACTTCGAGGGTTAATCCCTTATGTTTCGAACTTTTTGATGAAGTGTTTGAGGTTGATTTGATGCAGCAAGGGGTTGTGGATCAATTGATTGCTGATTTGAATCAACGATTTGATGTTAGAGGTGTACTTAGTAATTACGAGGATTTTGTTGTGCAAAGGTCTTATTTAGCTGAGCGACTGGGGTTACCAACAACTTCTGTTTATGGTGCATGTTGTACTCGTAATAAAGTGATGCAAAGGGAGGCTTTGGCAGGTCTTAAGGAAAATATTGAGTATCATATGGTTAATAATTATGATGATGCCTTGAAAGTTTTTGCGGAGTTGGGTGGAGATATTTATTTAAAATCTATTGCTGGTATAAAAAGTCGTTATGTTTTTCATGTGAAATCTGAAGATGAGTTAAAAAGGGCGTGGCAAAAATTTGAGAAAGCTTCCAATGCTTTAAATAATGAATTGTACAATGATTTTTCATATTTAGATTTTGAATTTGAATACCCTAATCCAGCAAAAAATCTTTTAATTGAAAAAGCTTATTATGGTCAGCAAATTGCTATTTCTAGTTTTGTTAGTAGTGATCAGATTTTTCATGCACCGTCTTTAACGGATGTCTATTCGGCTAAAGATATCAATGTTGATGATTCTTTTTTGGCTTTTAGGATTTTGCCCTCTAGATTATCTGTTGCTCAGATAGAGAGGGCGAAATTAATTGTGGAAAAGGTTGTTAAAACTTTAGGATTAAAAAATTGTGGATTGCATACAGAATTAATTTTAACTGCCGATGGCGACTTTAAGCTTATTGAGATTGCCAGTCGCTTAGGTGGTTATCGCGCTTTTATGTATAGGGAAGTCTATAATTTTATTTTAAGTGATTGCCTCGTGCACTCAGCTTTGGATTTAAAAATTGAAACAATTAATAATGAGGCTATGGTATTTGTTTCGATGATGGAAATTTTTCCTCGTAATAGTGGTTTATTAGTGGGGATTGAAGGCTTTGAGGATTTAAGTGGCGATGAGATGGTTTCAAGAATTAAAAAAAAGGCAGAAATAGGTGAAAAAGTTGGACTAGCTAGGGAGGATTATGCGCCAGTTTTGACGTTTTTAATTAAAGGTAGTACTTATGAGGAGGTTTATGAGCGTAGTCTTTATTATCAGGTGAAATTAAAAATTTTAACAAAATAAAAAACCCCCATCACCAATGTGAAGGAGGTTAATTATTTGGAGAATTATTTTGCAGCTTCTTCCATAGCAGCGTCTTCAGCAACTTCTTCAGTTGCTTCTTCCATTACTTCTTCTTCCATTACTGCTGGTTCAGCTTCTTCCATTACTGCATCTTCAGTTACAACTTCTTCTTCTGTTGTAGCTGTAGCGCAACCTGCGAAAAGAGCTAATGTAAGTAGGCTTAGTGCAAGAATATTTTTCATATTATTTTGGTTAAAACGATAAAATATTTGAACTACCGGAGTATTATAGTCATGTATAAGCTTATGTCAAACATTTAGCTTGTTTTTTTATGCTTAACATTTAGTATGGATGTAATCTTACCTATAAAAAATATGAATTCAAAAACGCTTTATTTAAATGATTATACTGCGCCTTATTACCTTGTTACTGAGGTTAATTTGGTGTTTGAGATGTTGGCTGAGGATAATGTTCGGGTTAGAAGTAAGCTGTTTTTTGAGAAAAAGGGGGAGAGCGATATTTTGGAGTTAAATTGTGACAAAAATCCTAAAATTGAGTCAGTAAAGGTTAATGGGGAGGATATTGAGTTTAATATTGATGGTGATATTTTAACTTTAAAGCCTGGAAAAGATTCATTTGTTTTGGAGATAGAAAGCATGATTGATCCAAGTAATAATAAATCTTGTATGGGGCTTTATTGTTCAAACGGCAATTTTGTAACTCAATGTGAATCACAAGGGTTTAGGAAAATCACTCCTTTTGTTGATCGTCCTGATAATATGTCTGTTTATACGACTACGATAATTGCTGATCCTAAAAAATATCCTGTAATGCTCTGTAATGGTAATTTGGTTGCTTCAAAAGATCTTGATGATGGTCGTCGTGAGGTCACTTTTCATGATCCATTTAGAAAACCTTGTTATCTTTTTGCTTTAGTGGTTGCTGGTTTGGAGGCAATAGAGGATAAATATCTTACTGGTAGTGGTAAGGAAGTGCGTCTTGGTATATATGTTGAAAAAGGTGATGAAGGGCGTGTCGCTCATGCAATGCAGGCTTTGAAGGATTCGATGAAATGGGACGAAGAAACTTTTGGTTTAGAATGTGATCTTGATGAATTTAAAATCGTGGCGGTTAATGATTTTAATTTTGGGGCGATGGAAAATAAAGGGCTTAATATCTTTAATGCACCTTATGTATTGGCTGATCCAAAGACTGCAACTGATAGTAATTTCTTTAATGTTGAGGCTGTTGTTGCTCATGAATATTTTCATAACTGGACCGGTAATAGAGTGACTTGTCGCGATTGGTTCCAGCTCACTTTAAAGGAAGGTTTGACTGTTTTTAGGGACCAGGAATTTTCTTCTGATATGCATTCTCGGACAGTTTGCAGAATTAGTGATGTTAGGGGGTTGAGGGCTTCACAGTTTTTGGAAGATAGTGGTCCAAATGCTCATCCGATTCGCCCACAATCTGCGAAAGCGATTGAAAATTTTTACACCTCAACGGTTTATGATAAGGGTGCTGAGGTAATTAGAATGATTCATACTTTGATTGGTAAGGAAAAATTTCGTAAGGGAATGGATCTTTATTTTGAACGTCATGATGGTCAGGCTGTGACTTGTGATGACTTTGTGGCAGCAATGGCAGATGCTTCTGGCTTTAATTTGGATCAATTTAGAGAGACTTGGTATAACCAAAAGGGGACACCAACTTGTGAGGTTGTTAAGGACTTTAAGGAGGGTGTTTTGAGTCTGACAGTTAAGCAAACACCTTTTGAGAATGGGGATAAGCCTTTTATGTTTCCGTTGAGCGTTGGATTAATTGGGGAGGATGGTCAAGATGTTTTGAGTAAGCTTTTAATAATTACGAAAGAGGAGGAGACTTTTGAATTTGCTGGGTTAGAAAGTGAACCAGTTGTTTCTTTACTGCGTAATTTTTCAGCTCCGGTTAAATTGAAATTTGATTATAAAGATGATGATTTGAAATTTATGATGATGCATGATAGCGATGGATTTAATCGTTATGAGGCTTCAAATCAACTGATCAAGGCAGAATTATTGCGTTTAATTGCTGATGCTCAGGAAGATAAAGAGCTTAAGGCAGATGCTTCAGTGATTGAAGCTTTCGAGAAGATCATTTTGGATTGTGACGATGATCCAGCATTTGCTGCAGAAATTTTGACTTTGCCGGGCATTACTAGCCTAGTGCAGGAATTTGAAGTTTATGATTATCAGGCTACGTATGATGCTAGAAAGTTTTTGGTTACCGAAATTGCAAAAGTTTATGAAGAGCAATTTGTGGAAATTTATGATCGTTACAATGTTGTTTCGGAATTCAAGACGGATAGCCGTTCTGTGGGAGAGAGAACTATCAAAAATTTGGCAATGATGTACCTATCTAGGCTGAACAATAAATTTGATCAAAGGCTTGTAGCGCAGCATACTGATGCTACAAATATGACTGATGAGATTGCTGCTTTGGGGATGATGGCTAATAAGGAAGACTTGAGAGATGTGGAGGGAGAAAAGTTTTATCAAAAGTGGAAACATAATCCTTTGGTGTTTAATAAATGGCTGCTTGTGCAGATGTCTGCTCAGCGTGATGACCTTTTGGATTTAGTGAAAAAGCTTGAAAAATTGCCTGAATTTAATTCACAAAATGCCAATAATATCTCTTATCTTTATAATTATGGCTTTTGTGGTAATTTGATGAAGTTTTTTGTTGGTAATGCCGAGCATTATAAGTTTATTGTTGATAAGATTTTGGAGGTTGATGCTTTTAATCCTAATGCTGCTGCGAGGTTGGTTAAGGTTTTCCAGAATTTGAAAAAGCTTAAAAGTGTCGATCAAGAATTGATTAGAGCGCAGCTTCAGAGGGTTGTTGATGCTGATTGTTCGAGTAATGTTTCTGAGATTGCAGAGAAGATTTTAGCTTAAGAAGAGCCTCACAATTGTGAGGCTTATTCTTTACTTTTTTTTACCTTTTGCCTTTGGGGCAGCCTTTTTTGGAGCAGCTTTTTTAGCTGGTTTCTTTGTGGCCATAGGACGAGGGATTAGTTGATAATACTTATGATTATCTTCCTTTTTTACTAAAAAACAATAGCGAAATATTGGCTTATTTGTCATGTTGTTGTAAGATTGAATAAATATATATTTAAGTTAATAATTATGACGCATTTTATTTGTAGAGGTGGTTGTAGTGGGGTTTCTGATGAGGCAGGTGTTTGTGAGGCTGATGGATGCGCTAATCAATGGGAACTTCTTGAAAAATGTGAGTGTGGAGATGGTGTTCATGGGATAGATGGGGGGCTTGTGGTTAAGGACAGTAATGGTACTCAGCTTCATGATGGGGATGATGTAGTACTTATTAAGGATCTGCCTTTACGTGGGACCTCTAGAGTTTATAAAAGAGGTACAAAAGTTACGGGCATTAAGTTAACTGATAATGCTGAAGAGGTAGATTGTAAGGTTAATGGGAGTTCAATCGTTTTGAGGGTGGAGTTTTTGAAGAAACTTTAGTTGTTGCTCTATGATTGGTATTGGTTGATTTAATTTTAACAGAGGCGTATTTTATTCTCCTTTGTTAAAATTAAAATTGTGACAAGATTAGCTATTGAGAATACTGGAGATGGGGGATTGGAAAAAGTTTTAGCTAATAAAACTGTGGCTTCTATTGTGGGTGCTATAAGGAGAAATGCCTGCTTGGCTGAGGTGATTTTTGATCAGCAGTCTACTACTCAGCACTTTTCTTGTGCTGAAGATTTGGGGGCTGCATTTAAAGGGGAATTAAATGAAGTAGTTGATGTGCAGTTTCCTGGAATCTCTCAAGAATCCCGCTTGTTAATGGAGCAGTATGGGGTTTCTGATGAAGATGTAGTTGGGGTTCTGAAAAAGGTATGGATTTATAGTAGGCTTACAAATCCTGTTGCTGAACTTTTGGAGGAGGTTATTGCTTTAATGGATGGAGCAGAAAAATCTGCTGTTTTTGCTTCTGGTTTAGGAGCTATGGATGCTGCGGTGCGTCAGTTTACGTCGGGAGGTGCTTTAAATGAGAATGGGGAATATTTAAAAGGTGATAAAATTGTGGTTGTTGGCAGTATTTATGGTGGTACTTATGCACAATTAATGAATTTGTGTAAGGAAACTGGCCGTCAGTTTGCTCATTTGCCTATTAGTGAATTTGTGAAGAAAGGTTTGCCTGATGATGCTGGTATGGTGCTTTTTGAGACCTCTAATAATCCAACTTTGAGGATGGTGCCGATTCCAAAAATTGTTGAGGAAGCAAAAAGAGTGGGAGCAGTGACTGTTTGTGACAATACTTTTACACCTTTGATTGTACGCCCAGCTGAGCTTGGTATAGATTTGGCTGTAACCTCGATGACCAAATATTTCAATGGCCAAAGTGGAGATTTGGGAGGATGTATTTCCGGAAATGCTGACTTGATTAGTCAACTATCTGATTTGCATTCTGGAAGGAGAATGTTGGGTGGGGCCATTATGGCTCCAAGAGTTTGCAAGGAGTTTTTAAATAACTTAAAGGATCTTCCTGAGCGCCTATTTAAGGCCTCAGAGAATGCTAAAGGTGTACATAATGTTGCTGGGAGATGGGGGTTTGAAGTAGAAGCTCCTAATGATTTTGAATATTATAATGATGTGAGGACTGAAAAAATTCCTGATCAATTGGTTAATGGGATGGTTGCTTTGCATTTTTCTTCTGCAGAGGAGGCTCATAAATTTGTGAACCAAATGGTTAAGGAGGGGATGGGCTATTGTGCGGTAAGTTTGGGATCTGTGGATACTTATTATTCTATTCCTGCCGAAACAACTCATTCTGAAATGCCTGAAGATGAGAGGGAAAGGATAGGTATAGGGCCGGGATTGGTAAGGATTTCGTGTGGGGTTGAGGCAGATTTGATCAAGGTCGTTGAGAAAGTTTTGAGTAGAATGTAGAAATTTCTGGAATGGACATTAGGAGGTAAAAAGATTATTATTTTTTGGTGTATTAATTACTAAAAATGCTTATGAGGAAGTTGATTCCTGTTTTGTTGTTGTCATTTGTGAATGTTGTGGGATTTAGTATTTTGATCCCTGTATTGCCCGTGCTTTTGATGCGCTTAACTGGTGAAAGTTCAGGTCTTTTATATGGATTGCTACTTTCTTCTTATGCATTTAGTCAGTTTTTGGCTGCACCTATTTTAGGATCATTAAGTGACCGGTATGGGCGTAGGCCTCTTTTGCTAATTAGTCAATTTGGGACCTTTTTGAGTTGGATTATTTTTGGAGCTGCATTTTTTGTGCCCTTTGAGGCAATGGTAGGGAATGTTCATCTTTCAATTTTGGTGATAGCTCTATCGCGTATTACTGATGGATTAACTGGGGGGAATGTTTCTGTGGCTCAGGCTTGGGTTTCTGATCGCACTACTGCTAAGGAAAAAACGAAGGCTTTTGGTTTAGTAGGGGCAATGTTTGGTCTAGGCTTTTTGATAGGTCCAGCGATTGGAGGCTTTTCTGTTAGTACTTCAATTAGCTTTTTAGGTACTGCTATTTTTGCTTTGATTCTTTCTCTTATTACCCTTGGATTTATTTATTGGGGATTGCCTGAATCACTTCCAGTTGAGAAGCGTAATACTAAAGTGTCACTTTCTTTTTTGGAACATTTGAATTTTTCCAAGAAATTTGATTTATTTAGGCATAATAGCGTGATTAAAAATTTACTTTGGGTGAGGGTCTTCTTTTCTTTAGCATTTGTGGGTTTTACGACTTCAGTGATTTTATTTTTGGGAAGGACTTATAATTTAGGGCCGATTAATTTGGGATTAACGATGAGTGCTATTGGGATTTTTTCTGTTTTTAATCAAGCTTTTCTTGTGCCACGTATCTCTAAAAGATTTGGCTATTTTGAAACTTTTTTTGGTGGCTTGATTATAGTTAGTTTAGCTTTGGGTGTGCATTCACTTTTGCCATTTTTATTTGGAAATGTATTTGCTGGAAAGCTTATCGTGGTTTTCTTTTTGATTTCGTTTTTTCTAAATTTAGGGATTTCAATGGTAATGACTATGTTTAAAACAATTATTGCGACAAATACAGAGGAGAGTAAGCAGGGTGAGGCGATGGGACTGGATGAATCTATCTCTTTCTTCGGGCAGGGTGTTTCACCTTTGTTTGCTGGGGCTTTGTATGATGCAGTTGGGCCTATTGCTTTTGTTTTTTATGGATTTGCTCTTTTTGTAGTGACGATTAGGGCATTGCGAAAATGTTCTGTTGTGGCGAGAGTGGAGGCCAGGCGTTGACAACTTTTTAAAATACCTGTACGGTATATGCCATTATGTTAAATGAAAATTCAGATCAGAAAAATTTTAAGGAGCTTGGTATTGCGCCGGCTTTGTTGCACCGTATTACGGAAATGGGTTTTGTAACTCCAACCCCGATTCAGTGGAAGGCGATTCCTGTTGCTACTGCTGGTGAAGACGTTGTGGGGATTGCCCAGACTGGTTCTGGTAAGACCTTGGCTTTTTCTTTGCCAATGATTCAGGCTGTGGTAACTAAGAAAAAAATGGGACTGATTCTTTTGCCGACACGTGAGCTTGCTGTACAGGTTGAGGAGACATTAAAAAGTATTGCTGGAGCTCATGGTTTGCGTACTGCTATTGTAATTGGTGGCGTAAATGCCAGGGGACAGACAAAGGAATTAAAAAATAATCCACATGTTGTAGTTGCAACACCTGGGCGTTTAATCGATCATATTGAGCAGAAAAATATTTCACTTTCTAATGTTGGAATGCTGGTTTTAGATGAGGCAGATAGAATGCTTGATATGGGATTTGCTCAACAGCTTAAAAAGATTCTTTCGTTTGTGCCTAAAGATCGTCAGACTATGTTGTTTTCGGCAACAATGCCAAGTGAGATTACGGAAATTGCTCAACAATATATGAAATCTCCTTTACGTATTGAGGTCGCAAGGCCTGGGACTACTGCGGATAAAATCGAGCAAGAAGTTTTTATTGTTCCAAAGGATGAAAAAATGGATTTATTGAAGCGTCTTTTGAATGAGTATAAGGGGACAGTTTTAGTTTTTAGTCGCACGAAGCATGGTGCTAAAAAGTTAGCCGTTCAGATCCGTAAAATGGGTCATGGAGCTGACGAACTTCATTCAAATCGTTCTCAAGGACAACGTCAAAAGGCACTTAAGGCTTTCTCAAATGGCGATTGTCGTATATTGGTGGCAACTGATATTGCTGCTCGCGGAATTGATGTTGATCACCTTGAGTTAGTTATAAACTATGATTTACCTACTTTGACCGAAGATTATACTCATCGTATTGGTAGAACTGGTCGTGCTGGACGTTCTGGAACGGCTATTTCATTTGCTTCTCCAGAAGAAAAAGGCGATATCGCTCAGATTCAACAATTAATTGATCTGATACTGCCAATAAAGTCTCCTTGTGGCAAAGAGCTTGACCCAATTAGAAAGGCAACCGGTCGTCCTGAAAAGAGTTTGAGTGGGGCAAGTCGTGCTGGAAAAGCCAGGGCTCAAAATCAGAACAAAGGACGTTCCTCAGGGCAGGGACGCTCACAAGGTGCGAAACGTTATTCTGGTAGAAGGTGATTAATTATTGATTCTGCTACTTTTAGTCCATCAATAGCTGATGAGACTATTCCTCCTGCGTGTCCTCCTCCTTCGCCTGCTGGATAGATGCCGGAAATATTTGATTCGCAGTTTTCATCGCGCTCGATGCGAACTGTTGAAGAGCTTCTGGTTTCAACTCCCGTGAGAATTGCTTCAGGATCATCAAATCCTGCGATTTTTTGGCCAAGAATGGGAAGTGCTTCTTTTAAGCTATCAATAACAAAATCTGGAAGGCAGTCGTTTAAGGAGGTTGGTTTTACACCTGGTGTATAGGTGGGTTTTACTCGTTTTATTTCTGTTGAAGGGCGATTTGCTAAAAAATCTCCGACTAATTGTACAGGAGCGTTGTAGTTACTGCCGCCCGCTTCAAAGGCTCTTCTTTCCCATTTGCGCTGAAAGTCTAATCCGGCTAGTGGGTGGTCTGATTCAAAATCGCTGGCCATGATTGGTACAAGTAGAGCGCTGTTTGAGTTTGCGCCATCTTGGGCGTATTCACTCATGCCATTTGAGACGACGCAGCCTTCCTCTGATGTTGCGCCCATCACATAACCACCAGGGCACATGCAAAAGGTATAAACGGGTCGCTTATCTTTGAGGTGTTGTACCATTTTGTATTTGGCGGTGCATAATTTTGGATGCTTGTGTGAATCACCATATTGGGATTTGTTGATTTCTTCTGCGTTGTGTTCGATTCGTAGGCCAATTGAAAAGGCCTTTGTGTTCATTTTTAGCTTTCGATCATAAAGCAGTTGGAATGTGTCGCGTGCGGAATGGCCGGTGGCTAAGACCAGTTGATCAACTGAAATTTTTTCTTTACCGTTTAACGTTATTGATTTTACTTTATTATCTTTGATTTCAATGTCGGTCATGCAGGTTTCAAATCTTACAATTCCACCAGATTTAATGATCTCTTTGCGTAGCTCGATGGTTGCTTGGCGTAATCGATCAGTGCCAATGTGGGGTCTTCCGCTCCAGGCGATTTCCTCAGGGGCTCCAGCTTTAATTAACTCATTGAACACAAATTGTGAACGTGGGTCATTGATCAGTGTGTATAGTTTTCCATCGGAAAATGTTCCGGCCCCGCCTTCTCCAAATTGGATGTTTGATTCGGGATCAAGCTCACCTTTTTCGGTGAATTTTTCTACGTCTTTGATTCTGGCATCGACATCTTTGCCTCTTTCGATTAATAGGGGTTTTAGACCGGCTCTGGCTAATAGGAGAGTAGCAAATAATCCACATGGGCCACTACCAACTACTATGATATTTTTTTTTGGTGGATTTTTAATTACTTTTTCTTCGTAGATAAAAGGTTCGTGGGGTCTTGATCTGTGGCGCTTGTCCCATTTTTTGATGGCCTTGGGATTCTTTACTGTCACGTCTATCGTATGTACAAAAAGGATATCTTTTTTGCGTGAATCTATGGTCTGTTTGGCAATTTTATAGCTAATAATCTCTTTTTCAGGTAAGCCTAAAATCTTAGAAATCTTTGATTTCAAGAGATCGGGATTGTCGTTTAGGCCTAAAGTGACTTCTTCTATTCGGATTATATTCATGGGTGGCAGTATATACCTAATTTAGATGGCTGGTAATATGGTTTGGGCGTTTTTCGCGCTCGATAACTATAACACACCACTTAGGCCTGTCTACCGCTGTGATATTGAAAAAAAGGCTGTTTTTTGGTATAATGATGAGAAAACAAAATAAAAAATATGATCAAATATAAAAAATACAAAAAATGGTTGGTGGGAATCGCTATTTTACTGGTGGCACTTTTATGGTTTTTCAGTGGAAATGGTGAAACTAATTTTTATACTGCAAAGGTTACGGAAGGAAATGTTGATCAGATTGTTTATGTAACGGGTACGGTGGAGTCTGATTTAATTGTTAATTTAAAATTTAAGCAGCTGGGAACCGTTGAATCAATTTATGTTAAGCAAGGTGATCGAGTGGAGATGGGGGATAAGTTGATGGAATTGGATAATAGTAAGTTGGAAATTAGTGCTAATCGTGCAAAAGCTACTCTTGATATTGCTAAGGCTGATTTAAGTTTGGAATATGCTGGTCCTAAGCGCCAAGAAATTGAGATTTCACAAACTAAAATTGACGAAGCTAAGGTTAATCTTGAAAATTCGAAACAAAAATTAAAGAATACGAAATTAATAAATGAGGAAGAGTCTAAGTCTGCCAATCTTGAGATTCAAAATGCTGAAATTGCCTTAAGTAAGGCACAAAAAAATCATGATAATACTCTTTCATCTGGTGAAACTGATGTTGATATTTCTAATCAAGCTCTTGAAAATGCTTATGACGAATCTAAGACTGATGTTGTTGATTCACTGGATTTGATGCAAAGTCTTTTCTTTGATGTTAAAAATTTTCTTGGAAGCGATAAGCAATTTGAATATGAGGAAATATTAAGTAAAAATGCTTCTTTGCAGGAGCGGATGGATGTTAAGAATTCTTATGTTTATTTAAAAAGATATTATGATGAGGCTAATCAGAATTACAACGCTATAAAAATTAGCTGGGGAGAGGAAGGTGAAAAAATCGAGAGTCTTTTAGATTTGGTTAATAATTCTTTATTAGAGGCAAAAACTGTGGTGGATATTTTGTATGGAGTTGTGAGTGATGCGGATCCATATTTGTCGCTAACTCAGACTGCTCTTGATTCCTTGTCTACAACTTATTCTGCTAAACAAGACTTATTGAGCGCTTCTATTAATTTGATTCAGATAAGTAAGCAGGAAATTGCTAATTCGAAATTGGGATTAACTTCTACAGGATTGTCTTCGGATAGTGGGGTTGATACTGCGTTTGCACAGCTTGAGGATGCTAAGAATAATCTTGAAATTGCGATGTCGGCACTTGAAGAATTAAGAATTCAAAATGAAATTGAGATAAGTGAAATTGAGATGGAGATCTCTGTCTATGACGTTAGATTGAAGCAAAAGATGGCTGAACACAATAAATTAGTTGCATCTCCTAGAGGGGTAGATGTGGCATCTCTTGTAGCTCGTATTGCACGTGATCAAGCTGATTACGATAGGGCTTTGAAGGAATTGAGTGATTCTATTCTTGTAGCTCCTGTTGATGGATTTATTGCAAAAGTAAATCTTGATGCTGGGGAAAATGTCTCTGATGTTATTGAGGATGCAATTACTCTTATGGCTGATAAATTGAGTATCACTACGAATATTTCTGAAACGGATATTGCAAAGGTTGCAGTAGGGGATTCTGTAGGTATTACATTTGATGCATTTCCAAGTGATGTGATATTTGATGGAAAAATTATAACTATTGATCCTGCTGAAACTGTTGTGCAGGGTGTGATTTATTATGAGGCAAAAATTGATTTCAACCCTAATGGTAAGGATATTAAGTCAGGTATGACGGCTAATTGTGAGGTAATGACTGATTCTGTTGAAGGTGTATTAATTGTTCCTGCTCAGGCTTTGAATTATGAGAATAATGAAGTCTTTGTGTTTGTTGTCGAAAATGATCAAAAGATTAGAAAGGTTGTAAAAATTGGTTTGGAAGGAGATGAATTTGTAGAGGTTATAGATGGATTATCAGATGGGGATGAAGTCTTAATCTATGAAAGTAATTAGTAATGAATTTAATTGAACTTTCAAAAATTTCAAAAACCTATTGTCCGGGAAAGGTTAAACTAGAGGTTTTAAAAAATATCTCTCTTAATATAAAAGAGGGTGAATTTGTGGCGATTAGAGGCCCTTCTGGTTCTGGAAAGTCTACTCTTATGCATATAATGGGTTTTTTGGATGTTGCGAATACTGGGGTTTATAAGTTTGAGGAAAAACGTATTAGAACAATTAAGGAAGAAGCGTTGGCTGAGATTAGAAATAGGAAGATTGGATTTGTTTTTCAATCATTTTATTTGTTGCCAAGAATGACCGCAAAGGAAAATGTAATGCTGCCACTAATTTATGCAAATAAAACTGAAAAAGAGCAGAGTGTGATTGCCACCAATAATCTTAAAGTTGTTGGTTTAGGTAATAGACTTGATCACAAACCTAATGAGCTTTCTGGTGGGGAACAGCAGAGAGTCGCTATTGCTAGGGCTCTTTCTAATAATCCTAATGTTATTTTTGCCGATGAACCTACAGGAAATGTAGACACGAAATCGGCATCGGAGATTATGGAAATTTTTAAGAAATTAAATAAGGAGGGTCATACAGTTGTGATAATTACTCATGACAAAAATGTTGCTGAATATGCACATCGAATTATTAATTTAAAGGATGGAGTAATTATTAGCGACAAAGTAAATCGAAAGAAAAAATGAAGAATTTTAAAATTGTTTCAAAATTGGCGATAGAGGCATTGTTTCACAATCGAGTGAGATCTTTTTTGACTATGTTGGGAATAATTATCGGGGTGATGTCGGTTATCTTGATCATGTCTTTGGGCGATGGTGCGCAAAGTTTGATTACTGGTGCGATTAGTAAGATTGGTACTGATGTGATCAATATTTCTCCTGGTGCAAGTGATGATAAGGGGCCTCCGGTAAGCGCTTATGGGATTGTCGTTACTACTTTGACCAATGAGGATGCCAATGCTTTGATAGAGTTGCCACACGTGAAATATGTAGGTGGAGCTGTTAATGGTAGGGGGGATATTTCTCATGGTAGTAGGTCTACTTCTGGAGGGTTTTCCGGGGTGCAGTTTCAATACCAAAATGTAGAAAATCATAAAATCATTTCAGGGCGTTTTTTTTCTGATAGTGAGGATCGTGGGGTGGCAAATGTTGCGGTTCTGGGTGGAGATATGAAGGATTTGTTATTTCCTTTTTCTGATCCAATTGGTGAAAAAATTAAGATTAAGGGGGAGCAATTTCGGGTAATTGGTCTTCTTGAAAGAAAGGGATCTTCTTTGTTTGAGAATCCCGATAATGTTGTATTTGTGCCTTTGCAAACTGCTCAAAAAAAACTGCTTGGGTTTAATCACTTAAATCAAATTCGTGTAAAGGTTGATGGGGAGGAAAATGTTGATATTGCGACTGAGGAGGTAAGAAAAATGTTGAGGTATCGTCATGGGATTTTAGATCCCAGTAATGATGACTTTAGTGTTCAGCCTTTGATTTCGGCGTTGAATGCTTTTACTGCTATTACCGATGGTGTTAAGGCTTTTTTAACATTGATTGCAGCAGTTAGTTTGCTGGTTGGTGGTATTGGGATAACAAATATCATGTACATGACGGTGACTGAACGTACTCGCGAAATTGGCCTGCGAAAGGCCTTAGGGGCCAAGCCAGTTGATATCAAAAATCAATTTATGCTGGAGTCTATTGTTCTTACTGTTTTCGGAGGATTTTTGGGAATTATTGTGGGATTTGTAATTACAGTGATTGTTTATTTTATTGCGCAAGGATATGGGCTTGAGTGGCAGTTTTCATTCCCGCCTATTGCCGCTTTGTTGGCGGTTGTTGTTTCGATTTTGATTGGAGTAACATTTGGTGTTTATCCTGCCCAAAAAGCAAGTTTGCTTAATCCTATTGATGCATTGAGATACGAATAATATGAAAATAGAAATATTAAAATTAGCGTTGAAGGCTCTAGGGCTTAATAAACTAAGGTCATTGCTTACCACTTTGGGGATTGTAATCGGTACGATGATTTTGATTATAGTTATGACAATTGGTAGCGGTGTTAAGGCCTTTGTTCTTGAAGAATTATCGGTTATTACTCCGGAAATTTTATGGGTTGAAATGTTGGTTCCTTCTGAAGGAACTCGGATGGAGCAAAATTTGCAAACTGCTCAGTCAATATCTGCTGGAGTTCAAATTAGAACGATGAAGCTTAAGGATGTTGAGGACATGAAAAAGATTCCAAATATTGAAGCTGGTTATGGAATGACAATTTCTCAGGAAAGACTGACCTATCAGGGCAATGAAAAAATTGCGATGATTTTTGCTGTGGGAGAGGCCTATAATAAGGAAGTAGGTGGGTTTGGATTTGAGTTGGATGAGGGACGATTTTTTACGGACAATGAGGATAAAACTTTGCAGCAGGTAGTGATTTTGGGAAGTGAAATTAAGAAAAAACTCTTTGGGAATAAAGAGGCGATTGGGGAAAACATTAAGGTGAAAAGGCTAAACTTTAGAGTGATTGGCGTGGCAAAGGAAGCTGGTAGTGTAGCGTTTATGGATATTGATAATATAGTTTATATTCCGACTAGGACTGTGATGGAGAAAATATTGGGCGTTGATTATATCTTAGCAATGGGGCTTAAAATGGCAGATGTTGAGAAGACTGATGCAACAGTTGCTGCGATTACTCGGCAAATGCGTATCAACCATAATATTACTAATGAAAAGAAGGATGATTTTGCGGTGAGGACAATGGATGAGGCGATGGATATTCTTAGTGTTGTTACAGATACGATTGAACTCTTGCTCATGATGGTTGCAATGATTTCTTTGATTGTGGGAGGCGTTGGGATTATGAATGTGATGTATGCCTCTGTTACTGAAAGAACGACTGAGATCGGCCTTAAAAAGGCTCTTGGGGCAAAACCAAGTGCTATTCGTTTACAGTTTATGGGGGAGGCGATGATTATTACTGTTATAGGGGGATTGGTGGGGATTTTGTTGGGTATCGCGTTGGCGTGGCTGATGAGTTTTGTGGCGAGGGCTGCTGGATTTAATTGGCAATTTGTACTGAGTTTTGGAGGCTTACTTTTTGCATTTTCTGTTCCCGTTGGGATGGGAATCTTGTTTGGTTATGCACCTGCAAATAAGGCGGCAAATTTGAGTCCTATTGATGCTTTGAGAGAGACACTTTAAGGTTTTGTTTTACTTCATAGCTTTCTTGAGGAACTCTGCAAGCGGCAAAACGGCTTTGAGTTGTTTGATGATTAATTTGTCCAGATCTTTATCGAGGAAGATGTTTGGATCGTTGAGTTTGACGGAGACATAAAAAGCTTTGTTGGCAATTAGTGGCTCTTTTTTTTGTATTTCTCTTAGCTCTTGGGGGATTCTTATGTTTTTTTCGCCTTGTAGTTCCCCCCAATTTTCTTTGAGGCTTTTGTTTTTGAGGATTTTTTGAAATTCTGGCAAATGGCTAGCAATATATTCACGAATTTTATCTCGAGTTTTTGTTTCTGGGCGAAAAACCCCGCTGGCCATCATTAATCCATCGACGCCAAGTTGTATATAAATTCCAGGGTGTGTCTTATTTTTTCTGCCATATCTTGAAATTACTGCGGAAACATTTGTTTTGTATGGCGTTTTATTCCTAGCAAAGCGCACATCTCTATATATACGGAAAATGGCATCTTTTGGGGTGATTCGGATTTCCTTGTCGACACCTTGGGCTTGTAGTATTAGGTGCCCAATGAAACTCTCAAAGGGGATTTTTACGTGTTTTTCGTATTCTTCTTTATTAGAATTGAACCATTCTCTGTTATTATTTGCTGCTAAATTTTTGAGGTATTTGTGAAAATCTTTTGTGAAAAATGGCATGAGGGGGTATTAGGTAATTAGGCTGCGTCAAATCTAGCCTTATTTTCAACCATCCATTTAGTTTTGTCTTCCTCAGTTTTGGTGGGGTCTTTCATTACATCAGCGTGGGCTTCCATATAGTGAGGCATCAGTGCTTTCATCCAGTCTTCAAATGTTTCGCCTTGGGCAGTTGCTTCACATAGGTCGCATTTTAGAGTCTTCATAGGGTGGTGGTTAGATAATGGTAAGAGTATAGCATGGTTTTTCCCGGGAAAAGTCGTGACATGATGTGTGTTTTATGGCATAATTAAAAGATAATTAATGTTTAAATGAGTAGTGAAAATCTTAAAACAGGGGATGAATCGGTTGAATCTACTGTAAGTGGAATATTGGCTCCTACAGTGGTGGATAATCTGGCAGGGAATCTACAGGATTCTGTTGGGGCTAAGGTAGACGGTGTACTTGAAGATACAGGAAAAATTGATCTTGGTATTGATTGGGATTCTTTGGATAAGGAGAGTCTTTTTGCTGGTCTTGAAAAATTTGATCAAGCGGAAGATTTGTATCCTAAGGTGCCGGGAAATAAACATGATACTTATGTTTTATATGCTGGTGAATTAAATACTAGTAGTGGCGAAAAAGTTGTTTTAAAGGTTTCAAAAGTGATCAGTCCAAACTTTCACGAAATACAAATTGAAATTGTTAGGCCTAGTATTGATGCGGCTCAAATGAAGCATCATCATGTGGCTGCTTTTGAATTTCTTCAGCGTAAAGGGGATGGGTCGGAGGAGTGGGATATGAAGCATCGTGAAACATCAGCTCCATACAGGGGCCAGGGAATAGCGGGTAAGGCTATTGGTTTGCTGGAAGAAGCTTTGAAAAAGCGCGGTGAAAATAATAATCTTGGGCAATCAATTAGTGCAATTTCTGGCCAAAAGGATTTTACTGAGTGGCTAGAAAAGAGAGGTTTTAAAGCTGCTGGTCCTAAGGATTTAAAAAAACTTCAAAGGTTGAAAAGTGGCGATAGTGATTTACAGGAAGTTATGGCGAGTGGTGATACATATGCTGCGGGAGAGACTTACACTTTTGATCGTAATGAGTTTGGTGCAAGAGTTGCCGATGCTGCCATTAGTAGTCCCGAAGATCCTGCAGTATGGGATGATGACAACTACGGAAAACCATTTTTCTATATGGATAGTTCTTTCAGGATTAAGTTAAAAAAGGAGGTTTAGGCTTTGAGGGAGGCATGCCTAAAGCAGCCCACCTCGTGATCATTTACCATTCCTATGCCTTGCATGTAAGCATAAATTATAGTTGACCCAACGAAATTCATGCCTCTCTTTTTTAGGTCTTTTGATAGTTCGTCAGAAATTGCTGTGGTGGCTTTTATCTCAGAAATCTTTTTAATGTTGTTTTGAATTGGCCTATTATTTACGAATTTCCAAATGTACTTGTCGAATGAACCGAATTCATTTTGGATTTCAATAAAAACTTTGGCGTTTCGTGTTGCTGATCTTACCTTTAATTTATTGCGAATAATTCCCTCATTACCTAAGAGCTCTTGAAACTTTTTTTCTCCGTAGTTTGCAATTTTTTTAACATCAAAGTTATCAAATGCCTTTTTGTAGTTTTCTCTTTTTTTGAGCACAGTTAGCCAAGACAGACCAGCTTGGGCACCTTCTAGGATCAGCATTTCAAAGAGTAGCCTTTCGTCATGAACGGGGACACCCCACTGTTCGTCATGATAGGTGGTGTACAGCTCACCAGCGTCTTTAATCCAGGCACATCTTCTCATGTGGGAATTGTAGCATATTGATACTAGTGTCGCTCGTTGACGCAGTGGGGCCCTATGTGGTATAATTGTATGATTTAAGTTTCATATTTTATGAGAAAGAAAATACTAATTGGGTTTGTTTTGATTTTGCTTTTGGCTCTGGTGGTTTTTGTAATAAAATTGGATGGTTCTTTGTTTAAAGGTTTTTTAGGAAGTGGTGAATTTATCGAAATACGTGAAAATGCTCCTCTCGTAGAAAGGGGTAGTTTTATTGATGATATTGGTGTTTTTGAGGAAGAGCCTTTTGATGAGCAAAACCCCTTTTACAAAGACCCATTTGGTAGATCTGATATTGGGGAGTTTATTGATGATTACGGCGATCTTGGTAGGGTAGTTGTTGGTGGAAAATTGCCTGATTTGCTGGTTACAGAGGTTGTATCTACGCAATCTGAAGGTAGTACTGATTTTGTAGATTTAAAAATTACTTATCAAAATGTTGGAGACTATCAAGTGGATCAGCCATTTGTTATTGGAGTTGGTATATCTTCAGCTGCTGGAGCTTTGATTTATAATAGAGTAGAGATTTTAGCTACTGATATTAAATATGACAATGTTGATTATTCTTTATATATTGTGGAGCCTGCTTATTATAATCTGCAACCTGGGCAATCTGAAGAAATCGTTTTGCAAAAATTTAAATTCCCGACTGAGAATCATCAATTAATTGAATCTACTACTACGGTTATTATTGATCCAGGTTTATTTATAGCAGAGTCAGATGAAGCTAATAATATATATTCTGTGTCTAATGATCCAGAGCTTTGGACTGATTATTGTGAGAAATATCAGGGGTATGGTGAGTATAGATTGTATATTTGTGATGTTGTGGAGTGGAATGGCAATAATAAGTTTGTTGTTACAAATGTTACAAAAAATGTTCTTGTAGTTGACATGACTTTAGTGAAGGGAGGGGAAACGTTTAATTTTAAAGATACTTTTTTGGGAAGAAAATCTGGATATTTAAGTGATGAAGTTACTAATGATTATAATTATAAATTTATGGCTGAGTTTGGGGAAAATTATATGTATAAAACCTATTATCCGCACTATGATCCTCCTTATAATAATTTAAATGTTTCTTTAACTTCGGCAACTCTTGAAATCTCAAAAACTTGTAAGAATTTTTATGATATGTGTGTTGCTGATGGCGGTGTTGATTGTGAGCTTTATTGTAATTACACGGATATAAAAGATATTTCGAAAAATTTTGTTGTTTTAGAAGAGGATAATGTTGCTATTGTTATTAATAAAAAATATGAAGATTGGGGGAAGGTTTTGGCAAGAAATGGTCAAAATTGTGTTAATGCGGTCACTAAAATGCTTGGGGTTGAGAAGCCTGTTTATAAAATTGCATTCAAGTACTTTAATCTTGGATCTGGGCAGTCCGGTTGTTCGATGGGGTCTGGTAGTGGCATTTTATGCTATGTAGGAGATGGAATATCTAGTTCTGATCTAGATGTTTTGAAGTATAAAGTTTATGATGATGGGATGTGTTTAGATGGAATAAGTGCCTGGAATGGGACGACATCATTTGCACATGAAATGACTCATGTATTAACATTTGCTGAATTTCCAGAGCTTGGAAATTTTTTATCTGAGGGCATTGCTTCTTATGTCGAAATGAAGTTTGGTGGTAGGCAATATGCTTGTGGTGATAAGGGGTATAATGCTGGAGGTCTCAGTGGCCCTTATCTTGAGTATAAGAAGTTAGCGGCTGATCAATATGGTACGGGAGCTTGTTTTGTAGAGGGGTTGGAGAAAAAATATGGAAATTCAAAATTTAAACAAATTTTTGGCAATGCTGCAAAGCTGAAAATTGGTAAATATTCTTTGTTTAAGGATTTGATTAATCCTATTGTTGGTGAAGATGCATTTAAGGTCTTTAAGGATACTTTTAAAATAGATTCGGACCCAGTTTACATGTTGAAATCTGAGCATTATTGATTGTGACTTTGGGGGCGTTCAAATTAGTGAAATCTTTTTTCCTGTGTTATTGTTTTTTTTGAATGAATGAGAAGCTTTTACATCTGGGAGAAATAAGAAAAATATTTACTAAGGACTCAGGGGCTTATTGTCCAAGAATTGGGATAGAAGTTGAAAAAATAGGCTTGTATTATGAAAAAAGTGCTCCTCCTGTTTATGGTGGTAAGAGGGGATACCTTGCTGTTTTGGGTGCCCTTTATGAGCAATTGGGCTGGGAAATTGTGCAGCAAAATGGAAAGCAAATTACCTCGATGAAGAGGGGAAAAGCTTTTTTGCATTTGGAATCAGATGGGCGGATTGAGTTGGCTGGTAGTCCACATGATTCAATTCATGACTTGGCACGGGAAATGCGCATTCACCAAAACGAGATTGCTGAAATATCAAAGATTTTTGGAATTGTTTGGCTTGGTTGTGGATATCATCCGTTTGTGAAAAGTGCAGAAATTCAAGGTATTAAAGATGAGCGTAAGCGGATTATTCTGGAATATTTCGAGAATGAGAAATTAGCTGGAAATGATTATGCTGTCGCATGGGAGAAAAAGGCGTCGGGCATACATGTAAATTTGGACTATAAAGATGAAGAGGATTTTGCTCTAAAAAATCGTGTTTTTATGAGGATTTCACCGATTATAACTGCTATGTTTGCAAATTCGCCATTTAGTAAGAGGGCATTTTCTGGTTATATGAGTTTCCGTTCACATGTTGCCCACAGTAATGGGTTGTCGCAGTTTGATATTCCTCAAGATCTTTATTCTTCAGATTTTAGCTTTGATTCTTGGATTGACCATTTGATTTCATTGCCACTTTTGATGATTAGGCGTGGGGATGAATGGTTAAAACCTGGTTGCACTTTTAGTAAATTCTTGGATAAGGGGTATGAAGGGCATTCACCTTGTATGGATGATTTTGAATTACACATGAAGACTGCCTGGAAGGATATTAAATCTAAGTCTGTTATTGAGTTGAGATTTATTGATAGTTTGCCGCCACACATGATTCCTTCGGTGGCAGCTTTGATCAAAGGATTCGCTTATGATCAGGGAAATTTGAATGCTTTAGATGAGATGGTAAAACATTGGTCTTACATAGATTTTATGAATTTACGTCACGACGTAGCTAAATATGGGCTGAATGCTACTTTCAATGGTGAACCTATTTTGAATTTTGCCAAGCAATTGATTGAGATGGCCAAGAGTGGATTAAAGAGTAGTAGGATTTTAGATATTGAAAACAACGATGAAAGTTTGCATTTGAGGGAGATTGAAGATTTTGTTTTTATTAAGGGTAAATCTCCAGCAGAATGGTTGGTAGAAAATTGGATGGGTAAATGGAGAAAAAGTTTTTATCCTGTTGTTGATTGGTTGCAGTATTGATTGTGAGGAACTGATTTAGGAGTTGTGTTATGATGAAAGTATGAGAATTTTTGCAATATTTTTGTTATTAATATTTGTGGCTTCAAGTGCTGTGTTTGCGGAAGGGGCTTTTACTGATATTGATGAGAGCATCTATAAGGAGAGTATAAAAAACTTGAAGGAGATAGGTGTTATTAATGGTTATGATGATAATACTTTTCGTCCAAAGAATCCTATTAATAGAGCTGAGCTCTTAAAGTTGGTATTTGAGGCTTTGGGGCAGTCTATGGAGAGTGAGGGGAATTGTTTTACTGATGTGAAAGATCAATGGTTTGCTCCTTATGTATGTGGTGCAAAAGAATTGGGGATTGTTGGTGGTTACGAGGACGGAAAATTTAGGCCTGGTCATCAGACTAGTATGGTTGAGGCCTTAAAAATTGTGGTTGAGGCTTTTGGCGTGCCCTTGATTGAGGTTGATTCTGGTGGTCAATGGTATGAACCATATGTTGAATTTGCCCATCTTAATGGTATTTTTTCGCGGTATGCGTATTTGCCTGGAAGGAGCGCAAGGAGAGAGGAAATCGTTTTTTTTGTAGATACTTTAAGGGAGATTGAGCTAAATGGTGATGATTTTTCAGTAAAGAGAGAGTCCTTATCTGCTGGTTGTGGAAAAGTGATGCCTGAGGTGGTTCCTCAAAAATATGTCGTGGATGGAGTGGAAAGGTCGGCGATTGTTGTGGTTCCTAAAAATTATGAGAAAAATAAGCCTCTTTCTTTAGTGTTTGGTTTTCATGGCCGGACAAATTCCAATAGTAGAGTGAGGGGGTATTATGGTTTGGAAAAAGGTGATAATGCCAATGTGGCAATTTTTGTTTATCCGGCAGGTGTTAGTACTGGAACTTCTTATAATTGGGCAAATTCTGGAGATCCGGCTTCTGATTTGAGAGATTATCAATTTTTTGATTTGATTGTGGAGGAAATTACGGAAAATTACTGCGTTGATGAAGATGAGATTTATGCGGTTGGGCATTCTTTGGGGGGATGGTTTGTGAATAGTTTGGCTTGTGCGAGAGGAAATGTTTTGAGAGCAGTGGCAACTTTGGGTGGAGGGCGTTCAAATAGCGAATGCACTGGGCCTGTGGCTGTGATGCAGTGGCATAATCCTAAGGATAGTTTGGCACCTTTTAGTAGTGGGGAAGGTGCTAGAAATAATTATGTTGCACAGAATTATTGTTCCTTTGAGTCTGTCCCGGTGGAGCCGAGTTGGGGGAACTGTGTGGAATATAAATCTTGTTTACAAGATGCCCCAGTGATTTTTTGCCCACACACCAATGATTATGATTCGCGTGGAAAGTATTATACTCATAATTGGCCAAAAGGATTTGGCAATGAAATTTGGAAGTTTTTTAGGGGGTTGTAGTTAGCTTTGTTTTGCTTTGGTAAACAATGGCTCTTGGGGCCGGATTTACCGCACCGGGCTTTGCCCTCCCGGCATAAACTTCTCATCCGGCACACGGAAATAAAAAACCTGCTAGTACCTAAAGGTACTACCAGCTTTTTATGGCTCTCGGGGCCGGATTCGAACCGGCGACCAATAGATTAACAGTCTACTGCGCTACCGCTGCGCCACCCGAGAACGTTTGCGAACAGGGGTAATATACTTAAGACTGATTTGATTTTCAATGTCTTTTTTTCAAAACTACAATTTCGCGCACTACTATTTGATCTTTGCGTTTGTAGAGGTGGTTTTGAGTGATTTTCCAGCCGGCTGTTTCTACTAATTCGTCGAAGGCTGGGAAGTATTTAACGCCTTGATATGTGTTAAATGCAGTAAGGCACATCACTACTGTGTCGGTGATCTCTTTGGCTGCGCTTAGCCAGTTTAGATGGAGGTTTCCGAGCTCTCTAAAGATCATTTCTTGGGTTTGTGGTGTTGGGATGCTTGATTGTGGCTCTCCTAGGTACCCCTCTGTGACGATAGCATCTATTTTTTCGCTGAATAAATCTGGGGTAATAAATTTTGCATCACGTTCAAAAACTCTGAATGGTTGGTCGTTTGAGAATTCTTTTTGAAACCATTGGCAGTTTTTTTCTGTGTAATCGACCATTCGGGGGCTGATGTCAGAACCAACGACAGCCTTTCCTTGGAGCATTCCTTCAATGAGGAAGGTTCCTGTGCCGCAGAAGGGGTCGTAGACGGTTTTGGCGTCTTTAACTAGGTTGAGCATGATTTGGGCCAGCTTAGGCGGTGTCATACCAACTCTAGCGTCACGCATTGGTTTGTCGTAGTCGCGCTTTGAATAGTTGTCGATATTTTGAATAGCAACAGTTTGGCCATAGAAAACTCCTTTTAAGCCTTTGATAATATTGATGTCGATGCCTTTTTGGAGCACTTTTGCTTTGTAGATTGTTGAAGGGCGTGGAGAAATTGGCCCTTTGTTTACGAATCGGCAATTTAGGCCCATAGATTTTAGAATTTTTTTAGAAAAAATTAATAAATCTTTGATATTAATTTCTTTGCGGGGATTTTTATAACTTAATGTACAAATTGAAAATGGTATTTTTCCTTCATGGCCCTTAAATTCAGTTTCTAATGTTTCTTGGACGATATCCCTGATATTGATTATATTCGGTAGTGATTTTAAAATTTCTACAATTTTGATTGTGCCTCCGAGTGAATCTTGGAGCTTTTGGAGATCTTTTTCTTGCTCTTTTGTGAGTTTGAAAACTGCAGTGTCGAGATTTTTTTCGACAAGCTGGTCCTCTCCTAAGACTGATATCAGTTCGGCGAAGCAGATTTCTTTTTCACGGCCGAGTTCAAATGCGTACAAAGATGACATTATATTGCGGTATTAAATTATTAGGTTTTATTGTATATGTCTAAAAGTGCTATTGAAAGGTGGTTTTTGATTATTGCCTTTGTTTTAAGTCTTATTTTGAGTTTTTTGTTGGGATATGCCCATTTTCGATATTGGCAAATTGATGTTTGTAAAGAGGGGATTAAATTTGTGCAACATTTGAATTCATTTGCATAGAGAGTTGATTTGATTTATTTCTGAGGCAGGGTATTTTGTCTGTGAATTAGAAATAACCTACGAATTATGGCAATGTCATTAAACAGAGTGCAATTAATTGGAAATCTTACAAGAGATCCTGAAATGAAACAGATCCCTGGTGGACAAGTTGTGACAACTTTTGGTGTAGCTACTAACTTTACTTGGACTGATTCTAGTGGAGAAAAGCAGAGCAAAGTGGAGTTTCACAATCTTGTGGCTTGGAGAAAATTGGCTGAAATTTGTGGTCAATACCTTAAAAAAGGTTCAAAAGTTTTTGTTGAAGGAAAAATACAGACACGTGATTGGGAGGGTGAAGATGGTGTAAAACGTTATAGGACAGAAATTGTTTTGGATAATATGATTATGCTTGATTCTAAAGGTGCTCCAGTTGGTGGTGGGGGAGCTGAGCGTGATGCTGGCGGCATTAGTGCTGGTGCTGAGGCTTCTAGTTTTGAAAAAGCCCCAGCTACTGAGGCTGCTGGAGATGACGTAAGTATTGATGATTTGCCGTTCTAGTCTTGAGGGGTTGACAAGGTATAGAGACTGGCTTATAATGCTGGTCTCTTTTTATATAAATATACATGAGAATTTCTGAGGGTGGAAAAGATAGGATTGCTGAAGATCAGCCAGAGGATGGGGTGGAAAATTCGGTGAATGATGTAAGTGTTTTTGCTTTGCATCGAGCGCCTATGGTTTTATTTTTATTGGCTAAGCATGGGACAGCGGCTCAAGCAGAACGTTGTATGGGGGAGTTGGCGCTACAAGGTGAGTGGGAAAAATTGCGTGAATTAAGAATAGGCGCTGCTACAAGGGTGAAAAGGCATGCTGCAATGAGGGTTTTGGAGAATAATGTAGAAAATATCTGTTCTGAAAATTATAGGGTTTTATTTGTGATTGCGGCTTATGGCTTTACAGATGGGAAAAGACTTGTGGCTTTAGAGGGGTTGGTTGATTGTAATTCTATAACTATTGAGCGCAAGTTAAGGATGCTTGGAAGTATTTGTTACGACGAAGATGCTCCTGTTGAATATAGGAGTGTTGTTGTTGCTGAAAAAGCTACGGAATTAATTCAGCAGTGGAGAGGGAAATTATTTTAACAGGCGCCACACTTTGGCACGTGGAGACCTTTTATAGAGGTTAAATCCAGAGGTGTGTAGTGACGCCTGTTCATATCGCTTCTTAAATTTCTTAAGAACCGATAGTTTAGTCAAGGAACTACCCAACGTAAGCGTTCCTTAATTGTCTACATATAAATGGTGTAGACGCCCCTACCGTTCTTAAATTTTATTTTGTTTTTGTTTGAAAGTATTATTTCTTAAATTTTGTAGGAAATAATATTTTTATTTTTGTTGAGTTTATTTTTGTTTTTGAATCCCTCATTAATAAATTAGGAGGGACCTTTAGGTTTGGTATTGTTGGGATACCGGAAACGAAAAGTAGGGAGCGGCGCCGCATAAACAAAATCACAAATATTTGAGTGATTTTAACGAAACTTATTTCAAAGTTGTTATAGAGTTATTCGGCGCCGTTCTCCCACTTACGTTTTATTGAGCAGTAGGGTGAATTTTTAAGTTTCGAAGATTCATTCGAATTGATTAATTATAGCAAATTTCTAAAGACTTTGCAATACCGATATTTTAGGTATACTGCGTTTACAGTTAATTTTTAAAATATGTCAGACGAATTTACAGGAAAACTATTTCTGATTGTGGGGCCATCTGGTTCTGGAAAGGGCTCTGTGATTGAAAAGCTAAAGGAGACTTATCGTGGTTTTTCTTATCCAGTCTCTTATACTACTAGAGAGCCGCGTGAAGGTGAGGTTGATGGGGTGGTTTATAACTTTATTTCACGCGAAAAATTTGAGGAGATGATTAAGAATGATGGTTTTCTTGAATATGCTGTTGTGCATTCTGACAATTATTATGGAACGGCAAAAGACGAGATATTGATTCCACTTAGAGGTGGAGGTGTTGTTGTTCGTGAGGTTGATATTCAGGGTTTTGATTCTATTAAGAAGATTGTGCCAAAGGAAAACTTGGTTTCTATTTTTATGAAGGTTAGTGATAGGGAAGATCTTACTCAGAGGATTTTAAGAAGAGGAGAAATGAGTGATGAGGAGCTTAAAAAGCGCCTTGAAAGTGCTGAAAAAGAGTTTGCACAGGCTGATAAATGTGATTACCAGGTTGAAAATCGTTGGGGTGAAATGATGACTTGTGTGGCTGAGGTTGAGAAAATTATTCTGGATGAGATAAAGGATTTGTATTAAGGCTTGTTTGTCTTGAGTTTTTGGGTGTATTTGTAGTATGTTCAATTGGGTTTTGTTCGTTAAACCTGTCTGCCGATAGGCAGGCTCGCAACTTATTGGGGCGTGGCCAAGTGGTAAGGCAACGGTTTCTGGTACCGTCACTCCGGGGTTCGAATCCCTGCGCCCCAGCCAAATAAAAATATTATGGAAAATACTAAACTTAATCGTTTGAGTTATGTGGGACTAGCTTTTTTAGTTGCTCTCTTGTTTGAGGGGTTGGCTTTTGGGCACTCCTTAGGATTGGGCTTTGTGGTGTTTACTAGTCTTTTTTTGGTGCTGTTCTTAGGATTTGCATATTATAGTAAGCACGTTAAAAATAATTGGGCATATTTACTTTTGATTCCTATTGGGATTTTGTGTTTTGACATTTTGCGATTGAACAATAATTTAGTTCATGTCCTGGGGCCCTTAGTAGTGCTAGGATTGCTGATTTTGTTTTGTGTTTTTCTGACGATAGGAAATTCTAAAATGCATAGTTTTGCCTTGAGTCGTATTCCTATTTTTGGGGATATGTTTCTTTTATTGAGAAAGGCTAAGCATGTTGTGAATGATGTTTTGGCCCCTATTCCAGGATTTCGTAATAATGGTGTTTTGAAAAAGGTTTTTGCAGGCTTGCTGATAGCGATTCCTGTTTTATTGGTGTTTTTGGTCTTATTTGTTAGTGCGGATGCTGTTTTTGCTGATTGGATTGTAAAACTTTTTGATTTTGATGTTGATGGTGAACTTTTGGCAAAGATTATTAGGGTTGTGGTTATAGGAGGGTTTTTGAGCTCTTTCTTTTATGTTTTGATCTCTGATAAGCATGAGTTACTTGATAAGGCTGTGGCTGCAGTAGAGATTGATAACGTGATTTCTGTTGTGGTTTTAGGGTTAGTTAATGTTTTATTTTTTGCCTTTGTGTTCTTTCAAATTAAATATTTGTTTGGTGATGCTACCTTTGTTCTTGAAAATGGAACAACCTTTGCGGATTATGCGAGAGGAGGATTCTTTGAGCTTGCCTGGGTTATTGCTTTGGCTGGGACGTTGATAGGGATAGTTTATTGGTCAATGTCTGATCACAAGAATTCTAAGATTGTGAATGGGTTGCAAATTTTCTTAGCTTTGCAGGTTGGAATTGTGGCAGTGTCTGCTCTTAAGAGAATGAATTTGTATCAGGATGCTTATGGCTATACTGTTTTGAGACTTTATGTGGAATGGTTTATTTATTTTGTTTTGGCGATTTTGGCCTTTGGGATTACTAGCATTTTGACTCAACTAAAGTTTAAGCACTTCTTACATTCTAGTTTGGTTATGGGGCTAGTTGCTTTAATTGCAGTCTTTTCAGTCAATGTTGATTATATGATTGCCCAAAAAAATGTATCTAGATTTGTTGAAGGGAGGGCTGATTTAGTGGATTTAGATTCTTGGTATTTGGAAAGTTTATCTATAGATGTTGTTCCAATTTTTGCTGAATATGATGCTGAAGATTTTTATGGTTATAATTTTGAGGAGGTTCAAGATGTGTTGAAAAATGAGTATAATGATTTTGAAGATAATTTGATTCCTCTTTTTGAATATAATTTAGGAAAAGATAAAGCTTTGAGATTGAAGCAGGAATTGGAGGAGGTCTATGGACCCTTTAGCGATTAAACTTTTGTTAATGCGTAGGGTCATAATCATTATCAATCACTATTGAGGTAATATCTTCAGCATTTTCTAGGAGTGCTCTACATGATTCTTCTGCGCGAGTAACGATGAATTCTTTTCCTGAGTTTTTGTATTTTTGAGCAATAGAGTCGATGGCCTCGAGTGCTGAGTGGTCCATTACTTTTGCATACTTTAAATCTAGGATTACTTTTTTGGGATCATTTTTTACATCAAATAGTTTTTTGAAATTTAAAACTGAACCAAAAAATAATACTCCATTTATTTTGTATATTTTGGATTTATCCTTTCCAACCATAGTTCTTACATGCATTTTTTTTCCTTTCTCCCAGGCAAAAATTAGGGTTGAAAGAATCACTCCTATTATTACTGCTGTGGCTAAATCTTGAAAAACTGTAATTAAACTTACGGCAATTATCACAATAAAATCCTGTCTTGGAATTGTTTTTCTATATTTAAGACTTTCCCATTTGAATGTTGAAACTACTACCATGAACATCAGTCCGACAAGACTGGCAAGGGGGATGGCATTTACTAATGGTGAAGCAAACATGATAAACATCATCAGGGCAATTGCTGCAACTATTCCGGATAGGCGCGTGCGGCCTCCTGATTTTATGTTAACTATTGATTGACCAATCATGGCGTCTCCTCCCATTCCACCGAAAAAGCCATTAACAACATTAGCAAAACCTTGGGCGAAATATTCTTTATTAGTTTTTCCTTTTGTATCTGTCATTTCGTCTATTACACGGAGGGTTAAAGTAGCTTCCGTTAATCCTACAAGTGAGGCAATGAATGCATATGGAAAAATTATTTTTAGCACGTCTAATGACAATTCAATGTTGGGAATATAAAAACTTGGTAGGCCTCCTTTAAGTTCTATTCCTGCGAAATCTTGAACTGTTATTAAATTGTAAATACCAAACTTTGTTAGTAGCAGAGATATTGCGGTGATTGCTCCGATGGCAACAAGGCTAGAGGGGACCGCTTTTGTAAGCTTAGGTAGGAAGTGGATGATTAGCATCGTTAGGCCCACAAATCCTAGCATGATAATCATGTCTGGGGCTGGAAGCCATACTCCATCTACTTTGAATTGTGACCACTGGGCAAGGAAAATCACGATTGCTAGTCCGTTTAAGAAACCTAAAACAACAGGGTGTGGAATGATTGAGGTGTATTTGCCAAGTTTAAGAATCCCTATAACCACCTGAATTACGCCGATCAAGACAACTGTCGCAAATAAGTAGTCGAGTCCATATTGTGCGATAAGTGGTGCTAAAACTATTGCTATGGCTGCTGTTGAGGAGCTGATCATCCCTGGGCGACCTGTAATAGTGGCTGCAATTAGTCCAATGACTACAGCTGTTTGCAAACTGATGATAGGACTTACACCTGCCACGAAGGCAAAAGCGATGGCCTCTGGGATTAAAGCAAGTGCAACTGTAATACCAGCTAAAAAATCGTTTTTAAAATATTTCTTATTTTTTCTGAATTGATCTTGGATTTTTTCTGTGATTTTCAAAATATTGGGTTAAAAAAATTTTTCAGCTTTTTCAGCTGTTGTGATATAGGGCATGTCAAAAATATATATTTTGACTTTTTACTTACTACTTAGCTCTCTTTCTCTCGTTTTCTTTGAGAAATCTCTTACGAAGACGAACTTGAGTTGGGGTAATCTCTGCATACTCGTCGTCTTTGATGTATTCGATGGCGTTTTCGAGAGTCATTTTAAGCATTGGTGTAAGGCTTAAGGCTTCGTCAGCACCAGATGAACGAACGTTACTAAGTTTCTTATTTTTATTTGGATTTACAGATAGATCTGTTCCTTGGTTGTGTTCACCGATGATCATTCCTTCATAAACTTCTGTAGCTGGTCCAACAAATAGTGGGCCTCTTTCTTGAAGTTTCCAAAGTGAATAAGCCATTGTTGAGCCTGTTTCCCCACAAATCATTGATCCGACTGCACGTTTATCTATTGCTCCGGCGTGAGGGCCAAAGTGATCAAATGAGTGATAAAGAGTTCCTTCACCACGGGTTAAAAGGAGGAATGTTGAACGGAATCCTAATAGTCCACGAGTTGGGATTTCGAATTCTAGTGAAGTATTACCGTTTTCTGATTTCATGTTTTTCAAAACACCTTTTCTTTTTCCTAGTGCTTCAATGATTGATCCTGACATACTGTCTGGTACATTGATTACGGCATTTTCGAATGGTTCATGTTTTTTACCATCAATTTCTTGCATGATTACTTCTGGTTGAGAAATTTGCAATTCAAAACCTTCACGTCTCATTGTTTCGATTAATACTGCGATGTGCATTTCTCCACGGCCGTAAACTTTAAGAGAATCCTTATTAGCAATTTCCTCAATTTTTAAACCGACATTAGTTTCCAACTCTTTTTCTAAACGGTCTTTAATATGTCTACTTGTAACGTAAGTACCTTCACGTCCAGCAAAAGGGGAGTCATTAACCATGAATTCAATTGCCAAAGACGGTGGATCAACGCGAATTGCTGGTAGAGGTTCTGCAGTAGGGTCATTTGTAATTGTTTCTCCTACATAAATTTCTGGTAGACCGGCTATGGCGATCATATCGCCTGCTTGGGCCTCCTCAATTTCGTATTTTTCCATTCCTTCAAAGGCGAAAAGCTTAGTGGCTTTTCCAGTGTATTTTGATCCATCTGATTTGATGATGGTAACGTTTTCATTTGGTTTAAGTACGCCTTCGTAAACTCGTCCGATGGCAATTCTTCCTAGGAAGTTGTCATATTTTAGAGTTGCTGGTTGCATTCTAAAAGCTGCATCGAAATTTCTTTCAGCAGGTTTTACATTTTCGAAAATGAAATCTATTAGTGGTGTGATGTCTTTATGTTCGTCAGTGAGTTGTTTTATTGCTACTCCATCCTTTGCAATTGCATATATATATGGGAAATCTAGTTGCTCGTCTGTAGCTCCTAGAGTAGCAAATAAATCAAATGTTAGATCAACAACTTCGTCTGCTCTGGCCATTGGTTTGTCTATTTTGTTGATTACAACTAAAACCTTATGTCCAAGCTCTAATGATTTTTTAAGAACAAATTTAGTTTGTGGCATTGGCCCCTCGTAGGCATCTACTACTAAGATTACTGCATCTACAGTACGTAAAACACGCTCTACCTCTGAACCAAAATCTGCATGGCCAGGTGTATCAACGATGTTAATTTTTTTGCCTTTGTGTGTGATGGCAGCATTTTTTGCGTAGATTGTGATTCCACGTTCTTTTTCTTGGTCGTTTGAGTCCATTGCTCTTTCACTTATTCCTTTGCGTGTGTCAAAGCCTTCACTTGCTTTCAAAAGTGCATCAACTAGAGTTGTTTTTCCGTGATCTACGTGGGCTACGATTGCTACATTATATATGTCCATATTTGAGTTTTAAAATTAGGTCCCGGTGAGTTTAGCGGGATTGGGGTTAATTAACAATATCAGTATTTTCTTTTGTTTCTGCCTCCTCCTCCTCCAGATCCACCTCTACTTCTACCTCCGTAACCTCCTCCAGAATTTCCTCTACGGGGTGGGCGGGATGGTCTGTCGTTTGATTGGCGAGTAGTTGCTATTCCAGTTTTTTCACATGTAATGTCAATTGCTGCATCATTGAGGTCGGCACTTTCAAAGCAGTGTATTACTTTGTCTTTGAAATTTTGGTCTACTTCAAATTCAGTGTGGTTGGTGCCAATATCGATATTCCCAATTTCTACTGATCTTAATTCTGGCTGACTATTCATAAATCTAAATAGCTCTTTTACGCTTAGTCCTGTGCTTTTTCCGACGTTGATTTTAAATCTTGCCATTAAAATTGAAGCCTTGCGATTAGATCTTTCACCTCTGTCGCTGTTGCCAGTTGGATTTAAATCACTGGCATTTTGGTAGTGCTTTAGAAATTGATTGAATTCAATTGAGAAGAATTTTTTAATCAAATCTTCTCTACTCATGTCTTCAAATTTCTTTACTATTAGTTCTAGATATTTACCAATTTGTTCTTCATTCACTTCAGTATTACAAACTTTGTCTACTAATTTGAATAATTGTTTTTCGCAAATATCTTTGCCATCTGGAATTTTTCCTTTTTCAAAAGTTTTACCAGTGGCTCTTTCTAGGGATCTTATCTTATGAGTTTCGCGCATGTTGACGATAACTAAGGAAATTCCCAGGTTGTGGGCTCTTCCTGTACGACCACTACGATGAACATAAGCTTCCAGGCTATCTGGCAGATTGTAGTTAATTACGTGAGTGAGTTTGTCGACGTCGATTCCTCTGGCTGCAACATCAGTTGCTACAAGAAGTTGGATTTTTTTATCGCGAAATTTATCCATTACATTGGTTCTTTGTTGTTGTGAAACTTCACCGTGAATGGCTTCGGCGTTGTATCCGTCTTCAATTAGTTTGTCGGCCACTAGTTGCGTTTCGCGTCTTGTTCTACAAAAAACTATTCCGTGGATATCTGTGTTGTTATCGGCAATTCTTCTTAAAGCTTGGTAGCGGTCTTTTTCGTGCACAACATAATAAAAATGTTGAACGTTATCGGATCCTTTGCTTTGGTTTTCCATTTTAATTTCTTCTGGTTTTGTCATGTAGGTATTAGCAATTCGGCGAACAGCGGAGTCCATTGTTGCCGAAAATAGTAATACTTGCTTGTCTTCCGGCATACTTTCGATAATTGTATCTAATTCTTCTTTGAATCCCATGTTGAGCATCTCATCAGCCTCGTCTAAAACAAGCCATCTAAGGTCTTGAATCTTTAAAATACGACGTTTGATCATGTCATTTACTCTACCTGGGGTACCAACGACAATTTTGGGATTTTTTTTGAGATTTCTAATCTGATTGTCTATTCTTTCACCACCATACACGGGCGTTACTGTAGAGCCGGGCAAGTATTTGCTGAATTCTTTGATATCCTTGGCAATTTGAATTGCTAATTCGCGTGTAGGGCAGAGAATCAGTGCTTGTACGCCGTCATCATCGTCATCTAATTGTTGAATAATAGGTAGCGAAAATGCCGCCGTTTTACCTGTACCGGTTTGGGCTAAGGCTACTAAATCGTTTTCAGAATTTATTAAATGAGGAATGGTTCGACTTTGAATTTCAGTAGGTTTCTCGAAACCAATTTCGTCTAAGGCCTGCATAATCATGGGATTTAAACCCATGTCTTTAAATGAGATCATGTGTATGTATTTATTACTCTTTGAAAAAAAACCTCAAAGCTATGGCACATAGGTTAACACATATGTGCAAAAAAGCAACATAAAAGGTGTTTTGGCAAGTGTATAGTATTGGCTTAAGGGTAGATTCTGTTGATTAGGCGTGGGAATGGGATTGTTTCGCGGATATGTTGTGTGCCGCAGATCCAGCCAGTTAGTCTTTCTAAACCGATGCCAAAACCACTATGGGGGACAGAACCATACTTTCTAAGGTCTAAATACCATTTAAAGGCCTCTTCTGGGAGGTTGTGTTCGTTGATTCTTTGTAAAAGGGTGTCGTAGTCGTCTTCACGTTGGGAGCCTCCGATTACTTCTCCATAGCCTTCTGGAGCTAATAGGTCGGCACAAAGTGCTCTTGATGAATCTTCGGGGTCGCGTTTCATGTAGAAAGCTTTCACTTCTGCTGGGTATTTTTCGACAAAAATTGGACGATCATATTTTTGGGTGAGCATTGTCTCATCGTCAGCACCAAGGTCTTGATTTTCTTTAATGTCTGAGCCCATTGCTTGTAATTCTGCTATGACTTCAGCATGAGTTTTTCTGATGAATGGTTCTTCGATTTTTTTGAGTGGCTCGATGTCCCGTTCTAGAGTGATTAATTCTTTAGGATTTTCTGAAAGCACTTTTTTAACAACGTGTCTTACTAGTCCTTCTTGGATGTCCATGTTTTCGTCGTGTTCTACAAAGGCTGCTTCGGCATCCATCATCCAAAATTCTGTAAGATGGCGACGGGTTTTAGATTTTTCAGCACGGAAAACTGGTCCAAAGTCAAAACATCGACCAACTGAGAAAATGGCTGCTTCAAGATAAAGTTGGCCTGATTGAGAGAGGTAGGCTTTGCCTTCGTCGAAGTAATCCATCTCAAAAAGCTCGGTTGTGCCTTCGCAGGCATTTGGGGTGAGGATAGGCGAGTCGATCTTGATAAATCCTTCGCCATTGAGGTATTCGTAGATGCCGTTAATGATGGTGTTGCGCACTTTTTGAATTGCTGCTTGTTTGCTTGAACGGAGCCATAGGTGGCGATTTTCCAAAAGAAAGTCTACACCGTGTTCTTTTTTGGAGATTGGATAGTCCTCATCGGCTATGTGGATGATCTCGATCTCTTTAATTTGAATTTCAAAAACATCTTCATGCTTTGGGTGTTGGGTCACTTCGCCAGTTACTTTTAGTGAAGTTTCTGGAGTGATAGTGCTTGAGGTTTCAAAGGTTTCGGGGCTAACACCAGGTTGATAGACTATTCCTTGGGTTGTGCCGCTACCATCTCTTAGTTGTAGGAAGTGAATATTTTTGCCTTCACGTTTGTTGTAGGCCCAAGCTGAAATAGTGACAGTTTGGCCAACATGATTTTTGAGATCTTTGATAAATGTTTTTTGCATGAGTTGATTTTAGTTTGGGTGAGGTGGAGAGTCAAGGGGATGGGAGGATTACTAGTCCTGTTTGACTTTTTCTGAATAAGTCATATAATATAGCCTTTTAAGATTTTGATATGTTAGCACCTGGTGAGGGAAATGATAGGAGTGATCAAGAATTGCCTGAGGTTCAGCAGCAGGATTGGTTAAATGGTATTGTTTCTGTCTTGAAGCGCATTAGGGGCGCTTTAGAGAAGGGGATACTCGGTCATGATTTTACGAATGTTCAATCATCTTCTGAGGATGATGCTATTTTGCCTGCTACTATTAGGTATGCGTTGTCTTATAATGAAAGTGTTTTTACTAAGGAAGAGGTTTTGGATGTTGCGAGAGATCGCTATCGAGGTATGGCGACCTACTTTTTATTCAAGATGCTAGCAAATTCTGCTTTTGGTGGTGACGGTTGTGAAAAACAGCGTGCTTTTCAGGAGGTTTTACAGAATATAGTGGATTGTATTTACAGTGGAGGAAGCTATCAGCAGATGAATGCTGAGGTTAGGCGTGCTATAGCTACTTATGATAAGCATCTTGGAGATATAAAGGGCACTAAAATTGCTCAGGTTCATCGTATTGGTCATGATACTTATGAAAATGGATTTATTGAATTAGCACAGGAGTTGAAGCAAAGAGGAAAGGTGCCGGTTTTGCTTGCTTATGCTACTTTGCTTGGACTTAAACCTTTTATTGAGGTGATGGAGGATGGGGATGAATTGATGATTATTGATCCCAATAGACTTGGCCCTGAAGGGGGCTTTGGTTATCGTATTGCTCTCGAAAGTGGGGGTTTTGAAATCACTCATTTTTTTAATTATGATGATTTCTTAAGACATGACTTGTCCGATATAGTGCTGGTTGATGACACTAGGCATACTGGGTCTACTATAAATTCGATTCAAGGATTTCTAGATACTGTGGCTGGAAATGGTGGTGTTGAAGCTAGAGTGGTGGTTGATCTTCTGCCAAAGAGTATGAGATAATTGGCAATATTGAAATTTACATATTTGAAGGAAGTTTATTAGGTATCTTTTGGTTTTTTTGTTGGGCGAGTATCTTCTAGATGTGCCAATTTTGGAGGACTCTCTTTTCCCACTACATTTACTGAAAGTTTTTTTATGGCGCTTCCTGCTTCGGCTCCTTCCAGTTTCATTACATATTGGCGCATACTTCGTAGTGTTCTAGGTGCGACTTTCTCTAGTACAAGGCCTGCTTCGACTGCTGCATCTACGGCGAATGCTTGTATAGCTGTTTTAGGTATTGTTCCCATTTTTAATGGGTGAGGTGCAAGGTTTTGAGCTGTTCGTTTTAGGAATCGAGCTTTTCTAAATTGTTTTGAGGTGTTTTTCATTAGTCTCATTAGTTTTGTGTCTATTGTATGTGCCCCTGCAACTAAGAAGGCGTCTGCAATTAAGCTGCCAGATGTGGGTGTTCGTAGATATTCAGCTCTTTCTGTTTTTCCTAACCCTTCGGCTAGAAAGGGTAAGATGGCAACTCTTTTTGTTACTTCGTAGATTGTATAATCACAGGCTAAGTGTAGTAGGTGCATTGCTTTTTCTCCCTTTATGACTGCTCTTCCCACTCTAGTTGCATGAATTGCATGGGCAAGAGGTGTGGCTAGTCCATCTGATATTATGACAATCCCAACTTCTGCGGCAATATATGGAAGTTCGCTTTTTATAAATTCTTCCGCTTCATCCGTTAGATTGAATAATTCGTCTGCGGGGTCATATGCTTCATTAAATTTTGACCAGGCTCTTGATTTTAAAAACCCTTGGTCGGATGCTTTTGCCATTTGTTCGTACACAGCTTTGTTTGTATTGAACTCTTTGGTCATGAATTTTTTGAGTAATCCCGCTTGAAGTTTTTGAAGTTGATCAAAATTTAGTACGATATTTTTTTCTGCTAAATATTCTGCTGTTTTTGAATTTATTGTTAGCAAGGCTTCTCGTTTGTTTATTTGATTTTCTTGAGCGTGCTCTCTAGCACCTTCTGTTTTTTTGACTGTTTCTGGATTGCTTGCAAACTGGTCAAACTGCTTTTTAAAACATTTTGAATAATAATATTTTGCCGCTTCGTTTGATTTTTCTTCTCTAAATATGTCAGCAATTTTTTCGTAAATATCATTTTTTTCTGCTTTTCCTGATGTGGATGCCTTAATACAGAGTGTCATCACGTATCTTGGATTTAGGTCGGTTATTTGAGAGAGTCCCTTTATTATAGATCCTGTTTCTGCATATTTTTTTGCGAAGGCTTGGTATTGAATTTGAAAATTTTCTGGCATGCTGTCGATATGCTCCATTAGTTCCTGGACTTGAAATATGCGCACGGTTGATATTTTTGCCAGGGCTTCTTTTCGTAGTGCAATGATATCGGGATCCTCACTTATATTGGAATCTTTTTGGAATTCCATAAGCATTTGGATGCTTTCTGTTGGCTTGCCCTGGGCTCCAGAAATTTGAGCTGATAGATACATTCTTTTAAGAGGATGAGTTTCGTCGCGGTATGTGTTTTGGAGATTTATTATGTTTATTGAATCTTCTAATTTTAGGATGTTGTCTAACTGATCTTGAATTGTTAGATTATCATTGAGGTTATAATCAATGCTTACTTTTCCATTTTCGAAGGTAAAGTTTATTCCTATGGAATTTTTCATGCCCTTTTTGATTTCATCAAATTGTGTTTGTGTTAGTTTTCCGATTTCTTTTAATGCGTTTTCTATACCTCCCTTTTTCATTTCAATTTTGGCTTTTGCTTCTAAGGCTTTTCGTGACTCTTCATATCTGTTTGCTTGAAATTCTGTTTTTTTGTTGGTTATAGGATCCGTTACTCCAATCCAACCTTTATCAAACATCTCATGTATTTGCGATGGTTTATACCAAGTTTTATTGTTTATGTCGGCCTTTGTCATTCCATTTTCTCTATATATTTTTGCTGATAATTGGATTCCTTTGATTTTGTCTACTTGAATCACCCCTACTTTGCCCTGGTCTGATAGATATTCTTCTGGCATTTCTTCAGTTCCCTCTGGACGCTCTTCGATGCTTGCGAGTGTTTGCAGTGCCTCGGTATCTTGGGCCATTAGCTTTATGTGTTCTTTTCCAAGTAGCTGTCCCTGGAGATGGACTATTTGGCCTACTTTGAATCCTTCTGTGGTTTGTAGCGCAAATGCGCCAAGCGTATCTATCAGTAGCGCTTTTTGCATTAATGCTTGTCCTTTTATTGCGAAACTTGTGTCTCTTCCTTCGTAATATGCGTCTAGACGGGCGATTTGTGATTCTATTATGCCCTTATGGTCTTCATATAATTTATCTAGTTTTTCTCCACTTTGAGCATCTGGATTTTTATATATTGCCTCTCTTTTTGCTAAATAGTTTTTAACCATTTCCCCGATTTTTTTTGGAATATTGGATTCTTCACTTTCAAAGTTTTTTGTAATGGCTTCGGTCGACTTGCCAACGATTCTTTCTGTAATGCGACTGCGCAAACTAGCTAATCTGTTTTTGAATGCAGCTTTGGCTTTTTCAATATTTTCTGGGTCCATTGAAGTGACCATTGTTAAAAGTTCTTGTTGGAATGCTTGCTTTTCGGATGGGTCCAAGCCTACTTCTCCTAAATCTTCGATAGGTTTATTTAGTGTGACTGTTGTTGATCCTGTATCAATTAGGTTTGAAACCTCCCCGATTGCTCGAATAGTATTTTTTCCTAAGGTTTCAACAAAATCGGGATCGCTTTTGAGAGCACTTAATTTTTCCCGGGCATTGTTGTTTGGTACTGAATTTTGGTGTGATTCTATGCTCATGAGTTTTCGATTGAGTTTAGGATGTTTTCCGCTTCAATGTCTTCTTTATTTGAATTTGCTGTTTCTTTTTTTTGCAAAACTTTTGAACCTACTTTTTGCTTGAGGTGTTTAATATTGTTGAAATTATCCTCGTTGCCACTTTTTGCATTGTTTAGCGCAGCTCTTTGGATTGCCTCATTTTCTGTTTCTAAGGTTTTTAAAAGTTCTACAATTTCCTCATCATTCATTGTGTCGATGCTTTTTCCCCACTGAATTTTTTCTTCAGGTTTAAGAAAGAGGGAATTTTGGATTTTTCTTTTTATTTCTGTTGTTTTCATTTTGAGTAAAATTATCTCATTATTATACCATTATTATGCTTAAAATGGAAGGGTGGGCGTATTATGTGTGAGAAATAGAACCTTTAATTTAGGTTTCCTTGCAAAGGGGTTTTTGTGGTATAAATTGTCTATACTTCATTTATTTTTCCTATGAAAAAGAAAACTGTTACCCAGGCTGAGAAAAGGTCTCAGTGGGGAGATATGTTAATTATAGAAAAGTTGCCTGGTTATTTCCTTTTGGCTTGTTTGATCACGGTTTTTGCTTATATGATTTATATATTAAAACCATTTTTGACGGTGATTTTTGTGGCTGGAGTTTTAACGATTTCTTTTTATCCTATTTATAAAAGGCTCTCAAAATTGTTAAAGGGATGGAATAGAATCTCATCTTTTCTAACTTGTTTGTTGGTATTGATTGTAATCGTGGCTCCTTTGGCAGCTTTTATTGTTTTGCTTACTGATGAGGCTTTTAATACTTATGTTTTGATTCAGAATAAAATTAATTCTGGCGTTTTTGATCGATATTTGCAGTGGAGTAATGGAGGGGTAATATATGATGCCTTGCTTGATGTGCAGGATTATGTTGATTTGAGTGCGATTAATTTGAAGGAAAATATTATTAATATTGCTCAGTCCTTGAGCAGTTTTTTGGCTGCTCAGACAACATTGATTGCTAAGGGGATCTCTGAAATTGGATTGGGGATATTATGCAAGCGTA